>Ga0209181_10002072_pt1 | contig 33459 bp, 33 predicted proteins | sample MAT05_FD_187208 | JGI IMG/M metagenome (GOLD analysis project Ga0209181, IMG submission 187208) | Freshwater microbial communities from Lake Fryxell liftoff mats and glacier meltwater in Antarctica - MAT-05 (SPAdes) (version 2) | ecosystem: Environmental > Aquatic > Freshwater > Ice > Liftoff... | reverse complement strand
CCTCATCAATCTGTACCTCAGAGATTGTGCCGCGTCGAATCGGAAGCTCAATCTCAAGTGGAAGTGACGCCCAACCCATCGTTCAAGCGGGACGCCGCAAAAGCGCGGCGCCCCTTAACTTTACGTTCGACGCCATAAAACCCCTCCACATTAGCTGTTGACAGGCGCCTTTACTGTAGCTACAGTAATTGTGTGAGAATTGAGTTTGATCCGGTCAAAGACGCCGTCAACCAAACAATGCACGGCCTGTCGTTGGCTTTGGCAGGCGAACTCAACTGGGAAGCTGCGCTGGTGTGGGTTGATGACCGGTTCGAGTACAAAGAGACGCGAATGATTGCGCTCGCTCCGAAAACCGAAATCCTGTACTACGTGGCATTTGTAGATCGTGGCAAAGCGCGAAGGATCATCAGCCTGCGCCTCGCCAATCGTCGAGAGGTAAAACGATATGTCGAAAATCTCTAAACGCCCCACCGTTCGCATGCCCACCGTAGAAGAGGAAAGGGCCATTACTTCCGCAGCCAAAAGCGATCCCGATGCGCAGCCGCTCACGCCCAGGCAACTGAAAGAGATGGTTCCGCTGCGAACTCTGCGGGGCCGACCGAAATCCGAAAACAAGAAGCTGCTTGTTTCGGTGCGCTACAGCCCCGAGGTCGTTGCCTATTTCAAGTCTACGGGTGAGGGTTGGCAATCTCGAATGGACAGCGTACTCCGTAAGTACGTGTCACGACATTCCCATAGTGCATGAACATGGTGCCGAACCCGGCGTTGCAGAGGACGCGCCGCGATAAAGCTGCGCCGCGCCCCTGACGTAGGACGTTGAAGCTGTAGAAAAACTCCGTTTTGGAAATTGCATATGGACGAACGAATAAATCCGCCCACCAAAATGGCCGCCATTGAGCGATCGCAGAGCGAGGAATGGTTTTGCCACCCACTCAAATGTACGGTCAAGACCCCTCAACTATTTTTTCTACAGCCTCGCTAGGCATAACGAAGGAGAGTCTCGTGGCAGCAAAATCAATGGAAGAGTTTGAAACAATACGTACATCATGCAGAAGCATCAGTCGAAAAGGGTCACCTCCAATTACATTCTTCTGGAGCTTGCTGTTGTCGGTGAGCCTGACGATTGTTGCGTTGCCTACCGATGCGGCAGGCAAGAAAAAAACTACTTCGCGCGAACGGCTTGAAGCTGGGGGCTACACGATGCTCCCCGGTCCGACCTTCAGCATGCATGTCAAGCTGAAGGAAACCATTCCAAGGAACATCGGCGGAAAGAGTTCGCCGCTGTACGTCTGGGACACGGCGCTAACTGACAATGCCACTGGAAAAATTTTTGCCGGTGGCGCCGGTGGCGGGCGCCTGGAGTCGTCGCTCAGCGATATGGACAAGCCGATTCGCTGGCAGTTCGCGGACTTGAACGGCGACGGCGTCATCGACTACCGTTACGACAAGGGTGAGGTCGGGAAGCCGTTCTGGTGGGCATGGGTCTGGCAGCCAGGGGGCAAGCACGGTAGGTTCTCGCTTTCGCCCAAGCATGGAGGAAACAAGTAGCGCCCAAAAAACGCCATGGGCAACAGAAAAGGAAAACCCGAGTCGGGTTAGCATTAAATGCCTAACGAATGAGGTCAGATCGTGATCGCGAAGCGAGCCACGATCTGAACCGTTTGTTGGACGAGCCCGGTCATCGCAGGCTGGGCGGGCGCTCTGCAAATATCTTTTTGGATTTTTCCTCGGACGCAGGAACCTCGGAGAGCCGGGAGCAGGAAGTTACGGTGATCGCTGCGCAGACGACAAGGTTCGCGTGAATCGCGCGGTGTTGTGCGCCGAGACCGCGACTTCCGGCCGGCCGCGTCACTCAAACTCAGGGTCACTGAAGTCCCGAATGCGGGGCCACTCGCCGCCAGCGCTCAAGACAAATGTACTACTCAGGGCGCAGCAGATCAGAGCTGCACTTAGCGTTTTTCGCTGGCGTGCGCTGCAAGCGAAGCGCTGAGCGGGGTGCTCAATAGACAGACCAGAATCGTTCGCATACGAATTTCAGAATGTTGTGAGCGGCTAGTGTCCACCGAAGCTAAATTGCGGCCTGCGTTTCGCAGCTACAGATAAAGCCCGATAATTTTTTCGATTCAGTTGGATGGTTCGGTCGATGTCGTCACTTATGCGCAATCGGCTTGTCGGTGAACAAGTAGTCCTTGAGTTCGCTGGAAAATTTTGCGTCTTTGCGGCGTATCCACTCCAGCACCATGGCGGCATGCTCTTTCTCTTCATCTCGGTTGTGCATGAGGATGGCTTTTAGGTCGGGGTCTTTGCAGGCGTCGGCGCGCTGGTTGTACCAATCCACGGCCTCCAGTTCCTCCATGAGCGAGACGATGGCGCGATGCATGTCTCGGGTGTCGTCAGAAAGTTCTTCTACGGGTTCGTGATAGCCAACGCTGGACATCGTGTTTCCTCCTGGGGTGATTAACGCGGTCAACACGACGTCATGTGTTTGGCCGGCTGGTTTAAATTACGACTTAGTCAGTCGTCGTCTTGTGCGACAGTTTTTGCAGTGCCGGCGGGGCGTGCTTTATCCAGATTGCTTGCGATGGTAAAGAGCAGGTTAAGATCGTTGAGTATGGCATGCACGGGTACGTCGGAAATTTTCATGCGTCGTCCGGCTGCGTCTTCAGGCAGCTTGCCCTCGTCTTCGAATTGTTCTCTGGCGGCTTTGAGAGACAAGAGGAGTTGACGCTGCAAGGGCGTCAGCGGGCGTGGCTTGGCGCCAAACAGCGTCGCCGATTTCAATTGCCCGACCACCGATTTCCAATCGACGCGTTCGACCAGCGTGGCAAAAATATGTGCCGCCGCATCTGCGCCCACATTTTGTAGTTTCTGACGCAGGTCTGTGTGCGTCGTGTCGACATCCGGCAGCGCCTCTTTGGGTGTGGCCAAGGTCGGCAGTTTGAGGTTTCTAAGGCCGGTGGTCGCGTCCAGCCAATCGGTCACCTTGCCCGTCACAAAGCGTGCACTGCGTAGAACTACGTTGGCAAGGTCGCCCTTGCCGAAACTCAATGAACCCATGGATTTTGGAGACGCGCTGGGCGCCGGGGCAGAGGGTGCATGACGTGCGGGCCTAAACTCGTTGCCCATTTTTGGCGCCGACGAGGCAGTCGCGGCAATTGAACCCACCGAACCTATCGCCTCGGCCGGTGCCGACTGGTAATCGATATTCTCCAGCCACGATACCCAGACGCTGGACGACACCAACTGGCCGGCCATCTTCGTCAGCCCGGCGTCGAGTATGTCTTTGTCGAAAAGAGTGCGATAGGCTTCCATGAAGTAATGCCAGCTCAATTGCAGCAGGGGCGGCCCCTTCATTTTTTCGACCAGTGTTTTTGCGTCGGGTGCGTCGGCGGCGCTCAGCAATTGCCCAAGTTTCCAACTCAACACGAGCAAGTCGGGATAGTCAGCGCCGATCAGGTTGCCGGTATTGGTGACGACTTTCTGCGCCAGTTGCAGATCGGCATTTTTGGAAAGCAAAAGCAGGTGAGCGGCGAGCAAACCCATCATGGGATTTTCGTATTTGCCGAACAGCAGCGCGTCCATGGTATTGGCGTCGACGACATTGTGTCCGCGCGCCAGGGCTTGGCGTGTTACCTCCAGCACACGGAGATCAGCGCGGTCTGGGCTAAAGCCGGCGCCGGGCCTGTCGAACACCATGGCCGCGCCATCGAAATCGGCGCGACGGCTTAGCGCCGAATCAACAGCTGAATTATCGGTGGGCACCATCGTCACGAAAATCTGGAGCGACCAGCCGGCCGGCACCACCAGTGGCAGGCACAGTCGCTCGTTTCCGGAAGAGGCGCGCGATAGGGTGTAGGTGCCAGGGGTCACCGCGACGCTGGCGATGAGGTAGCCGTGATCGGCCGCCAGGGTGCCGAGCGACTCGATCGGACGCGGATCGCTGCCATCCAGCTTGCTCAGGACAAAGCCTTCGAAGTTTTTGCGGTAGGCCTCAATCTGGTCGGCAGCCAAATTGAAATACACCAACGATGGGTCGCGCAAGAAAATCACCAGCCCCGCTCCTAGTCCGAGTTGGGCCGTCTCACCGCCTGCGCCGGCGGCATGGTAAATCGCGCTTTGATGGAATTCCCGCGAGGTGGACGTCTTCTGCAGTGGGATCGGTGACGAGAATTCTAGCGGCTCGAGTTGGACGGTTTTGTGATTATTGGGTTCGTTAGACTCAACCGAAAACAGTTTTTCGCTTTGCTGGTCACCCACTCGCACCTTGGCGCGGTAAATGCCCGGCGGCACCTTCAGTTGCACCGCATGGATGCCGCGCGCTAGCACGTGAAACGCGCTATCGACCACCATGACTTCGGAGGATTCGTCCGCGGCGCTCACATCCAGCAAGATCTCAGAGTTGGACATGATCCCCTCCGCTCACCAGCACCGGGAACAGGTCTGAACGACTGACGCCGCCAGACAGCACGTACTTGTAGAAACTCGGTTGCAAGCCGAGCGAAAAGTGCGTGCCGTCGAAAGCAAGCGGTATCGGCGGGTTGCCGTTCCAGCTTGCGGTCGATGCGGCAGGCGGCGCTTGCAAATCGCAACGCACCACCAACTGGCCCTGGCTATCGAAAACCTCTATTGCCGTTGCGGCGGCGGGGAAGGCGGAAAACTCAAAGTTCTGCTGCACGCCCTGGTTCTGCGAGCGAAACTGCATGTCCGTGCCGGTAGGTAAAACAATTTCTGGTGCCGGCGCCGAGGTGCTGCCGCACAGCGCTGTCCAGGTTTCGAGCAGGTGACGTTTGAGCGCCGCCCCGGTGATGCAGGCGCCCGCATCCGGCCGCGCTTCGGCAAAGGCTTTGAGCAGCGCGTGGGTGAGCAGGCCATGCACCTTGTTATCGCGCTCGGCAATCGGGCGCTCCTGCGCCTTGCCGCCTTTGGACGCCGCATAAATGCAAAAGAGTTTGACGTCGCCCGCGGCGCTGTTGCCCGCCTCATTCACTGGCGGGATATCCGGCGGGCGGTTGACCTCCGCGTCGCGGCAGCAATCCATGATGAGCACCACTTCGGAAAACAGCGCTTTGTCTCTCGCCATCAGGGCGTAGAAACTGCCGAAAATATTCTCCGGAAACTCGCGCGTCGCGTTGGCCGCATACAACGTGGCTTGCGGCGTGAGGCTTTTTTTCTCGGAAAAGCCATGGCCAGAAAAATACAAATAGAGGCGGCCAGCCCGGCTGATAAAACGGCCGTCTTTGTCGCGCACCAGCGTCTTGAAGGCCTTCTTGAAATCCTCGGTGACGGGCGGCACGCTGTCCGGGTCTGTGCCCGGCGCGATGCTTTGTGGGCTGAGTATGGTGGTGATGTTGTTGGGGCTGACGTTGCCTCCGGCGGCGGACGTCAGCCAGTCTTTCATCAGGGCGACATCGTTCTCCGGCCCGTGCAACTCCGGAAAAGTGGATGTGTCGGCGTACTTGCCGATGCCGACCAGGATTGCGTAGTCGTCCGCCATGATGGCTTCAGTGCGCGATTATCCAGGCGACGCTGTCGACGGTAGGCGGGTCGTTGTCGAAATCGCCGTGTTTGCGCGACAGGCTGTTGAGGCCATTGCCCGCCGAGGAGTCAGACCATATGGCCGAGTCAGCAACGCTGTCCAGGAATTGCCGGACTTGCTCGACCTCTGGAAAGTCGTTGGCATTGAATAGGCTCTTGTCCGTCAGGTAACGTTGCATGCCGACGATAGGCGCGTCGATATCGCCTTCCCACGCGTTGTTTTCGACATGGCCTTCAAGCACACCCGAAACAAAATACAGCAGCGAGCGGGTGTACAGTATCGGCACCAGACTGTCGTCCGACTCGACGCTGTCGCTCATGCCGAACATCCTGAATTTTCCTATGCGGCTGCGGTGCGTAGCCAGCGCCGCGGCGAAGCGGTCATGCCGCACGGCAGGCGCCAAAAATACGATGTCGAATTGGAGTTGCGGCGCCGCTTTTGCTGCCGCATCGAGAAACTCGCAAATATAGATTGCGCCGGTACTGTGACCCACCAGGGTGATCTTGTTGAAGGTCTTGCCCGCCGCTTGAAGTTTTCCAATTTCCTTGGCTACCGCAGCGCCACAGCACTGCACATGTGTGCCAAAGCTGTCCAGCGTGTCCTTCTTCATCTGGTTCCACACCGTCGCGCCGATCTTGTCCAGGTAGGCGTTGCGCAGCACCTCTTCGACGATGGTGCAGTACATGCCGTGGGCACGCCCATGCGAATAGCGCTGCACGACTTTGATGACGACCTTCGCAACGAACTTGGCGACCTCAAACCACGAGAGTCCGCCCTTGGTTGTGGCAGTGGTGCCGGGAAACATAGCCTTCAGTGCATGGTCGTCGACCAGCACCACCTTGGCTGCGTCTTGGGTACCCGCACCCTTGGTGGCAGTACCGCCGCCGCCGACCGCATTGTGGAGTTGCTGTATGGCGTCCTGGAAATCCGGGTCGCCGTCCAGCCCGGCTTCGATTTCGTCGGCGAGTTCTTCTTCGTTCAAACCCGCGGCGCTTTTCATGGCGGGTGTCGCCGCGACCTTGCCTTCGTTGGTGACGGGCGGCGTCGGCGATGCGCCGTTGAACCAAACGTCGAACTCCTTACGCAGTTGCACTTCGTTGATGGCCTGGCCGGGGCCGCCCTTGAGACCGACCTGGCCGCCGAGTTTCTTCAAGGCCCATTCGGCCACTTTTTTGACCAGTTCCCGAAACGCCGGGTCGGCAAGAATGTCCGAGAGATTGTTCTTGAGGCTTTCGATGGGTCCGGATTCCCAGACGAAGAAGAGCGGATAAGCGCCCGCCGCCGCATACTTGGGCGCCAGCGAGTCGGCGATGCCGCGCCCGCTTTTCTGGTTGACCAAGCCGCCATGAAAGTGAATCACCAACCCATGCGCCGGGTTGGCTGACTGGGCGCTGCTCAATATTCGAGCCACCTCAGTAAGCGAGGAAGTGTCCGCTTCGAATTTTCCGTCGCGACTATGCAATACGTGATCTTGTTGAACATTCATGGGAGCCCCTTTGTTGTTGGCGAATGCGTAGACGTTCTATGGCAGACGTCTTGGACTTTGGATAGCGTAGGTGACGTGCAGCATAATCCAGTCAGCGAACATATTTCAACTACCGCGTGGGGGTGGATAGGTATTCGGGCGGATTGGCCACCGAATAGGATCGATCCGCACACTTTCCAAGAAGAAGTCACAACAGTGGTTTGATAGGCGTCGCCTGCCAGAAGCGCACCTTGTTGCGCTTGGCGCGTGACACGTATTGATCCGGCTTGTCGGTCGCCGCGTTCCAACTGTTGCCCGGCCGCATGTCGGTTTCGATTGCCGCCTCGACCGCGCGCGCCAGTTTCTCGTTCTCAACGATCACCCCCACTTCGGTGTTGAGATTCTCTGAGCGCGGATCAAGGTTGAACGTACCGATGTACACGGTTTTCGTATCCACCACCATAGTTTTGGCGTGCACAGCCGAAAGCGGCGATTTATCTTTCATGCCCACCACCTGCCGCATTTGTTCGCGCTGTATTTCAGCGTCGGGCCGGTATTCGAATATCTCCAAGCCCATTTTGAGCAAGGCCTCGCGCTGATTGCGATAGCCGCTAAAGGCTTGAAGATTGTCGGTGGAGGCGAGTGAATTGGTGTTGATCCGCACGCGCACGCCGCGCGCCGTGGCCGCACGGAACATCGCCATGGCGTTGTCCGACAGCACCAGATAGGGCGACTGAATGACGATCCGCTCACGGGCGGTCTCGACCAGCTGCGCCAGCGCCGTAGTGGACAAGCCACCACCGCCCAGATTAATACGGCCACTGTCGTTTTTGCCCGGGCGATCGCTGATAAATTTAACGTCACCCCAGGTCATCGTCGCGGCCAGCCGCATGAACGACGTGGGTGTGGCATCGATGGCGGCGCGAACTTCGGGTGCAAAGTTTTCCGGCGAGGTCGCGTACTCATGCAACTCGCGATAAACCCGCTTGATCTCTTCGTCGTCAACTTGAACGCTTTTCTGCATCAAGCCGAGGCCGTCGTAGCGCACCTCCACGCTTTCGCTCAGCGCGCTATCCCAGAAGTTCTCGAAACTCGCTTGCATCGCTTTGACCACGTCGCCCAACAGCAGCGCATCGCGGTCGCGGAAATTGTATTTGTGGTTGTAATCGAAGTATTCGCTGGCCATGTTGCGTCCGCCGGTGATGGCGAGTTTGCCGTCGACGATGAAGGTCTTGTCGTGCATGCGCTGATTCACGCCGCGAAAATCAGTCACCACATTCAGCACGCGCTTTTGCAACGGAGTGCCTACCGAATGACGTGGGTTGTAGATGCGCACATCAATGCTCGGGTGTTTCGCCAGAGCCAGCAGAGATTTGTCCGGCGCGTCGATGAGCAAGTCATCCACGATCACGCGGACGCGAACGCCACGGTCGGCCGCACGCAACAGCGCTTCCGCAGCCAGTATGCCGATGTTGTCCGTACTCCAGATGAAGTACTGCACCTCGATAGATTGCCGCGCATGGTCGGCCAGCCAGGCCCGCGCCAGCAGCGCCTCCGTGCCCGTTTCCAGCACATACACGCCGCTCTGCCCGGCATGGGCGGCGATCTGCCCATCGACAAATGCCATCGCATCATCCACTGCCGCGCGCCCGGATAAGGGCAGCAACATACAAAAGCCAATTAAGCCGGCGACCAGCAAGCGTTTCATCGGCATACCGTGTCCGTGTGGTTTCATTTTTCGTGGAGGGTGTGGTTCATTTGGCAACGATAGCGCGAACTGCCCATGGGCGTGCAGTTAGTGAGATCCCCGCGTAGTCCCAAACGTATGCGCCTATTTTCGAGGAATCGCTCGCAAGGTGCCACACCAGATACGGACGAGAGTGCACATCGCGCGCCGGTGCCACAACCCATATCCCAAATCCCAAATCCCAAATCCAGCCAGCGTCGGCCCACCGAATGAAACTTACTTTTCCCTCGGATTATTCAGGCTGGGAGCGGTGGCTTCCTGGACGGCACCGCCAACATCACGCACGGTTCGCCTTAGTTGCTTGTTCTGGTCCATCGCTGCATCGGCATCGAACAATCCGGCGATCAGCACGCAGGCCAGAAAAAATACCTACACGCTCGCGCCGCCTGCGCCCAGGCTCAAGCCCCTTAAAAGCCCCGCTGCGAGAAAGCTGTTGTAGAGCTTTGATTGGCCGCCAGCGTGTGACCAAAGGTGCGTAAGCCGGCAGGCTTGTCCAAAAGAAACATCTCCAACACCAGAAAATAAGCATGCAGCAAGGCGACTAGTCCGATGACGGCGTTGGCAAAGGTGTTCATCGGGGCGCCTCACCTGTGTGGTTTGCGTGAGCGTGCTCATGATAAGAGTAGTGGGTTGAGTTGCCACAACGACAGGGTAAGTGCCGTAGCAAAGACCACCCAGGCGAGGTACGGAAGCAACATCACGGCGGCAGGCACGTGGAGACGCCAGAACGCGACTATGGTGCTGACGATAAGAAGGCAAAGCAGCAAGATCTCAGCGAGTGCCAGCCCGCCCTGGTGCCAAGCGAAGAACAGCCAGGTCCACAGCGCGTTGGCCGCAAGTTGAACAAGGAAGAGCGTAAGCGCGGTAGTCGCACCGCGAAAGCCATGCGCACGCCATACCAGCCATGCGGCGATACCGATCAACGCGTAGAGGACGCTCCAAACCGGGCCGAACAGCCACGCAGGCGGCGCCCAGGTCGGGCGTACCAGTTGCGCGTAAAACGTACCAGCAGTCGCGGAGGCAACGGCGCCTATTGCCGCGGCAGAAAAAGTCACCAACAGCCATCCGGCGAGGGCCAATATCTGCTTGAGGGTGGATTGCTGAGGCAAGGCTATCATCCGCATTGGCGCTTTCACACTTCCTTGGTGTCAAACATCAGCAAGTTGACACCCGCTTGGGCGAAATTCGCGAGATCTCCCGCTGTAGCCTGACCTTCGGCGGAGTTGAGCGCCTGCCGGATTGCAGCCATGGAATCAAAGCTCAGAATCGCCGCGAGGTGGTACATCGAGTCTCCTTGCGGCGTGGTCACCGGGCCGGCACTGACTTCATAACGACGCAGCCCGGAAATCTTTTTCGCGATCGGCACATGGGTCGAAAAATAATACGCGTCAAAGGCGGCCGTGTCTGCCGGCATCTTATACAGTGCAACAAGCTTGGCCATCGTGATGCCTCCTCAGAGTGAGAATCGAAAATTGCAATGTCCTTGTAAGTGTCGCGCCGACATCGGTATTCAACAGGCCCTTTTAGCCAGCCGCTGCGACCAAGACGCTGTTCGCCTCCAGCCGCCACAGCCTGGCCGCAAACACCAACACCCACAGCGATAACGCGCCGGACAATAAACGCTCGTACAAATATGCCGTATAGATTGCCGGCCTTGGAGAGGACGGCATGTCGAACAGCAGGTAACGCGTTCAGCGCCATACGGAAGGGTCCGGTCGCGCCCCAGGATCAGATATTGCAAAACGGCATCCTGGGTCGCTACTGTGGCGCTTTCGGCGCCTGACCCCGGCGTCACGGCATTTTAACTAACGGACATCGGTGACAACAGCGCGACTTTCGCGTCTTTCCAGTTCAATAGACAGCGTCGCGCCGGCGGGCTTATCTAGTATGTATGTTTGGGGCGTATCGACAAAGCGCGCATGATAAGAGGTGCTATGGCTAGATACCGTGTTACCGACGACATCCTTGCACCAGATGATGAGCGCGCCGACCTTATCCAGTTGCACGGTGTACGGTCCAACACACTCGCCTGTTCTAGATGGCGTGCGGTGCTGAACGTCGTACCTAGCACCGGCCTCTTTGCCCAAGCGATCCGCGCCGGCTTCGATGTCGTAAGCCAGCCGCGTCGCCGCATCCGTACCGATACCACAGGCGGTGACAGTGATAAGCGTAACGATAAGCAGGAAGTAACGGGTGCCAAATTGAGTCATGCCCCGCATCGTGCCGCGGACCAATTGGAATATCAATAGCCACCGCGTGGGATACGCAGTGTCGCAACGCCAACGTCTACGATTTCAGACAACGCTGTCGCCAGCCAAGTGCACGGCGATGAGGCTTAACGTCGCGACGCAGACCCAAACAATTCCGTCTTCAAGCTTCCATTCTCTGCTTGAGGGTGGTGATCAGCTTGTCTCCGTCGCGCTCGTTTATCCGGGCTAACAACTTTTCGATCAAGCGACCAATGAATGGAATATGCACTGCATATTCCACGGCAAAAGTAGCCTTTGTGCCGGATGGCGTTGCTTGCAGCGTCCATACTTGAAGACTATCGAGGCCACCTTTTATTTCATCAACGATTTTCTCGTTGACCACACACTCGGTCGTTTCACCCGTACCTCTAAAGCGCAGGCCCGCCATCTTGTAAATCCAGCGGGTACGAAAGCCGCCGTTGGCCAATGGTTCGATGTGCTCGACCTCCACATTGTCCCAGTAATCGCTCAAATTGGCCGGCTGAATAAGATAATCGTAGACTCTCTTAGGCGAGGCGGTGATGTGCGTTGATTTCGTTACCGTAAGCATGATTTAGCCCTTTCCACCAAATGGGGTGTCTTTGGGGCCAAAGCAGCCATAGTTTGTCGAGCAGAGCGATCTGTTCTGAAAATAATGCTTACAACGACCCCGGATTTCCTACCCCGGATATCGTTATTTACGGCACGGCAGGTAAAAGCTTTAGAGGGTGCGGGTGTCGAGCATGGTCTACGCGAGCGATATGCCGCTCAGGCGGCTTCGATGTGCTCCAGCACCAGTTGCACGCTGGCCAGCCCGTTGAACTCATTCACAGATAGGCGGTAAGCGGCGCGGACATTATCGGGTGCGGTATCGGCGTGGTTGAAGTGGATGGCTTCGAAGCGGGCTGCGCCTTTGCGCAGGGTGAGTTTGAGGTGGCGGTCTTTGAGGAGGCGTTGTTTTTCGACGGTGAATTCGTCGCTGAAGATGGGCGGCGGGAAGCCCTGGCCCCAGATTTCGCGTTCGATGAGGCGGGCGGAATCGAGCGACATGTAGCCGGCTTCGAGCGCGCCGTCGGTTTCGATGGTACGCGTGAGGTCGGCGGGGCTGACGAGCTTGCCGACGGTTTCTTCGAAGAGTGCGTCGAAGCGCGCGTAGTCGGCTTCGCGCAGCGTGAGGCCGGCGGCCATGGCGTGGCCACCGAAGCGCAGGATGAGATCGGGCGCTTGCTTGAAAACCAGATCGAGCGCGTCGCGCAGATGCAGGCCGGGGATGGAACGCCCTGACCCCTTGATTTCGCCATTTGTGCCGCGCGCGAAGGCGATGACCGGGCGGTGCAGTTTGTCTTTCACGCGCGAGGCGAGGATGCCGATCACGCCCTGGTGCCAGCCGGGGTCAAAGAGCGTCAGCGTGGCGCGTTCGGTGGCGTCGATGTTGTCGAGTAGCAGTAGGGCTTGCTCCTGCATATCGGTTTCGATGACGCGGCGCTCGCGGTTGAGTTGATCGAGCTGCATGGCGATGTTCATGGCGCGCGCGTCATCGTCGGTGATGAGACATTCGATGCCCAGCGCCATGTCGGCCAATCGTCCCGCCGCGTTGAGGCGCGGGCCGAGCGCAAAGCCGAGATCGAAGGTCGATGCCTTGGCCGCTTCGCGCCCGGCCACGCGCAAGAGCGCGCGCAGGCCGGGCTGCATCTTGCCCTGGCGGATGCGCTGCAAGCCTTGCGAGACGAGGATGCGGTTGTTGCGGTCGAGCTTGACGACGTCGGCGACGGTGCCTAGGGCGACGAGGTCGAGTACGGCGGCGAGGTTGGGGCCGCTGCTGTCGCCGAAAGCGCCGCGTGCTCGCAGCTCGGTGCGCAGGGCCAGCATCACATAAAACATCACGCCCACACCGGCGATGGCTTTGCTCTCGAAGCGGCAACCGGGCTGATTGGGATTGACGATGCAGGCGGCGGCAGGCAGCGTCGTGCCGGGCAGATGGTGGTCGGTGATGAGCGTGGCGATACCCAGGCGCGTGGCTTCGGCCACGCCTTCCACGCTGGCGATGCCGTTATCGACGGTGATGATGATGTCCGGCCTGTGCTCGGCGGCGGCGGCGACGCGTACAACCTCCGGCGTGAGGCCGTAGCCGAATTCGAAACGATTCGGCACGAGGTAGTCGACGTTCGCGCCGAAGGCCCGCAGCGCACGCACGCCGACGGCGCAGGCGGTGGCGCCGTCGCAATCGTAATCGGCGACGATGAGCAGGCGCTTGTTGGCGGCGATGGCGTCGGCGAGCAGGCGGGCCGCATCCTCAGCGCCTTTCAGCGTGGCGGGGGCAAGCAGGGTGGCCAGCGCGCAGTCGAGATCGCTTGCCTTTGAAATGCCGCGTGCCGCGTAGAGCCGCGCCAGGAGCGGATGTACACCGGCATAGGCGAGCCGTTCGCAGATCGCCGGGTGGGCGCTGCGGGTGGTGATGCGCGTCATGGTTGCAAGGCCGATAGCGGCTTGGCGCTGCGCCAGAATTTCCAGGTATCTGCGGCGTTGATGTGGATGTCGGCGATGCCGGCATCGCCCAGGGCGGTGATACGCAGCGCAGGCAGGCGGCGTGATTTCAGCGCGGCCAGCAGCGGGGCGAACCAGTGTTCTTCAAGCAGGGCGATGGCGTCGCGCCAGGCCGACATATCGAGCGCCTGGGCGGGCTCGGCGAGGGAATCTTGCACCACCATGCCGGCAGTGGGCACGGCCCGCTCCGGCAGCGTCTGGCAGGGGATGCCCGCATGGCGCGCCAGCCCTTGCGCCAGCGCGTGGTCGGCCCACAGCGCCGGCACGGGGGTATTGAAGGTCGGCGGCAACTTGCCGGCGCCCCAAAGCCAGACGCCGCCCACGCGGGGCTTCCTCGCCGCTTCGCGCGCCTCGTTTTGTGGGTGATGGTGCAGGGCCATCTGTATTTCATTCATCAGCCGACGCCATGCCGGCGCGGGCAGAAACGGCTCCATGGATCGGCTCATCACGCTGCTCAGCGGATGCAGTCGCACTGCCGGCAGGGCAGCCGAGCCTTCATTGAGGCGCAGATACCAGCGTGCGGGATGTGGCGCGATAAACTCGCCGATGTCGGCGAAATGCTCATTCAGTGTGGCGATGAACTGGGCGGCTTCGTGCGTTTCCAGCGCCAATTCGTGCGGACTGCCGACAATGAGTTTGTCGTGAGTAATTTGAAAAGGCACCGGGTCGGCGCAGACCCAGGTGGCTAAGCCAGGCTCGCCGCCGTCGCCCAAGAGGCGCAGCGCGCTGTAAGCGGGGGCTACGCCGTCCAAGCCTAAGGCCTCAGCCAACCAGTGCTCCATGGGTAGCGCCGCGCGCCAGGTGATGCGCCCACGACCGAGCAGACTGGCCAACGCCGGCAGCGGCCGTTCCGCCGAGGCGTAGTCAACCGTATCAGGAGGTAAAAGCAGGCCGGGAACGACGAGATGCAGCATGCCCTATGTTAACATCCAGTGATGCGTTACGAACTCTTCATCGGCCTGCGCTATACCCGCGCCAAGCGCCGCAATCATTTCATCTCTTTCATTTCGCTGACTTCCATGTGCGGCATTGCGCTGGGGGTGGCGGCCTTGATAGTTGTGCTGTCGGTCATGAACGGCTTTCAGAAGGAGTTGCGCGACCGCATCCTCGGTGTGGCCTCGCATGTCGAGCTGTCGGGCGCGGATGGCGAATTGGCTGACTGGCCGAAAGTGGCGGCGCAGGCGGCGAAGCAGCCGAATGTGCGGGGCGCCGCGCCCTATATCTCCGCGCAAAGCATGGTCACCTTCGATCAGACGGTGCGCGGCGCGCTGGTGCGCGGCATCTTGCCGGACATGGAAGATCGGGTGGCGGATTTCTCCCACCACATGCGCGGCGGCACTTTGCAGCTATTGAAGCCGGGTGAGTTCGGCATCGTGCTGGGGTCGGAGTTGGCGCGCTCGCTGCGCGTCACCGTTGGCGACAAGGTGACGGTGATCGCGCCGCAAGGGCTGGTGACGCCAGCCGCTATCCTGCCGCGCCTGAAGCAGTTCCGCATCGTTGGTGTCTTCGAGATCGGCATGTTCGAGTATGACTCCGGCCTGGCCTTGATCCACCTGAATGACGCGCAAACGCTGTATCGCCTGGAGGATCGCGTTTCCGGCCTGCGCCTCAAGCTGGACGACCTGTTCCAGGCGCCGCGCGTGACGCGCGACTTGTTCAACTACGTCGAGGCCGATGTGCATATTTCCGACTGGACGCGCAGCCATGCCAATTTCTTTCGCGCCGTGCAGATCGAAAAGAAGGTGATGTTCATCATCCTGCTGTTGATCGTCGCGGTGGCCGCTTTCAACATCGTGTCCACCTTGGTGATGGCGGTGACGGACAAGGAGGCGGACATCGCCATCCTGCGCACTTTGGGCGCGAGCCCGGCCAGCATCATGCAAATCTTCATCGTGCAGGGCGCGCTCATCGGCGTGATCGGACTCCTCATCGGTGTGGCGGGCGGTGTACTGCTGGCGCTTAACATTGACGTGGTGGTGCCGGCTATTGAGCGGTTATTCGGCATGCAGTTCCTCTCCAAAGAGGTGTACTACATCAGCGAGCTGCCCTCCGATTTGCAGTGGAGCGACGTGACCGTCATTGCTTCCGTCTCTTTCGTGCTGACGCTACTGGCGACGCTCTACCCAAGTTGGCGCGGCTCGCGCATCAATCCGGCGGAGGCGTTGCGTTATGAGTAAGGCAGTGAGTGACCCCACCATGATGAGCGCGGCGCCGGCAGACGCGGCAGATGCGCAATCCGTGCTCGCCTGTCGCGGCCTGGTGATGACCTTTGTGCAGGGCAAGATCGAAGTGCCGGTACTGCGCGGCGTGGACCTTGATGTGGCGCGCGGCGAGCGCGTCGCCATTGTCGGCACCTCCGGCTCGGGTAAAAGCACGCTACTACATTTGCTTGGCGGCCTGGACACGCCGACCTCAGGCGAGGTGCGCCTGCTCGGGCGCGACCTCACGCAGGTGCATGAAGCCGAACGTGGCCGCTTGCGCAACGAAACGCTGGGCTTTGTTTACCAGTTTCACCATCTGCTGCCGGAATTCACCGCGCTGGAAAATGTCGCCATGCCGCTTTTGATCCGTCGTCTGCCGCGCCAGGACGCGCTGGCGCAGGCCGCCGATCTGCTGGGCGAAGTCGGGCTGGCGCATCGCTTGAACCACACGCCGGGCGAGTTGTCCGGCGGCGAGCGTCAGCGCGCCGCCGTGGCGCGGGCGTTGGTGACGCAGCCGGCCTGCGTGCTGGCCGATGAACCCACCGGCAACCTGGATCGCCGCACGGCCGAAGCCGTGTTCGACCTTATGCTGGCCTTGAATGAAGCGCATCGCACGAGTTTTGTCATTGTCACCCACGACACCCAGCTTGCAGCCAAGGCGCAGCGCACGCTGAGTTTGCAGGACGGTGTCCTACAGCCGCTCTAAAGTCGCCCCGCGTTTTTGCCGTAAAGGCGCTGGCCCACTCAATTTGAGTGTTCTAAGCCAGGAGACTGTCATGTCGGTCTTTTTCAAACCCGCCATCGCCTTGATGAATCGATTGAGGTACCCCTACAAGTTCGCCTTGATGGGGGTGCTATCATTCATCGCTGTCAGCGCAATTTTTATCGCCTATGCCGTGCAATTGCAAGAGCAGATCACGGCCGGCCGAGATGAGCTGCGTGGTATCGAGGTAACGCAGCCGATGCTCGATTTCGTGCGCCTGGTGCAACAGCATCGCGGCCTCACCGCCGGTGCGCTGGGCGGCGAACAGGCCTTGCGCGATAAAGTCGCCGGTAATGAGACGGAAGCCGCCGAGGCGTCGAAACTGGTCGACGCGGTGGATGCCGGGCTAGGTGCAGAGCTGCGTTTTTCGGAGCAATGGAAAGCGAGCAAAGGGGATTGGGAGGAGCTCAAGCGTGGCTGGTCCGGCGCCACGGCGGCGGAGAATCTTAATGCGCATGGCGCCTTGACTGAAAAACTGCTGAGCCTATTGACGACGATCACTGAAACCAGCGGGCTCATACTCGACCCCGATCTGGATTCCTATTACCTCATGAACGCCACAACCATGATATTGCCCGATATGTTGGAGCACCTGGGCCGGTTGCGCGCGGCCGGTACGGACGCCATTGCAAAGAGAGAAATCACAGAAGAAGCAAAGCTGGGGTTCAGTGTTCGGGTTGGTATCCTAGAAAAAAGCGGTACGGATCTCAAACATGTTTTGGCGCGTGCGGCTGAGGCGAATCCCGCGATCAAGAGCAAACTCACCGATTTTTCGTCGCAGATGATGAGCCGTACTGACGAAGGGCTGGCAGTGGTGAGAAATGAAATCATGACCGGAAGATTTACCAGCGCGCCCAAGGACTATTACGACAAGTTCACGACTGCGATCGATTTGGGTTACGCACAGTCCCGTGAAACACTGGGCCCCACCCTCAAACAATTGATACATCAACGGCTCAGGTCTATGCAAAACCGCTTTGTGCTGGGGATGGCGATCATGGCCCTGATGATTCTGAGTTTCGCCTATGTGTCGATAGGCGCGTACCTGTCCATTTCCCGGGGGGTGCACCAGTTGGTCGATGGCGCCGACAAGATCGCCGCGGGCGATCTGACGGCGCGTGTCGCCTTTGAGGCCAAGGACGAACTGGCTCAGGTCGCCGACCGATTCAACCAGATGGCCGAGACCTTCGGCGCGCTGATCACCCGTGTTCAGTCCAGCGCTAGTCAGGTGGCCGAAGCATCGGCGAGCCTGGCGACGGCGTCGTCACAGGTCGCACACAGTTCCGGCCTGCAAAGCGAATCTGCCTCGAATATGGCGGCGGCAGTGGAGGAAATGACGGTCAGCATCGAAGAACTAACACGCCATGCGCACGAGGCGCACGACCTGTCCAGCCGTTCAGGCGAACTCTCGGTGCGCGGCGGCGAAGTGGTGTCTAAGACGGCGCGTGAAATGGACGTGATTGCCGGCACGGTCAACGAATCGGCCGCCGCCATATTGGAGCTGGGCCGCCAATCGGAGCGCATCGGCGCCATTATCAACGTCATCAAAGAGATCGCCGACCAGACCAACCTCCTGGCGCTCAATGCCGCCATCGAGGCGGCGCGAGCCGGTGAGCAAGGGCGCGGCTTCGCGGTGGTGGCCGATGAAGTGCGCAAGTTGGCCGAGCGCACCACGCTTTCGACGCAGGAGATCGAAGCCATGGTCGGCACCATCCAGTCCGATACCGGCAAGGCTGTGCATGGTATGCAGACTGGTGTGGCGCGCGTGGAGGCCGGTGTGGCGCTGGCGGGCGAGGCCGGGCAGTCCATGGAGCAGATCAACACCAGTGCCACGGCCGTGGTGCGCGTTGTCAGCGACATTTCCACCGCGCTGCGCGAGCAGAGCACGGCCAGCACCGACATTGCGCGCAACGTCGAAAAAATCGCCCAGATGGCTGAAGAAAATAACGCCGCCGTGGGCGCAACCGCCAATACGGCGCGAACCTTGCAGGCCCTGGCGCAGGGTCTGCATCAGGAGGTGAATCGCTTCAAGGTGAACGCGGCCTGAAAAAAGCGATCAGTCGTGCGCCAGCAGTGCCGCTTCCAGTTCCTGCCGGCCATGCGGCGAGGCCATCGCCACCAGCGTGTTGCCGGCTTCGATTAAAAAATCCGGTGGCGGATTGAAGACCCAGTCACCGTGCTTGCGCACCGCCAACATGACGTAATCCTGGCTTTGTAAACGCAGCGTGCCGAGCGGGCGCGCCACAAAAGTCTGTGGCACCTTCACTTCCTCGATGCGCAGCTTGTGTTCTGTCCTGAGCATTTCGTCGAGGAAGGAAACCACATGCGGCCGCACCATGGCCGAGGCGATGCGCATGCCACCGGTGAAATCCGGCGAGACGATGGCGTCGGCGCCGGCCTTGCGCATTTTCTCGACGTTACGGATTTCGTGGCAACGTGCCACCACGCGCACGTCGGGATTGAGCTGTTTGGCGGTCAGCGAAATCATGAGATTTATGCTGTCGTCGCCAGTGACGGCGAACACGCCCTTGGCGTCCTCGATGTCGGCGCGGATCAGCATGTCGTCGTCGGAAGCATCACCGTGCAGGAAGAGCAGTGTCTGGTTTTTTTCATTCTGTGCTTCCAGCATGTCGAGATTTTCGTCGATGGCGACGAAGTGTCGGTGGGTGGTTTCCAGTTCCTGCGCCACGTTGCGTCCGACGCGGCCGTAGCCGCAGACGATGTAGTGGCCATGCAAGCGCTTGATGATCTTTTCCATGCGTCGTCTCCGCCAGGCGGTATTGATATCGGTTTCAAGGATGAAGGCAGTCATCGAGGAGAAGAGAAACCACAGCGTTCCCAGTCCCGCGGTGCCGATGAATACGGTGAACATGCGCCCAGCCGGGTTGTTGTGCATGTCGATGATCTCGTCATATCCGACCGTGGTCACGGTGATGAAGGTCATGTAGAAGCCGTCGAACCAGCTATAGCGGCCCTCACCGATGACGTGGTAGCCGATGGTGCCGACGGTGAGAATCGTCGCCAGCGCCAGCAGCGACCAGACAAACTTCATATACATGTGACGTGGAACAAGCTGTCGTCCCATGTTCATTATTTCCCCTTCTCATTTTGTTTCTAACCGATTCTAACGAAAAGTGCCGGGGTACTTGTTGAGCTATGTCGGTAAAACCTCGATTTCCCTTGGTTTGCGTCTGCGCACCCGACTCTAGTGCCATGGTACGGCTTTCCCGCATAGAATCGCGGCATGCGTATGTCAATTGTGTGTATCGCGCTGGGCATCTGGTTGGCGCAGCAACAGCCCGCTTTGCCGGGCTGGCCGGCCCTGGGCGGACTGCTGGCCTTGGCGGCGGGCCTGGGGCTGCTTGCGATCATCGCCACACGTCGCGCTGCACCCTGGTGGCCGCGCCTCATAGGCTGGGGCGCGGCGGCGCTATTCGGTTTCGTCTGGGCGGCTTCGTTCGGCCAGTGGCGATTGGCCGATGCTTTGCCCTTCGCAAACGAAGGTCGCGACATCCACGTTACCGGTGTCATCAGCGGCTTGCCGCAGCGCTTTGAGAATGGCCTGCGCTTCGAGTTCGATGTCGAGTCGGCCGACGCGGCTGTGCCGAGCAAGCTCTCGCTGGCCTGGTATCGCGGCTGGCGTTCGCAAGGTGAGCGCGACAATGCCGACGATGGTGACGATGGCGCAGCAACACCGTACATGCAGCCTGTGCATGCGGCCGAGCGCTGGCGCTTCACGGTGCGCCTGAAGCGGCCGCACGGCAATCTCAACCCGCAAGGCTACGACTACGAAGCCTGGCTCTTCGAGCGCGGCCTGCGCGCCACCGGCTATGTGCGGGCGGGCAAGGCCGAGCAGGCGACGAAGGCAAACGAGCGCCTTGACGACTACGTGCCGCGCGTAGGCCCGACCATAGAACGGCTGCGCGAGACCCTGCGTGAGCGCATCTATCGTGCCCTGCCGGACAAGGAGTATGCCGGTGTGCTGGTGGCGCTGGTGGTGGGCGATCAGCAGGCCATCGATCAGGATTTGTGGCAGGTATTCAGCCGCACCGGCATCACGCATTTGATGTCGATCTCCGGGCTACACGTCACTATGGTGGCGAGCTTGGGGTGGTGGTTGGTGTCGCTGTTGTGGCGGCGACAACCCCGGCTGATGCTGCGTCTACCCGCGCAAAAGGCAGCGGCCTTGGGCGGCTGGCTGGCGGCACTCATCTACTGTCTGTTGGCCGGCTTCGGCGTGCCGGCGCAACGCACGCTCTACATGCTCTCCGTGGTGGCCGTGGCGGTGTGGAGCGGGCGGCTTACCTCCGCCAGCCGTGTGCTGGCACTGGCGTTGCTGGTGGTGCTGTTGCTGGACCCTTGGGCCGTCCTGGCGGCCGGATTCTGGCTGTCTTTCGGCGCGGTGGCGCTGCTGTTCTATATTGGCGCGGGTCGCGTTGGCAAGGCGCACTGGCTGGCGACATGGGGCAGGGCGCAATGGGCCGTGACGATCGGCATGCTGCCGGCCTTGCTGTCGCTGTTTCAACAATTCTCGCTCGTCTCGCCACTCGCCAACGCTCTGGCGATTCCGCTGGTGAGTCTGGTGGTGACGCCGCTGGCGCTGCTAGGTGCTATGAGCGCCGGCGTGATCGGTTTCGATGCGCCGCTGTGGCTGGCGCACCAGCTGCTTGCGTGGATGATGATCTGCATAGACTGGCTGGCGCAGTTGCCGCTGGCCATGTGGCAGCAACATGCGCCGCCGTGGTGGGCGGTGGCGACGGCCACGCTCGGTGGTGCTTGGCTGTTACTGCCGCGCGGCTTTCCGGCACGCTGGGTGGGCTTGGTCTTGTTTGCGCCGCTGTTGTTCATTGCGCCGCTGCGACCGCCGCCAGGCGAGGCGCGCGTGACGGTGCTCGATGTCGGCCAGGGCCTGGCCGTGCATGTGCAAACGGCGCAACACGATCTGCTCTACGACACGGGGCCGCAGTTTTCGGTGGACGCCAACAGCGGTAATCGCATCATCCTGCCGTATTTGCGTGCGCTGGGGGTAGCGAAGCTGGATGGCCTGGTCATCACGCATCAGGACAAAGACCACTCGGGCGGGGCGCAATCCGTCATCGACGCCTTGCCCATAGACTGGATCGCCAGTTCGCTAGCGCCCGAAAACCCGCTGCGCGACAGCGGCACGCATTTGAGTTGCTTCGATGGCCAGACGTGGGAATGGGATGGCGTGCGCTTCGAAATGTTGCACCCGCTGTGGCCCGCCTACGACAACCCGACGCGCAAGAGTAACGACATGAGTTGTGTGCTGAAGGTAAGCGTTGCTCGGAGCGGCGAGAGAGCAAGCGTACTGCTCACCGCCGATATCGAGGCGCTCTCCGAGCAGGCGCTGCTGGCAAGGCATCGCGACAAACTGCGCGCCGATTGGCTCGTTGCCCCGCATCACGGTAGCCGCACTTCCTCGACCCAGGCGTTCATTGACGCGGTGGACGCGAAGGCGGTGATTTTCCCGGCAGGCTATCGCAGCCGTTTTCATCATCCCAACCCCGAGGTCGTGCGTCGCTACGAAGCCAGCGGTGCGCAGCTATGGCGCAGCGACCGCGATGGCGCGGTGACGCTGCAACTCGGTGGCGCTCATGTCGAAGCCCAGGCCGACGCGCAGGCGGAGCGCCAAGTTCGGCGCCGCTACTGGCACGGCGGCTGATACACTTTCCCCCATCCCATTTTCAAGGACTACGATGCGCGAACATACAGTGCAATGCATAGGTCCGCACGGCCTGCACCGCATGGCCTATACCGAATGGGGCGATGCGAAGAATCCGCGTGTGCTGCTGTGTGTGCACGGGCTCACACGCTGCGGGCGCGACTTCGATTTTCTGGCGCAGTCGCTGGCCGATCATTACCGCGTGGTGTGCCCCGATGTGGTCGGGCGCGGTCAGAGCGAGTGGCTGACGGTCAAGGACGATTATCAAATCCCGCAATACGTCGCCGATATGGTGACGCTGATCGCGCGCCTGGATGTGGCGTCGGTGCATTGGCTGGGCACCTCCATGGGCGGCTTGATCGGCATGGGCCTCGCGGCGCAGTTGAATACGCCTATCGTGCGGCTGGTGCTTAACGACGTCGGCCCGCTCATCAACGCGGCCTCGTTAAAGCGCATTGCCCAGTATGTCGGTCAGGCGCCGAAGTTCGCGTCCATAGACGAGGCTGAAAGCTATGTTCGCGCCGTCAGCGCGAGCTTCGGACAGTTCACCGACGCGCAGTGGCGACATCTCACCTTGCATATCACTCGTGTGGCGGCCGACGGCGGCGTGGAGCTGGCCTACGACCCCGGCATCGCCGTGCCTTTCAGCAAGTCCGTCGATGGCAAAGACATAGACCTGTGGCCGCTCTACGAGGCGATCCACTGCCCGACGCTGCTGGTACGCGGCGCCGAATCGGATTTGCTCTCGCACGACACGGCGCTAGCGATGACGCGCCGCGGCCCGCGCGCCACGCTATTGGAAATTCCGGGCGTCGGCCATGCGCCAATGTTTATGGATGACGAACAGGTCGCGCCTGTGCGGGATTTTTTGCTGCGAGACGGCTAGCCACCGTCATATTCGCGTAGACGGAAATCCAGCGCTTGCGCATTACGCCACTGGGTCCCCGCTTACGCGAGGACGACCAGCGTGGGCTTGTCCCCAACAAAATGCCTTACGTCGGCTTGTGCTCACCTTTGCGCTCACCTTTGTGCTCTCCCAGCGCGATCCACAGCCCGCTGGTGGCGATAATCAACATGCCGAGCACCGTCCAGCCATCGGGCAGATGATCGAACACCAGCCAGCCGAGTAGTGCTGCCCACACCAGTTGCACGTAGAGAAATGGACTGAGTGTGGATGCGGGCGCCAGACGGAAAGCGCGGATCAGCAGATAGTGTCCGCTGCCGCCGAGTATGCCCATTGACCACAGCATCAGCCATTGCGTCGTTGTCGGCGTAACCTGGTGCCAATACCACGGCAGCACGGCGCTCATGGCCACGGTGCCGACCAGGGCCGTGTAAAACAGCAGCGCCATCGGGTGTTCGTGGTGGCTCAGGCGCCGCGTCAGGATTTGATAAGCCGTGTAGCTCACCGCACCACCCAATGCCCACAACACGCCCACCACATTGAGCGCACCGCCCGGATGCGCAATCAGGAGCACACCAGAAAAGCCCGCCAGCACCGCTATCCACCGCCCTGCGCGCTGCTTCTCGCCCAGCATCGGCCCGGCCAGCAGCGCCACCATCAGCGGCGACAGAAAGATCACCGCGGTGGTCTCCGCCAGCGGCATGGTGCGGAAGGCGAACACGCCGCAAGCCGTCGTCGACAACAACATCAGCGCACGCACGATTTGTGCGCCGAGATGATCGGTGCGCACCAACTGGCCGCGCAGCGAGGGCGCGAGAAAAATTAGCATCAGTACGCAATGCACCGCATAGCGCGCCCACACCAGAAAAGGCACAGCGAAGGTCGCGGTAAGTTGCTTCACCGTGGCGTCGAGCACGGCGAAGAACACCAGCGCGAGTAGCAGGAAGAAGATGCCGCGCAGAACGTGCGTGGGTGTGGCGGTGGTCATGAGAGGATTGTAGGATGGGTGAAGCGCAGCGTAACCCATCATCGGACGCCAAAAATACGATGGGTTGCGCTACGCTCCACCCATCCTACCGCGCTACCGCGCTACCGCGCTTGGCGCGAAGATGCCTTACATAGGGGCAAGTCCCGCATAGCTGACCTCGCGCGAATGGTCAGTGATGCAAACCCGAACGTTGCCTCCAAGGGCGGCCGCATTCGTTGTGATGCGCCATTCGGTAGGGCCGAGCACCAGATATCGGCGCCTCTTCGAAATGTTGATCGGTTCAAGCCACGGCCACTGATTCTTGACCGCGACGGACTTGCTACACCAATTGCTTCGTCACGCGTCATTGTGTCCTTGCGCTCGATTGAATTTACGCCTGTCGGCCTCGCGAAAGCGGGGACCCAGATTTGTAGGATGGGTGAAGTGCAACGTAACGAAAGCGGGGACCCAGATTTGTAGGATGGGTGAAGTGCAACGTAACCCATCATCGGACGCCAAAAATACGATGGGTTGCGCTACGCTCCACCCATCCTACTGCGCTTGTGTCCCGCTGCCCAGGCATTGAACAGCGCGCGTGCGGCGTCTATTGTCTCGCCCGCCGTCATACCGGCGGGCCCTATGCCTTGCTCGACGAGATGATCCGCCGCGAGGCCGTGTAAATGCACAGCGCAAAGCAGCGCCTTGTCGGCCGGCCAGCCTTGCGCCAGCAGCGCGGCGGCGATGCCAGTGAGCACATCGCCCATGCCGCCCGTGGCCATGCCCGGATTGCCGCTGGTGTTGATGTACCAATGCGTCGTGTCGGCAGGCAAGGCGATGATGGCCCCCGCGCCTTTCAGCACCACGGCGGCCTTGAACTTTTGCGCCAGGGCCAGTGCAGCGTCGATGCGATTGTCGCGCACCTCCTCAGCATTCGTGCCGAGCAGGCGCGAGGCTTCGAGTGGGTGCGGTGTCATGAGCGTCGTCGCGGCGCGGCGCGCGACCTGCGTGGCCAATGCAGCCTGCTTGGCGATGAGATTGAGGGCGTCGGCATCCAGCACCAGGGGGAGATCGCTGGCGATGGCGCGTTGCAAGTGTTCCAGCGCCGCGTCGCTTTGGCCCAGCCCAGGCCCCACGGCGAGTGCGCTGGCATTACCGAAGCTGAGCACGTCCTCGGGCGTGCGCAGCATCAGTTCGAGCTGGCTGGTATCGACCGCCAGCGCATGGCTATCAATGAGGCCCACATAAATACGTCCGGCGCCCATCTTCAGCGCGGCACGACCGGCCAGCAGTGCCGCCCCCACCATGCCGGGCGCGCCGCCGATGATGCCAACGCCGCCCATCATGCCTTTGTGGCTGTTCTTCGCACGTGGCCTGAGCCACTCACTGAAAAGCCCTGGCGCCGCCACATGGGCCTCGGCAGGCACGATGGATTCTGGATTGAGATCGAGATCATGCACGCTGATGTCGCCGCAGTGATCCGGCCCATCCAGTGTCAGCAGGCCCGGTTTCAATGCGATGAAAGTTGCGGTGTGATCGGCGCGCACGGCGCAGCCCAGCACGCGGCCGGTGTCGGCGTCCAGCCCGCTGGGAATGTCGAGCGACAGCACCGGGTAGCCCTTGCGGTTGATTTCCGCGATCTGCGCGGCGTGCTCGCCTTCTAGCGGACGCGTCAAACCAATACCGAACAAGGCGTCGACAATCAAGGAGAACTGGCGCTTGGGAATGTCACGCAACACTTCGCCGCCGCTGCTGCGCCAAGCCTCGAAGGCGGCGCGCGCGTCGGTGGGTAGTTGCGCGCTGTCGCCGCGAAACACCACCATGGGCGCCACGCCGCGTTGCTTGAGGATGCGCGCGACGATGAAGCCGTCGCCGCCGTTGTTGCCCGGCCCGCAGACGATGAGCGCCGGCACGCGGGTGCCGCGTGTCATCGCCAGCGCCACGCGCGCGGCCGCCGCACCGGCCCGCTCCATCAGCGGTGGATCGGCATTCAGGCGCTTGGCTTCGATCTCGCGGATCTGCGCGACGCGATAAATCGGCTGCGAGGTGTGTTGTGAAGCATGGGCATTCATCGGGGACATGCCGCCAGTCTACCGCAGGAGCGTGGGGTCACGTCGTGCGGTTGAGGAATCGTAGGATGGGTGGAGCCTCATTTGCGTTTTGCGCAACCCATCGCCATCGAAGGCTCGGCGTCCGATGATGGGTTGCACTGCGCTCCACCCATCCTACGTGCTAGCCCTTCCGGCTTTTCGCCAGAAACCGATCCAACTGATTGGCAAAAGCTTGTCGGTCGACTTGGGAAAACACCGCCGGGCCGCCAGTGTTCACGCCGCTGCCGCGCAACTCGTCCATGAAGTTGCGTAGATTCAGGCGTTCCTGAATGTTCTCCGGCGTATAAAACTCGCCGCGCGGATTGAGTGCGTGGCCACCGCGTGCGATGACGTCGGCGGCGAGCGGGATGTCGGCTGTAATGACGAGATCGCCACTGACCATCAGCTCGCCGATTTTTCTATCCGCCACATCGAAGCCCGCTTCCACCTGGATGGCCTTGATCCAGGCTGAGGGCGGCGTGCGCAAGAGCTTGTTCGCCACCAGGGTCAGTTGAGTTTGCGCACGCTCGGCGGCACGAAACAGTATTTCCTTGATGACCAGCGGACAGGCGTCCGCATCGACCCAAATTTGCATGCTTGATGCGTCGGCCGCGCTCAGGTTTTCTTACGCGAGACGACCGGGCCCATATCGGGCGCGAGTGCGTCGCCGCTCTGCAAGGCCTCGCGGCGTTGCTCGCAGCGGCGGAGGATTTCGCGTTGCTGGTCATCGGTATAGGCGGGCCACCATTCGCGTTCGTTTTGCGAGCGCTGGCAGCCCTTGCAGAAAGTGGTCTGCGGGTCTATCTCGCAAACGCTCTGGCAGGGGTTTCGCGGCGGCAGTGGGGTGTTGATGGTCTTCATGACGTTTCTCTATCAATGCAAAGTCGACGGCGCTTCAGGCGGAAATAATTCGTCGAGATCGCCAGAGTCGAAATGGTACTCGTGATTGCAAATATCGTCTTTCACCACCAGCACGCCTTGCTCAGCGATGGCGAGCGCGACTTCCTCGCGCCCCAGGCTGCGCAGCATGCCCACCACCTTGTCGCGATCCTCGGGGCAGTCGTAAGTGACGCTGCGCGACGTATAAAGTCGCAGCTTCTCCTCTGTGAAGAGCCGCGTAAATAGGGCTTCTACAGGCAGTGTGTGCATCTCGTCCGCGCTCACCGTGGCGGCCAGATGCTCGATGCGCGTCCAGCCATCGGCGTCTTTGGCGTCCGCCTCCGGCAGCTTTTGCAGAAACAAACCCACTGCGCTGTCGCCATCGGCCGCCAACCAGAAGCGTGCCGGCTGTTGTTCCGATTGCGCGAGATAGTGTTCGAATATCTGCGCGACGGTCTGTCCGACCAGTGGCACGATGCTTTGATAAGGCTCGCGCACCGCGTCGTGCTGCAACAAGAGCGAGAGGTGGCCGTGGCCCAGGAGGGTGGGCGCGTCGGTGGCGCTGATCTCGTCATCGGTGTGCGCCATGCCGCGTATCCTGAGTTGCTCGGTGCAATCGATCACCAAGAGGCGCACCGGCCCGCTGCCCTTCAACTGAAAGCCGATGCGGCCCGGCTGCTTGAGATTGCCGCCGATTAGCACCGTCACCGCCGTCATCTCACCGAGCAGATCGCGCACCGCCGGTGCGTAGCCACGCCCCGCCTGCATGGCGCGCCAAGCGTCGCTCAGGCGCACGAAGGCGCCACGTATATCCAGGTCTTCGAGCAGGAAGCGAACTACAAAATCTTTAGTCATGATGCTGGCTTTGGTTTGTCGTCCTCGCGCAGGCGGGGACCCATTGTCTTTAAAACGCCGCTGGATTCCCGCTGCTGCGGGAATGACGGCGCGCGATGTGGCCTGCCAGTTTTAGCCAAATTAGCCAAAAACTTTCTCATACTCGGCTGCGTCGAAGCCCACCAGCAACTTCTTGCCAGCTTCAACAATAGGCCGCTTAATCATGCTGGGGTTCTCCACCATCAAGGCATAAGCCTTGGCCTCGGTGAGATTCGCCTGCTTCTCCGCCGGTAGCTTGCGAAACGTCGGCCCGCGCGTGTTGATGAGCTTTTCCCAGCCCACCTGCGCTGCCCATTGCTTCAGCTTCGCCGCGTCGGCGCCGAGCTTCTTGTAGTCGTGAAACGCATATTCAACGCCATGCTCATCCAGCCAGACGAAGGCCTTCTTCATGGTGTCGCAATTTTTGATGCCGTAAATCTTGAACATGCTGTTCCCCAGCCTTGCCTTGTCGGTAGTTTAAAACGAGACGCGTCCCTGCGCACAGCGTCCCCATTGTGCCAGGCGTGCGACGGTGGGGAGCAGGTTGAGGCCGGTTTTCTTTTTCAGCGCTTGAGCGGATTCTTTTAAATCGGCGAGCGGCAGGTCTATGGGATCGCCGACTGCCGCAAAGGCGATGGCGTTGCCGTGGTCGCAGGAGGGGAAGACCATGGCGCGGCCGTCGAAGGCGGCGCCGATGCGGCCCACGCTGGCGCCGAAGCCGCGCGCGCGACTCAGCAGATTCACTGCCAGCAGCCCATCACCGCGCAAGTGCGCGCGACACACTTCGTAGAAGGGCTGCGTATCTAGCGCGCCGGGGCGGGCGTCTTCGTCGAAGCCGTCGACCATGATGAGATCGAAGGTCTTGCGGGAATTCGCCAACCATTCGACGCCGTCTGCGATTTCGATGCGCAACTGCGCTGATTCTTCTGGCAGTTTGAAATAGGCGCGCGCCGCAGCAACCACGGCCGGCTCGATCTCAATGACGGTCAACTTGCTTTGCGGGCGATGACGGTAAAAGAACTTGGTGAGCGAAGCGGCACCCAGGCCGATTTGCAGCACATTGCGGGGCCAAGCAGAGTCGGGCCTCAGTATCAATGCCGCCATCATCTCGCGCGTGTAATCCAGCTCCAGCGACCAGGGCCGCGCGATGCGCATGGCGCCCTGTATCCAGTCCGAGCCAAAGTGCAAATAACGCACGCCGGCTTCTTCGGAGATGTCGATCGGGAAGGACATGGAATGTAGGATGGGTGGAGGCGCTCTTTGCCGTAACCCATCAATCCACGTTCGATGGGTTGCGCTTGCGCTCCACCCATCCTACGGGGTTCATCGTTTCATTGCCTTCGCCAAGGCATCGGCCAGCGCGGATTGCGGTTTGGCTTCGGCGGGTTGTTGGCGGGGTTTGGCGGTGGGTACAGGTTTGCTGCTGCCTTTGGCAACCGGCACGGCGTCGTCGCTTAAGCGCATGGTGAGGGCGATGCGTTTGCGCTTCTCGTCGACCTCCAACACTTTCACTTTCACCACGTCGCCGGCCTTCACCACCTCGCGCGGGTCTTTGACGAATTTGTTGGACAGCGCGGAGATGTGCACTAGACCGTCTTGATGCACGCCGATGTCGACAAAGGCGCCGAAGTTGGTGACGTTGCTCACCACGCCTTCGAGCAACATTCCAGGCTGCAAGTCTTTCAGTTGTTCGATGCCTTCACGGAAGGTAGCGGCTTTGAATTCGGGGCGCGGATCGCGGCCGGGTTTTTCGAGTTCCTTGAGAATGTCTTGCACCGTGGGCAGGCCGAAGCGCTCGTCGGTGTACTTTGTTGCGTCTAGCGTCTGCAAAAAGCGGCTGTCGCCTATGACCTCCTTCACGCCCTTTTTCACGTCGGCGACGATGCGCTCGACCACCGGATAAGCTTCGGGGTGCACCGCCGAGGCATCGAGCGGGTTGTCGCCGTTCATCACGCGCAGAAAGCCGGCAGCCAACTCGAAAGTTTTGTCGCCCAGGCGCGGCACCTTTTTCAGCTCATTGCGGCTCTTGAAAGCGCCATGAGCATCGCGATGCGCCACGATATTCGCGGCCAGTGTGGCGTTGAGGCCGGAGATGCGCGCCAGCAGCGGCACGGAGGCCGTATTCACATCCACGCCGACGCTATTCACGCAATCTTCCACCACGGCATCGAGGCTGCGCGCGAGTTTGGATTGGTTGAGGTCGTGCTGGTACTGGCCGACGCCTATGGATTTCGGATCTATCTTCACCAGCTCGGCCAGTGGGTCTTGCAGCCGGCGCGCAATGGAAACGGCGCCGCGCAGCGTCACATCCATGTCGGGGAATTCTTTGGCGGCAAGTTCGGAGGCGGAATACACCGAGGCGCCCGCTTCGGAGACGACGACTTTCGTCAGCTTCAATTCAGGGTGACGTTTCATCAGATCGCCGGCGAGCTTGTCGGTCTCGCGCGAGGCCGTGCCGTTGCCGATGCTGATGAGCTCGGCCTGATGTTTTTTCGCCAGCGCGGCGAGGGCGTGCAATGAGCCGTCACTATCGTTGCGCGGCGCATGCGGATAGATCACGCCGGTATCGAGTACCTTGCCGGTGCGATCCACCACCGCCACTTTCACGCCGGTGCGCAGGCCCGGATCGAGGCCGATCACGGCACGCGGGCCGGCCGGCGCGGCGAGCAGCAAGTCGTGCAGGTTGTGCGCGAAGACGCGGATGGCTTCTTCTTCGGCGCGCTCGCGCAATGCGCCCATCATTTCCAGTTCGAGATGCAATGAAAGCTTCACCAGCCAGGCCCAGCGCGCCGTCTCCAGCAGCCATTTGTCGCCAGGGCGACCGCGGTCGGCGATCTCGAAGCGCGCAGCGATCATGCGCTCGCAGGTGTTTGGTCCAACAGGGGCGGGCTCTTGCAATTCCTCATCGAGTTTGAGCGCCAGACGCAGCATGCCCTCGTTGCGTCCGCGCAGCAGCGCCAGCGCGCGATGCGAGGGCATGCTCATGATCGGCTCGCGGAAATCGAACCAGTCACGAAACTTCGCGCCTTCTTCCTGCTTGCCGTCCACGACGGCGGAGACCAGCACGCCATGCGCCTGCAAGCGTTCGCGCAGGCGGGCGAGCAGCTCGGCGTCCTCGGCGAATTGCTCCATGAGGATCTGGCGAGCGCCTTCCAGCGCAGCCTTCACATCGGCGACGTTCTTCTCGGCGTCGACGTATTTCTCTGCTTCGGTTTCCGGATGCAAGGTCGCGTCGGCCAGCAACGCTTCCGCCAGTGGCGCAAGACCCGCTTCACGCGCGATCTGCGCCTTGGTGCGGCGCTTTTGTTTGTAGGGCAGGTAGAGATCTTCGAGGCGCTGCTTGGTGTCGGCGGTGCCGATATCCTTCTCCAGCTCGGGCGTCAGCTTGCCTTGCTCGGCGATCGAGGCCAGCACGCTGGTGCGGCGCTCTTCCAGCTCGCGCAGATAAATCAGACGTTCATCCAGCGTGCGCAACTGCGTGTCGTCAAGGCCGCCGGTGACTTCCTTGCGATAGCGCGCGATGAAAGGCACGGTCGCGCCTTCATCCAACAGGGCGACGGTGGCAATGACTTGCTGCGGCTTGACGCCGAGCTCGGTGGCGATGCGGTGTTCTATCGGAGGCAGCATGAGTGTGGTGCTTTAGACGGTTCAAAAACGAGCGGCGCACTATGCGCAAAAGGTGGGTAAAAGGCAAGGGCAAGGGCGGAGCAGGGCCTCTGCTTCTGTTCACCTCTCCCGATAGGCTTGCCAAATTTTGCCAAACTGTCTAATCTTATCCCATGAGCACGATGAACATTTCTTTGCCAGAGTCGCTCAAGTCTTTCGTCGACGAGCAGGTCACTGATCGCGGCTACGGTACCAGCAGCGAGTACGTGCGCGAGCTGATCCGCAAGGACCAGGAGCGCCAACAACTGCGTGCCTTGTTGCAGGCGGGGGCGGCCTCGGCGCCGGCTGGGCCGGCCGATGCGGGCTATTTCGAATCGCTGCGTAAGCGAGTTGGGCGACGTACGCGAGGGTGAGACCCAAGCCCGTCATTCCTCGCAAGCTGGCCAATCGGGATGTCGACGAGGCCATCGCGCATTACCTGAGTGAAGGCGCCGAACCCGCTGCGCTGCGGTTCATCGACGACTTGGAGCAGGCTTACACGCACGTCGCTCGCCACCCTGCCACCGGATCGCCTCGTTACGCCCACGAGTTGAATCTGCCCGGGCTGCGCGCCTGGCGGCTAACTCGGTATCCGTATCTGGTCTTCTACTTGGAGCGCGACGATCACATCGACGTCTGGCGCGTGCTGCATGGTCAGCGCGACATACCGGCGTGGATGGAGGCAGACGAGGGTAAGTCCGGACATCCTTCAGAAAGTCATTCGCGCTAATCAGCGTCTTGGTTCAAAGAAAAACGAACCACTACACTAGTTTGGCCGAATTCGAGGACAAACGTGGGATGTCCAGGATGGCCGAGAAACGCGTTTCGACGTGGGTAATTGGCTACCGAGCGCGTACTCGGCTCGCGGCAGGCGTATTGATAACAGCTACACGCGACACTATGATGCGTATATCTATTGTGTGTGCGAAAAAGGAGATACTCATGCGTGACGCCGCCATCAACCTGCGGGCACTTCCCGCGCAGCGGGATCTAATTGATCAAGCTGCAAGTTTATTGGGCAAGAACCGGTCGGACTTCATGCTCGAGGCCGCCTGCGATAAAGCGCAGTCAGTAGTGCTTGATCAGGTTTTTTTCAGGCTGGACACCGACAAGTTCAAGCAATTCACCCAAATGCTCGACGCACCACCTACCCACAACCCGGGGCTTGAACGCCTCATGGCCGTCAAGGCTCCTTGGAAGGCGTGAGTTTGCAACTGAGCGCACCGCAGCCGTTACTGACCGACCATCTTTCGGATGAGTTCGGGTGCGGCGAAGCTGTATTTGACGAGTGGCTCAAGCGTCGTGCCATGACCAACCAATTGAGTGGAGCCAGCCGCACGTTTGTCGTGGCCGATCAGGACAAGCGCATCTACGGTTACTACGCGATGGCTGCCGGCGCAGTCTCGCACCAGATGGCAACGAGTTCCGTGCGTCGCAATATGCCCGACCCCGTTCCGGTGATGGTTCTGGCGCGGCTTGCTGTCGATCAGCGCGCCCAAGGGATCAAGCTTGGTGCCTCCTTGTTACAGGACGCCGTTAATCGGGCAGTGGCTGTTTCCCAAAATGCTGGCGTCAGAGCACTGCTGGTGCACGCTCTTCATGACCGCGCCAAACAGTTCTACGAGCACTACGGATTTCAAGCATCATCGGCGCATCCCATGACGTTAAGGCTGCGCTTGAATAGCGCAAAATTCTGACCCATGGCAGAGTGAGCTTCCCTCTATTTTTCGCCTTCCAACCCATTGGCGGCTCAATGCGGTCTGGGTAAATGTCGGCCCTTCTTCATGATGGGTAAGACCGAGTAGATTTCTCTGCATCGTGCGGGTCAGAACGGATGCGCGGCCCTGCTCCCTGAATGCCGGCAAAATCGCCACCTTCAGGCGTCGCGATGGGGCACGATGGGGGCTGAGTGGGGCAGGTATAATTCGTCTTTCGTC
>Ga0209181_10002071_pt1 | contig 33464 bp, 37 predicted proteins | sample MAT05_FD_187208 | JGI IMG/M metagenome (GOLD analysis project Ga0209181, IMG submission 187208) | Freshwater microbial communities from Lake Fryxell liftoff mats and glacier meltwater in Antarctica - MAT-05 (SPAdes) (version 2) | ecosystem: Environmental > Aquatic > Freshwater > Ice > Liftoff... | reverse complement strand
CTACCCTCACCCTAAATCCCTCTCCCCAGGGAGAGGGACTTCAATCCGGCTCCCCTTCTCCCACTGGGAGAAGGGGCTGGGGGATGAGGGCAAGCTCGACATTGAGTTAGCAGCCTGAGTAGTTACAAGTTTTCTCAAAATCCTCGTCAACTTAATCAGCAAATATTACCCTTGCTACATCCGTAATATACTGATGCGTAAAGATTATGCATCAAGAAAGAGTCAGAGATAGCAGATAAATCCTGATCAGTTCGCTCTAACCCTGTTTATTCGATTGGAGGTAGGATATGGAAGCATCACCTTTCGCTCAGCAACCAAACGAATATGGCACCCTCCATGTCTAGAATGGGTTCCCGTCGTTTTAAGCCAATTGCCACATCTCCAGTCCCTGAACAACTTAGCAGCATTGGAGCGAAGTTTTTGGTGTACGAAAAATTCCTGGACTGGGTTTTAACCAAACAGCAAAATGCCTGGCTCGATCGAGATTTGACTGCCCTAGAAACCGTAGAACTCAAACGCATTTTGGCGGAAGCAGGGTTGTGCGTGGTGCAAACTGGGAAAGATCGTGTAGCAGTTAGCCTGATTGAGGAACGGCTGCAAGATAGCGATAGTGCCAAGTCTTTGCTAGCATCAGTGCGACAGCGCTTCCGAGGGCATCCCTTGCGAAATGACCTGGCTAAATTTTACTTTCAGGATGGCGAGGGCTTGGAAGAGGAATCAGGAGTTGTTGAGTTTACCCATAAAAGCTTTGCCGAGTTCCTCTGTGCTGAGCGATTGAAAGTTAGCTTGGAAAACTGGAGCCGTCGATCGCTTGATACACAAGACTTTCAGATTTCTGCCATCCAAATGGACTGGGAAATCTACGACTTACTGGGCTATGGAGGACTGACCGTAGAGGTCGTTGCCTACTTGATGGCGCTGTTAGTCGCCAGTCAGGATTTAGATTTCGTCAGCTTGTTCGATCGCCTGGAACAGTTCTACCATCGCTGGTGCAAAGGTGAGTTTATTGATGCTCTGGGAGAAACTTTGCCCCAGAAAAAAATGAAATTGCTCAAGCAGGGAAGCGACTCTCCAACGGCGCTGGGTCAGCGGCAAGTGGATGTCTACGTTGGACTCAATGTCCTAATTCTGTTGCTGGAACTCGATCGTCACGCCCAATCGGAGCCAAAACTACAGGACAAAATCAACTTCTATCCCTGCGGACAAAAACATACTCCCACCTTTGCTCCCCTCCGGCTCTTTCACATCGTCAGCTACAGCCATTGCATCACTGACATGACCTTCACCAAAGTCGTCGGGCCCTTTTTAGCCAAAGCTAAACTCAGCGGCGCTGACCTGGGTGGTGCTGACCTAAATGGGGCAAATCTGAGCGGAGCCAACCTCATCAGTGCCAACCTCAGTGGCGCTGACCTGAGCCGAGCCAATCTCAGTGGCGCGGAGCTAAGTGGTGCTGATATGAATGGTGCCAATCTCAGTGGCGCTAGCTTGAGCGGAGCCTATCTCAGCGATGCCTATCTCAGTGGCACCTATCTTGTGATTGCCGATCTCAGCAAGGCCTATTTAATTGGGGCTGACCTCAGCCATGCTGATTTGATTAGCGCCAATCTCAGCGATAGTGACCTGAACGGGGCGGATTTAAGTGGAGCCAATCTCAGCGGTGCGAACCTCAGTCGGGCTCAATTTAGCGGTGCTTACCTGAATCGAGCCGATCTGATTAGCGCCGATCTCAGCGGAGCCAATCTCAGCCGCGCTCACCTCAGCCACACTGACCTAGAACACATCACCTGGGACAACAATACAAAATGGGACGATATTAAGGAACTGGATACGGCGATCGACCTTCCCGCAGCTCTGAAGCGTCAGTTGGGGTTGCAGTAGGGCGATCGGAGCCAAGCAACTTACCGCATCGCGCCCATCGTGCTTTTCCAAGAAAGTTCCTTACAAAGAATCTTTAGCGCCCGTTGGCTAGGCGCATCAAATAAATCGTAGTCAATGAGTTCAGTCAAAACTTGATGGGTCAGTTGGGGCGCAAAGCTACCGCCATAACGCAGCAGATGTCCGTAATAGGAAAATTGAGGACGTTGCTGCTGGTTGAGGTGAAACCGATAAATTTCATCCTCGCTCATTTTTGTCACCGGCGTGTCGATCGGCACGATCGCCCTGGGAATGCCCTGACAACCGTAAGGTTGCCCCTGCTGATCCTCCAATGTCCCAACGAGAACAGTCCACAACAGGGTCCGCGTTTCGCTGATCTGGTCGGGGGTAAACATGGGATCAGGCTCACTGGTTAAGCGAGGACCCATGTTGGTGAACATGGGATTGAGTAATTGGGAGTTATAAACCAAGCCCACCGCCCAATGTCGTTTTTGCGTTTCTAACTTCACAAAGCAACCGAAGCCATAATCATCTGCCCCAGGAGGCGAGGACACAGCCCGTTCATCGTCCACTTGCACAATGTAGTCGCAGTGGGAGTTGGATTTAACGACTTTACCTAAGCGCATGGTGACAGGTTGCTGAATGGGCTGTGTTACTAGGTCTCTGTGTAATGTTGCAAGAAGAGGCTTGAGCCAATTGTCTGACAAGCAGGCAAGATACCCGCACTACGATCGCATCCCTTCGCTCCATAATCTAATGTTCTTCCAAGAAAATTTTGAGGGGTCGAAGACCCTCAAAATTTAATTCCAACTAACCTCCCAGCTTTCAGCTACCCATCAATTAATGATTGACGGGTACATCTCACTTTTGCAGATCTCCGAGCCGCCCACCCTTCGGGAAGCAAGCTACATCCCCAACCCTTCTCCCTAGGGAGAAGGGAGCCGGAATTCAAAGTCCCTCTCCCTAGGGAGAGGGACTTTGGGTGAGGGTGGATCGGGCGGTTGCAAAACTGGGATGCACCCATGATTGACAGACTACTAGGCGATTTCCAGAAAAGGTGATACCAAGGTGCGTAGGGGCGAAGCATTCGGCAGATAAGCCTTGAACTGACAGACGGTCATTGCCCGAATGCTTCGCCCGTGCAGGGGTAACATTATTCTCAGAGATCTCCCTAGTTAGTAGACATCGCTTGAATGATGTAGTCGAAGTAAGGTGCAGCTTCAACCGCATCGGGTTCAGTCAAAAGTCCGAGAGAGGCTTTCTTGAGGCACCGAATCGACTCTGCCATGCCTGCCACGGGAACACCGAGGGAATTGTACATTTCCCGGACACCCACCAGCCCAATTTTCTCGATCGGCTCCTTGTCGCCAGAGAGAATGCCGTAGGTGATCAGGCGCAGATACCAGCCGTAATCTCGCAGGCACAGGGCGCGTTGCCGATCGCCATAGGCATTACCACCAGGAGCAATGTAATCGGGGCGCTTTTGCCAAAGTTGTTTGCTTGCCTGTTCTACAATTTTTTTCTCATTCTCAGACAACGTAGCGGCAATGCGCGTGCGTTGAGTGCCTGTTTCAAAATAGGCTTTAATGCTGTTGAGTTCTCCAGCGCTGGGATAACGAAGTTCATCATCAGCTTTGAGAATAACTTGGCTTACGACGCTCATAGTATTAAATGGGTGGTTAGGAGTTGGGGAGTGCTTTTAGTTATCACTTGATAGTTTAGCGAGTCTGTAGGCTCAAATAAATCCCCGCTTAACGTTCACTCCATTAATATTTGTCTCATGCAGGACTTGGTATTGTTTAAATAACTTCAGTCATAGAGATTGGTAGATATAATCCTGGCAAAAGTAAGTCGCACAACGACGAGGACTGTCTGTAAAGTATGTCGATCGAATTGCTGCTAGGAGTCGTGATTGCTGTTGTCCTGTTGAGGGTGGTAACGACTTATTTCCCCCAAATCAAAACGTGGTGGCGGCAATTCCTACAAGTGCTTCAATCTCCAGCCCAGAAAAACCGTGTCCAGTCCCACGTTCAGCGGAAATTGATTCGGAGCTTGGGCGGCGATCGGCGGGCGGCTGAGCGTTTAGTCAGCCAGCTTCAGTACAAGTTCCCTGACAAATCCGAAAACTGGTGCTGGGAAAAGGCAATAAGTGACCTGGAGCGCGATCGGTTTCGTTAGTTACGTCTCCACTTGACAGGTGGTAGAACGCTGTAGGAGTCGATAAACTAGAGTGAGTGATCTAGCTGACGCTTCCACAAGTTAGATTTCTTCAAAAGACAAAACCTCAGAACTGCTAATGTACGATCAGCTTGACTAGTCTTGAGCCTGATTTTCCGCATCCTGCACCTGCTGCGGTGAAGCATGAGATCAGCCGATCACTTAGTTTGATCTCGTTACGATCGTCTTAAACCCATTGAATTAGTCGGAGTTAATTTATGCCTGTGTTTCCGATCGTTGGCTTTATTTTGTTGCTAACCTACGGCGGTGGAGCCTGGAAATTCTGGGGTGGCTTCCGCAAAACATTTTGGACTCAAAGTTTTTCCAATCGCCTGCTCTTCTCCCTGCTTTGGCCCGCTTGGACAATCAACAAAGCGGGTCGGCGCAATTTGGGTAAAGCGTTGAAAGATTAGGCTGTAATCTGTTGGTTACAGGAATTGGTTACAGGAATTTGTTTGCAGGAATATTATCTGCAAAAGAGTAAGGATTAGACTGGGCATGGCTAAGCAGCAACGATCGTCGCCGCAAGATGGAGTTGGCTCTCTGTTGGGGGCGAGTGAGCAGCAAGGGGTACAAGCTCAATTGGGAGCAGTTGCCACGCGCTTTAATCAAGAGTATCGAGGCGAATCCTTTGAATTGCCGGAAGCCGTTGAAGCGATGCCCATCTTCCAAGAATGGGCGAGTGGCACCCTGCGAAGCAAGACTACTTCGCCGTTCTGGAACTTAGCTAAGCCTCAAAAAAATCAGCGTTGCCTGGATATTGGATGTGGTGTGAGCTTTTTGGTTTACCCGTGGCGAGACTGGGACGCTTTTTTTTATGGGCAAGATATCAGCACAGTGGCACGGGATGCTTTGATTGCGCGGGGACCACAGTTGAACTCGAAGCTGTTCAAAGGTGTGGAACTGGGAGCCGCCCACCAGTTGAAGTATGAGGCTGACCAGTTTGATCTGACGATCGCCACTGGCTTCAGTTGCTATTTTTCCCTTGATTACTGGGACAGTGTGTTGCGAGAGGTGAAGCGGGTGCTGAAACCAGAGGGGCTATTTGTGTTTGATGTGTTGAATCCTGATTTACCCCTATCAGAAAACTGGGCCATTCTGGAAACCTATTTGGGGGCGGAAGTGTTTCTAGAGTCACTGACGGATTGGGAAAAGACGATTCAAGCGGCGGGTGGAAAAATCGTGGCTCAGAAACCTGGAGAGCTATTTCAGCTTTATAAGGTGAAGTTTTAGGCGTGGGATGTTCAGCGATTTATCATTTATCAATGCGATCGATTCCTCGCCCTCCCTTCAGCGAAAACTTTAGAATGCATTACTGACCTAAAACCTTGATGCGGCAAATGCCTGTGAATAAACCCCTTGATGAAATTATTTCTCGCTCCATTGCAAAGGAAATTGGTAGCAAAGCCAAGTCTCCCTTTGAAAATGCGTATAAAGCTGCTTTGGCGATGCCAGATGTTTCCTATGTTCAAGGCTTCTTAGCCTTTGCAGGACAGCCCTTCCAACCGATCGAACACAGTTGGCTAGAGCAACCCGATCGCATTGTTGATCCAACATTGCCCCATCTGGGCAGAGCTGCCACAGATCTGCACTACTTTCCCGCCCAATCCCTCACAGTCAAACGCTTGAAAGCTGTTGTTGAGGAAGCGAGGGAGGACTATCCAGACGACGACCCGTTGCCGATCTATGGCCCTGAACCCTATGCCTACTATGGGGATTTAATGCTGGGGGGTAAAGACTATCAGAAGGCGTTTGAGCAGGCGGCGGCAAAGTGTCGAGAACTCAATCAGCCGAGGCTCAACGATCGTGGTAGTTCTAATGGCCATGGTAGATGATGGGCCGTCAATAGCACGGTAGGATGGGGATTGCTCAATTAGCACGATCGATCGGTTATGGCTGGGGCTTATGTCATTGGTTTGGGGAAATCGGGAATAGCAGCGGCGCGGCTTCTAAAGCACCAAGGCTGGCAGGTGTTGCTCAGCGATCGAAACACTTCTGCCGCATTGCACCAGCAGCAACAGGATTTGGGGCAGGAAGGCATTACGGTTAAATTGGGGCATGCGTTTGAAGCAGACTTAGCAGGTTCACCTCAGCCGCAATTGATTGTCGTGAGTCCTGGTGTGCCCTGGGATCACCCCGGTTTGATGCAATCGCGGAGTTTGGGGATTGAGACGATCGGCGAAATGGAGTTGGCATGGCGATCACTTCAGTCTTCGCCCTGGGTTGGCATCACAGGCACCAACGGCAAGACAACGACAACGGCTTTGATTGCTGCCATCTTTCAAACTGCTGGCTTGAATGCCCCTGCTTGCGGCAATATTGGCTACGCAGCTTGCGAATTGGCGTTGCCTTCAGCGAGAACCGGGTCAGGCACTAGCCACGAGGTTGCACCGGATTGGGTGATTGCTGAGTTAAGCAGCTACCAGATTGAATCGTCGCCCTCGATCGCCCCACGCATTGGAGTCTGGACAACTTTCACCCCCGATCACCTCAGTCGTCACGTTACCCTAGAGCGCTACTACAGCATCAAGGCTCACCTATTACAGCAATCTCAACAGCAAGTGTTTAATGGCGATGACCCGTATCTGAGGCAAGTTGGGCGGGAGCAGTGGTCGGGAGCTTGTTGGACGAGTACGATCGGCAAGCTGGATTTAATGCGGGATGCCAATTACGGGGTTTATGTCGAGGCAGAGTGGGTGATAGCGATGGGCGATCGGGTGCTGCCTGTCACTCACCTCAAAACGCCGGGGAATCATAACCAGCAAAACCTGCTGATGGCAGTGGCGGCGGCAAAATTAGCAGGGATTGAAAACGAGGCAATTGCCCAAGCCGCACTGGAATTTCCCGGTGTTCCCCATCGGCTGGAACTGATTTGCACCTGGCAAGGCATCGATTTCATCAACGACAGCAAAGCTACCAACTACGATGCGGCCCAGGTGGGGTTGGCGGCGGTCAAGCATCCGGTGGTGTTGATTGCGGGGGGCGAGGCCAAAGCAGGAGACGATACAGCCTGGCTCCAAACCATTCAAGCGCGGGCGATCGGAGTCTTGCTGATCGGTAACGCAGCATCAATGTTTGCTGATCGCTTGCAACAAATGGGCTACACCAATTACGAAGTCGTAGACACGCTAGAACAAGCGGTGCCGCGATCGGCAGATCTGGCAAAACGCCACCACGCCGAAGTTGTGTTATTCTCCCCCGCCTGTGCCAGTTTCGACCAGTTCCAAAACTTTGAACAGCGAGGCGATCGGTTTCGGGAACTTTGCTTAGAAATAAGCGATGTGCAACTTTCCCGAACCGCCCTCACACCAACCCCTCTCCCAAAGGGGGAGAGGGGCTAAGATTTGGATCGGCTTTCCTTCTCCCAGTGGGAGAAGGGGCGGGGGGATGAGGGCAGACTTTAAGTTGCACATCGCCTAGAAATGGCAATTAAATAAGTTCAAGATTAGCTAGGGGCGATAAAGCCATAGAGGTAAGCCAGCCGTGGACAGTTCAAACTCCAGCCAATCGGCTCCGGCTGAGAGTCCGGGGAGTTGCAGCAGATCCCGTCTGAGGCTGCTGATCCCACTGCCAGGAACCAATCGGCTCAGAAATGGCTTACGTTCCTCAAAGGTAAAACATTGGGTTTTTTCAGGATCAAGTCCCACCAATTCAGCCGTCCAGCGGCGGGCATCTTCCTCACTGCCCAAGCGATCGACAACGCCCAAAGCCAAGGCTTGCTCTCCTGTAAAAATTCGTCCATCGGCAAAACTGCGGACAGCCTCCACCGCCAGTTTTCGGCCTTCAGCCACCGTTTGCACAAACTGGTGATAACTCGTATCAATAAGTTGCTGCAAAATATCTTTTTCGGGATCAGTGAGTTCGCGATCGAACGCCAAAATGTCCTTGTAGGGCCCCGATTTGATCACCTTGAAGGACACCCCAATTTTTTCCAGGAGGCGCTCCAAATTATTACCCCGCAGAATCACCCCAATGCTGCCCGTAATCGTGCCTGGATTTGCCACAATATATTCCGCACCAACCCCGATGTAAACGCCCCCCGACGCTGAAATATTGCCGAAGCTAGCGACAATTTTGATTTTCTCTCGCAGTTTTTTGATAGCGCTATAAATCTCCTGAGAATCCCCCACCGTACCGCCAGGGCTATCAATTCGCAGCAACAGCGCCGGAAACTTCCGTTCCTCCACCGTCTTCAGAGCCTCCAGCACCCGCTTGCGCGTAGCACCAGCGATCGCCCCCGTAATTTCAATCCGGGCAATTTGTTTGCGAAATCGGGGCTTAAAAGGCCAAATCATAAACAGATATAGCAATGAACAGACTTCTAGTTTGACCTATTTGTCTAGGCTATGGAGGACGCTAGTGCAGCTTGGCGGTAGTTTCTAACCAGTTAGGTGGATTGTTTTGAGTTTTGAGTGCTACCCAATTACTTCTGCCAGCCTGCACTAAGCGTAATTAAGGATAGATTAATAAACTATCCTTCGTTCTGTTGCTGCTTAACAGAACTATACAACCCGTTACAATCAAGGAATTGTTCCTCGTCCTGAACCTCCATGCAGCTAAAGCTTAATGTTAAGTCAGCGTCTTCCTCTCTCCTGTTAATCGCCCCCTTTTTTCTGTGGGGAACGGCTATGGTGGCGATGAAGGGTGTGATGCCGCAGACAACCCCGCTGTTTTTGGCAGGAGTGCGGCTCTTACCCGCTGGTGTGCTGGTTTTGGCAGTGGCGCTGTGGTTGGACAAGCCCCAGCCCCAGGGGTGGCGGGCATGGCTGGGCATCACCCTCTTTGCGCTGGTGGATGGGACGTTGTTTCAAGGATTTTTGGCAGAAGGACTGGCGAGAACGGGGGCGGGCTTGGGATCGGTGATGATTGACTCCCAACCCTTGGCGGTTGCCCTGCTGGCCCTGTGGATTTTTGGTGAACAGATTGGGTTATGGGGCTGGGTCGGATTGGCCGTGGGGATTCTGGGGATCAGTCTGATTGGCTTGCCCCCTGAGTGGATTTTGGGGCTAGTTCAAGGACACGTTGGCAACGTTGCCTGTGAGGTGCCGATCGCCGCTTGCGTTCTATCCATCACCGCGTCTATCTTCCAAAATGGCCAAGGGCTGATGCTCCTCGCAGCGCTTTCTATGGCAGCCGGCACGATTATTTCCCGCTTTGTTTCTCGCCACACTGACCCGATCGTCGCCACAGGTTGGCACATGATTCTGGGTGGCATTCCTTTGGCGATGCTATCGGCCCAAACCGAAGTCGGGCAATGGGTAAACCTCAGCCTACGTGATTGGACTGCGCTTAGTTACTCCACCATTTTTGGCAGCGCGATCGCCTACGGTCTGTTCTTTTATTTCGCTGCCAAGGGTAGCCTTACCAGCTTGAGTTCCCTGACGTTCCTCACCCCTGTTTTTGCGCTGCTATTTGGTCACTTACTGCTTAATGAAGTGCTAAATCCATTGCAGTGGGTCGGTGTAGGCTTAACGTTAGTGAGCATCTACTTAATTAATCAGCGAGAGCAATTGAACGCCCGTTCCTCTGCCTCCTCCTCTACACTCCCCGATGGAATTCTAGACTCCCTCTGTAACGAGTCAGAGCCTAACGGTAGTAGTATCAGTAATATTTCCTCCGTGCCTGCCTCAGTCGAGGCAGTTCAGGTTGAGATTTTAGAGCCATAGATTCTGTAAGACTAAGATTTAGGAGATTTCTGAGAAAGATGTTACCCCTGTAGGGGCGAAGCATCCGGCAGACAGAGCCTTGAATCGACCAGAAGGTCATTGCCCGAATGCTTCGCCCTTCCGGTGCCTGATATAAACTTTTCTAGAAATCTCCTCAATGTCGGTAGCTGGTTCGAGAAATGGGATGCATCGTTTAACCAACCTAATAAAGATTTGTGGAAATCAAATTTTAATTCTGGATGCAAGCAATAGCGATCGGTAAAGACTGCATAGTGGAATGATAGTAACAGCCCCAATCTCCAATGATCTTCATGATGTTGTGGGGCTGGCGCGATGCATTCTTACCATCCATCCCATACTATTGACTGGGATTCATAACAGATAAGATTGAGCTAAGCTTTAGCTCTATTCCTGCGATCGTCTTGGTAATCAGCTTCAGTCCCAGCCTGTTCTATGATGCCTTATCGCCTCAGCCTACTTTTACTGATTTTTGCTGCCTGTCTGGGGGCAGTCTCCAGTCCTGCGGCCAGCCAAACCAGACCCCGATCGCTCTCAACAACAACACCCCTCACTCCCGTTCTGGCTCAAGCTCCCGCATCAAATGCCCCAACCTCAAAGCCCTCAGTCTCTCCCTCGCCTAGTGCAACGGAGGTGAAACCATCCCCTCAACCCAAGCCCAAGCAGGTGAAGCCCGACCAAGTTCAAGAGCGTCGGCGTTTGAAAGGGGCATTGGCTCTGCTTGGAGTTTCGATCGCCGGAGCAGCCAGTGTAGCCGGGGCTGTTTTCCTCTATGAACGCGGTCGTTCTGCCAATTCAGCAGACTCAGAACCTGCTCCTCCAAAGGAAAAATCTACCGTCAAGAAAAGCTTGTCCGCTGTTAGCCCGTCTCCCCAAGCTAAGGCAGCCGCTCCAATTGCAGAGGCGCAAGTTGCCGCACCACCCCCAGCCAGCGTTCCACCCATAACCGATGCTTCCCAACTAGAGGTACCGATCGCCAGCCCTGCTGTGGAAACAGCCACCCTAGAAGCAGTCAACAATGGAACACCTAAACCCAATCCTGACGCTGACGGTCTTGCCTTGTCCTCTGATACCTCTGAGGGACTCACTCAGATAGGCACTGCCCAACTGAGTAATGGCCATAAGTCCCTGTCATTGCCTGCGGCAACCCCTCCCCAGGCTGAGACTACGCCAGCTTTGAATACTGCGGAGCAAATGGTATTGCAGGAGCTTAAAGCTGAACTGACTAGCCCTGAAGCTCCCCCCGCTCCAAGCAGCCCTCCTGGTAGCCTTGTCGTGAGTGAAACCTCTAGCTTGGCAAAAATTAATCCGGGTGAGGCGCTGCTGCTAGATTTACGCAGTGCTGACCCCGAAAAGCGCAATAAAGCAGTTTGGGAACTAGGGCAACGGGGCAATTCTCAGGCGGTGCAACCATTGGTAGATTTGATGATGGACGCAGACTCTAGGCAACGTAGCTTGATTCTGGCTTCCCTTTCAGAAATTGGAGTGCGAACCCTCAAGCCCATGAGCCGCGCCTTGGCTATTTCGTTACAAGACGACAGTCCAGATGTGCGGAAGAATGCGATTCGAGACTTGACCCGCGTCTACGACTTGGTCGCCCAAATTAGTCAGCTTTTGCGGCAGGCGGCGGATGACCCAGATGCTGAGGTGCGGGAGACAGCGCGTTGGGCGTTGGGTCAGCTTGGGCGCATTCGGACGGCTCCCCCGATCGATAGCGCCACAACTATGCCCCATTCCGTTAGTTCTCCCGAAAACTTTTCTAGTTAAGTGTGTCTCATTCAACCCCGTTAAAGCTCCTGTTTCTGTCAACGCCTGTGGGTGCCCTGGGTTCGGGGTTGGGGGGCGGGGTGGAACTCACTCTGTACAACATGGCGCAGGCGATGCTCCAGCAGGGTCATTCTGTGCAAGTTGTGGCTCCAGCAGGGTCTACATTGCCAGGAATTTCCCTGATCCAGGTGCTAGGGGCACTGCAAATTACTGCCCAAACTCAGGGCCGATCGACTCCCATCACGCTACCGAGTAACGCAGTCTTGGCGAATATGTGGGAGTATGCCCGTAAGGTACAGAGTGAGTACGATGCGATCGTCAACTTTGCCTACGATTGGCTGCCCTTTTACCTCACCCCATTTTTTGTGCGACCGATCGCCCACTTAGTCAGCATGGGATCGCTTTCCGACGCAATGGATCAGGTCATTGCCCACACCCTCTCTCAGTTCCCCGGCACGATTGGGATGCACAGTCGCGCTCAAGCTGCCACCTTTGCCTTCGCCGATCGGTGCCGCATTTTGGGCAATGGCCTTGACCTGTCGCTCTACGATTTTTGCCCAGTGCCGGGTGCAGCGTTGGCGTGGGTGGGCCGCATTGCCCCAGAGAAAGGACTAGAGGATGCGATCGAGGCGGTGCAAAAAACCAATACGTGCCTCAAAATTTGGGGGGCAATGCCTGATGAATCTTACTGGCAGAGCATTCAACGAAGTTATCCCCATGCCAGTGTGGAATATCGTGGCTTTTTACCCACGGCTCAATTACAGGCAGAATTAGGGGAGTGTCGAGCGCTCTTGGTTACGCCCCATTGGATTGAAGCCTTTGGCAATGTGGCGATCGAAGCCCTAGCTTGTGGGGTGCCCGTGATTGCCTACCGTCGGGGTGGCCCCGCCGAGATTGTGCAGCACGGCAAAACGGGGTGGCTAGTGGAGCCGGATAGTGTGCCAGAGTTGGTGAGTGCGATCGGCCGCATTGATGAAATCGATCGCCATGCCTGTCGCCACCAGGCAGAAGCTGAGTTTTCCCTACATGCTCTGGGCGATCGAGTGGAACAGTGGCTGCGAGATATTTTAGGTTGCTGAAAAGCCCATCTGCTAACGTTCAACGTTAAAGTGGCATGGGGCTGCTAATCAGGGATGCCTTGAGGTGGAGGAGGCAGCAGCAATTTACAATAGATAGAGAGTTATTGGGAGAGGCTAATGACATTGCAAGAACTGCAAAACCAGGTGTTGCAGTTACCCATTGGCGATCGTTGGCGTTTGGTTCAGTCGTTATTGAGATCAATTCAACAAGAAACGCTATTGCTTAGTCCTCCAAGCCCAATTAAGCAGTCGGTTGCCAGTCTCGATCCTTGGACTCAAAGCTTAATTGGCGTGATTCAGCTAAGTGCAGCAGATCCTACAGAGTCCTACGTGGATTACCTGGAGGAGAAATACCATTGAGACGGGTGTTACTTGATAGTGACGTTTTGCTCGATGTTCTTGCTCAACGACAGCCATTTCTAAAACTGGGCTTCGGTGCGGGTGTCGTAGACAGATCGTAGGCAGGTTTCAAAATCGTCTCCTTGCCATTTTTCGGCGTGACGTAGGAGCGATCGTCCAGAGCCGAGACGGAGGGAAGAATGGCTTTGGAGTAGGCTTTTAAGGTAGATAAGGGTTTGCTCGATCGCAGCTTCAGGAGCAATTTCAATTGTTCGCAAGAGTTCATCTTTAACCAGTGACATCTACTACCTCTAAAGACAGGACAAAGATGGAACCTAGGCAGGCGTAACCACTCGTTTTTTCAACGACTCTACCCGCCGCTTAGCCGTGGAGTTATTAGGCTCAGCTTTGAGGACGTGCTCGTAAGTTTCGATCGCTTGAACCGTAAGCTGCTTGCGCTCATAGGCATGACCCAAATTATTGAGAGCCGTAACATAATCGGGATTAACTTTCAGCGCCTCTTTGTATTGGCGAATCGCGGTGTCGTACTGATCCTGGGCAAAGTAGGCATATCCCAAGGCATTGTAAATCGCTGGACTCTCAGCCTCTGGTAGATCTGGCGCTTTCAGTGCTTTTTGAAATTGCCCGATCGCCTGGGAGAATAACCGCTTGTCCAGAAAAATTCCGCCCAACTCATAATATTCTTGCGCCGTGCCTTTCTCCTTACTGAGTTTGGCTTGTAGCCGAGAAATCGTGTTCTCAACCTTGCGCGTCTTCACTACTTCGCGAAACACAAACCATCCTGCCCCACACAGCAAAACCAAAATCAGTGCGAGATAGGTAGTGGGAAGGAGGAGTTGAGGATTGAGGTCTGTCATAGGAGCGATCGAGGACGACAACATAGGTCAGAGACAGCAAATTTATTTTATGGCACAGCAGGTGCGGCTGGAGTCTCCATCTCTAGAGTAGCAGCAGCCAGCCCATCCACCGGTAGCCCCCAGTAGGCGGCCCGCTGTTGCAGCCAGCCTTCCTTTCGCCAACGATCGATCGCGCTGTTCACCTGCCGCCGCAAACTGTCGTATTGCAATCCTTTTGGCATCACCACTGCCAGGGGTTCCGCCGACAACAAGGGCGACAGCAGGCGATACTGGGGAAACTCCTGTACCCAACCACTAAGCACACTGGCATCTCCGGCAAAGGACATTGCCTGCCCTGACTCCAGCAGATTCAGCCCCGCCTGATAGGAATCTACGCCCACTAAATTAGCCTGGGGCAGCAGAGAGCGAATTGTGGGGATCGTTGCTGAGCCATTGAGGACAGCGATCGGCTGTCGCACCAGATCTGCAAATCGGGTCACACGTTCCGATCGCGTCAACAAAGCCGTGCCATCCATGTAGTAGGGGGCGCTGAAGCTGACGATGCGGGTACGGGTCTTGGTGGCAGTGACCCTAGCGATCGTCAGATCAACTTGGTCATTTAATACAGCGGTGAGACGATCGGAGTTGGCAACTGGTTGCAACTTCAAGGCATCCCGGCGACCCAGGAGTTCTTCAGCTAAGCGCTGAGCAATGTCAATCTCCAACCCCTGCAACTGGTTCGCTCCATTGCGATATCCCAACGGCCGCATGTTATCTTTCACAGCCACAACTAGGTAGCCGCGTTGCCTGATAGTCTGCAAATCAGCCGCAGTGACCGATCGCCCACCCCAAGGAAGAGAGAGAAGCGCTAATAAAATGGCGGAAGAAACGGAAAATAAATGCTTATTCACCACCCTTCCTTGCTCCATCTCTAGTAGTCTGTCAATCATTAATTGACGGGTAGTTGAAAGCCGAGAGGTTAGTTGGAGTTAAATTTTGAGGGGTCTTCGACCCCTCAAAATTTTCTTGACAGAACATCATGCTCCATTTCTGGCACATTGCCCCGTCGTTACGACTGGCTGGCAAGTTCCAGCACTTTGGTAAAGCCTGTGGGATCAAGAATCGCCATCTGGGACAGCATCTTCCGATTGATTTCAATGTTTGCTTTCTTGAGCTTGCCAATGAATTGGCTGTAGCTCAATCCATGTTGGCGAGAGGCAGCATTGATCCGAGCGATCCACAAGGCCCGGAAATCGCGCTTCCGTTTGCGACGATCGCGGTAGGCATTTCGCAACGCCTTCATCACCTGTTGGTTCGCTGTCCGAAATAAGCTGGAGTGGGAACCCCGGAAGCCTTTAGCTAGCTTCAGAATTTTTTTGCGGCGCTTACGAGCGACATTACCGCGCTTTACTCGTGTCATGGTTATCCGTTATCTAGTTGTGAAGTCGTCAATGTTGAGATTTTAAGCCAAGCCTTGATTGATCCTTAGAGGTAAGGCAGCATCAGGCGGACGTTTGCTTCATCGCGCTCGTGAACGACAGCCATCTTGCTGAGGCGGCTTCTGCGGGAGGAGCTTTTGTGTTCTAGCATGTGGTTCTTAAACGCTTTACGGCGCATAATTTTACCGCTACCACTGACTCTGAAGCGCTTTGCGGCGGCTTTGCGGGTTTTTAACTTGGGCATAATTTAGACCTGACGAATAGAATTATCTTTGGGAGAAACTATTTCGATGTACTGTGACTAAAGCTTTGCTGCATCACTCACGGACGAGCCTCAAAAATTTGGCACAGCCCAATTTAACATAGTCCGACCTGACATAAACTGATTCTGTCCGATCGGTCTTAGCGCAGTTCATTATTCTACAGGCTTTTGTGGAATTAAGTAAATAGCTCCCGAAATTAACGTCAATGCCACCGCAATCCAAAAAGCAACTAGGCTAGCCATGCGCCACGCTTCCGGTAGGGGAGCGATGAGGAGTCCGATCGCCGCAATTTGACCCACGGTTTTCACTTTTCCCCAAATATTTGCCCCTGTAATGGCTGTGTCTCCAGTGAATACGATGGGATTGACTCGCCAACCTGCGATCGTCAATTCTCGCGCCAAAATTAAAAATACGCCCCAAGCAGGCACCTGATGCAACTCAATCAGCGCCAAGAGCGGAGCCAGCACCAAGAGTTTATCCACCAACGGATCAAGAAATTTGCCCAACTCCGTCACTTGGTTCAGCATGCGCGCCAGGTAACCATCTAGCCAATCTGTGCCAGCCGCAACTAAGAAAATGGTTAAACTGAGCCAACGAGCCTCTACAGTTGGGTTGTGGAGTGTGTAGAGAACCAGCGGTACTCCTAACAAGCGAGAAAGAGTAACCCAAGTGGGGATCGTGATATTGCGAGGGAATGGTAGAAGAATACATGAAGACATTTCGCAAAGATAGCTTAAAAGCTGCTCCTCGTAGATCTCTTGAAGCTCTCTTGAACAAGGTGCTTAAGCCCCTCGTTTATCCAAGGGAAACAGCCCTGATAAAGAGTTCAAAATTTTTAATTCCTGCTTCACCGACGATCGTAACCGATCGCATTCAGTACACATCCATCATCCCATCGTCTTGCATCAGCCATGAATGAACCACCAACGCCCGACTCAACCGCCCAGTCTATCCCTGAAGCAGAAATAGAAGAACTGCTGCAAGCTCTGCGGCGTAAAGAGGGAAATTGGGTAGGGTGGGGCAAAGCTTGCCTACGGTTGCAGAAAGCGGGCTACAATCCCCAAGCGGTTTTTGAGGCGACGGGCTTCGAGCCAATTCAGCAAAACCAAATTATTGTGGGGTCGCAAGTTTACGCCTCGATCGTGAGCGAGGAAGCGCCACCCACTGTTTTGGCCCATTTTGAGCGGATTGGCAGCGATAGCCTTTACGAGTTGCGGATTCTCACCCACACGGAACGCGCCGCTGCCGCCGAATTTTTGCTAGAAAAAAAGCTGGATTCCGTAGCTGCGAAAGACTTGGCAAGGGCGATGAAAGACTTTTCTCGCCTCTATGCTCCACCTGAAGGATTTGAGAAGCACCCCGGTGATGCTGCTGCCTATCAATGCTGGAAGGCCGCTCAGCAAAAAGCCGACCTCCAAGAACGATCGCGCCTGATTGCGAAGGGGTTACAACTAGCCCACAGTCCCACAGCCCGACAAAAAATTGAGCAACTGTTGACCGACTTTACGGTTACCACGAGCCGTAGCGCTCCCCGCTTGCCCATTTACCGTCAAGAGTCGGCGGAAGAATTGCCCCGCATTCTCCCTGTGGTTGGCAAGCTACCATTGACCGAAGCCGACTTGAAAGCCGTTCCGATCGTCGAAGAAACCGAACCCTTTCGCTTAGTGAAATTCTCTGGAACCGGAGCTTGGGTGCCACTCCCTGGCTGGCAGGTGTTGATGCACGCCGAAGATCCGATCGCCCTGTTGAGTGACGGTGAAGAATTCCCCGCCTTGGGCAACCAGCCCGGTGATGTTTTGCTCGTGGTTAACCGGGCCCAGCGCGAATGGAATCCCAACTCCTACTTCATCGTGGCCAATTCCACAGGACACATTCAGGTGCAATGGTTTGAAACGGAACCCGATATCGCTCTACTGGGGCAACTGATCCTCATTGTGCGTCCCAAGAAAATCCTGGATGAATCGTTGACGAGTGACTTGTGGCAGATTGAGGAGTGATGGGTAAAGGGCGATGGGTAAAGGGTGAAGGGTGAAGGGTGAAGTTGGATGATGGGTGAAGTTGGATGATGGGGAAACCATACTGACTAATAATCAATGTCGCAAATAAAAGTAGCCACTATTAATATTCTGTTTGAGATGACGGACTGGGAGCGGCGACGGGAGTTGTTGCTAGAAGGGCTGTCGATCGCTCAGCCTGATTTGATTGGGTTACAGGAAGTTAAGTTGCCAGAAAATACGAGTACCTGGTTTGCTGACCACCTCCAGATGCCCTATGTCCATCTGGTGCCCTACAACAACCCCGCCTATCCGAATGGCCCCACCTATGGAGCCGCCATTCTCAGCCGTCATCCCTTCACCCAGCAAGCCACTCTGGATTTGCAGGGACAGGGACGCATGGCACAGTATGTGCAAATTGAGGTGGAGGGACAGCCCTTCGGGTTTTGCAATGGGCACTACTATTGGCACCCTGGCCCTTGTCCTGAGCGGATGCAGCAGATCCGGTTGCTTTTGGATTGGTTGGGTAAGCTGCCGCCTGAATTACCTTTGGCGATCGTTGGGGATTTCAACGGCACCCCGGACACGCCTGAAATTACCTTAATGCGAGACTATTTTGCCTCGGCGTATGCAGCATTCAACGGACATGAACCCGACTATACGTGTCCTACTCCGTTGGATAAGAAACGCCATTGGTGGCGATCGTTGCAAGTCGTGCTGGTAAATTTGTGGGCAAATCGAACTCTAAAACCGTGGCATGGCACTCTCGACTACATTTTCGTGAGCCAGTACCTCAGCGTCCAGGATTGCCAACTCATTCTTACTGAACCAGCCCCGGATAACCCGCTCCTTTACCCATCTGACCATTTTGGGATTGCAGCAGCATTAGAGTGGGATGGCAGTTCTTACTAGCAAAAAATATTACAGAGCTTGACGCGAGATCAGCTTCTCGAAGTCAACCTGGGTTTTGTGAAGCAATTGCTCCCGGCTATCGGCAGTTTTCCCTAGGGAAGGAACCAAATTCCGAGCTTGGAGTGCCATGTGGAGTTGAAGATGGGCCACATATTCGCTGAAGTCTTCGCGGGAGGAAGCGATCGTAGATTGGGATAATTGCATACTGAAAGTGTTCTCCTGACTGAAGTGCGAGTTCAAATGCGATATCGTCACATGACTACTGTTGAAGCTATCACGCTCCCTGGAATCGCTTTAGATTTCGCAATCAAGCGTAATCCTTGACTCATTAAACGTTGAGAACTGTAAACTTTTGGAGACTTTGTAGTGCAGCTTGGCAGAAGTTTCTGACCAATTAGGGGAATAGTTTTGAGTTTTGAGTTCTTACTTCGGCAGCCTGCACTATTGGCTTCAAGCGTTCGTCTAAGATCAGAGATTATTGAGAAAAATTGACAGTAGTGCGGAAGTTCTCTATGCTCCAAGAATCAATTGTGTTCAAAAATCTCAAACTGGGTTCCTATGCCAAGTCATAAACCAACGCCACAGGATCAAGATTTGGGCAAGGATTTCGGCAAGGAAGGTTTTTGGAGTCGGCGTAGATTTTTGCAGTCGGGTTTGGTGGGAGCAGGATTAACCGGGGCTACGATCGCCTCCTATCAGTACTGGAAGACATCCCAATCCCGCCAACCCTCTGCGGCTCAGATTCCCGCCCTCCCGGCCGCCGCCCAAGCTGGTATGAATCCCCTGAAGATTCTGCGAGATTTTGATTACGGCACAGTTAAGCAGGAAAACGGCCGCATCGTGCGCGAGTTCCGTATTGTGGCAGGCACCTCTACGATTCGGCTCAACAATGCCCTGACCTTCATTACCTGGAACTTCAACGGCCGGGTGCCGGGCCCAACCCTGCGGGCAACGGAGGGCGATCGGATTCGAGTGATTTTTCTTAACCAAGGCGGACACTCCCACTCCATGCACTTTCACGGCATCCATCCCGCTGCCATGGATGGGGTACGTCCTGTGCGCCACAGCACCGCCACAATTTACGAGTTTGATGCGGAACCATTTGGTGTACATCCTTACCATTGCCATGTGGCTCCCGTGGCTCGCCATATTGGGAAGGGGCTGTACGGCATGTTCATTATTGATCCGCCGGGTGGTCGCCCCGTAGCCGATGAAATGGTGCTGGTGATGGCGGGCTATGACGTGAATGGCGATGGCCGTAATGAACTCTATGCCTTCAACGGCTTGCCAAATTACTACATGAATTACCCGATCCCCATTCAACAGGATCAACTGATTCGGTTGTATGTGATGAACATGATCGAATTTGATCCCGCTGTCACCTTTCACCTACACGCCAATCTATTTCAGGTCTACCCCATGGGGCGCACTCTCACGCCCACACAGGAAACCGATGTGATCACGATGGGGACAGCGGAGCGACACATTTTGGAGTTTAGTTACCGCTTTCCTGGCAACTATATGTTCCATCCCCACCAAGACCCGATCGCCGAAGCAGGCTGTATGGGACAGTTTCAGGTGATTGGTTAAGGAGATTTCTAGAAAAGTTATGTCAGGCACCGGAAGGGCGAAGCATCCGGCAGACAAGCCCTTGAATCGACAAGAAAGTCATTGCCCAGCTGCTAAGTGCAAAGCACACGCTACGCGAACGCCCCTACAGAGGTAACATCTTTCTCGGAAATCTCCTTAGCACTTTTAAAGCATCCTCTAAAGTTATTGATCATCGTTCAAAGTCCCTGCTAAATTTTTCGAGATGATTGACAATTATTGTCAATTGCCTAGAAGATGAATAGAGATATCACCATTTATTCCTTCAGGACACCTTTTAGATGAATCGCTTGGGCCGTTTTCGTGGATTGCTGTATGTGTTGATTGCGGTTTGTACTGCTGGCTTGATTACGCTAAATTCCTGTAGCCAAGCGCCAACGGCTGTAACGCCTACTCCTAGCCCCGCTGCTGTCAGTTCCAGTTCGGTGAACGTCAGTAATTCAGCGCATTCCCACCGCGCTTCAATCAATATCAACAGTGCTATCTTGTCGGAATTGGACAAGCTGGAAGCCAAGTTAGGGATACCAGGATTGTCTAACCAAGTTCAGGCTAGCCGTCCCTATGGAAGTGTGGAGGAGTTGGTGGCAAAAAAGGTGGTGACGCAAGCGCAGTTTGACCAAATTAAAGACATGGTGACGATCGCCGACATCACTTTAACGGGCGTTGCTAAAGATATTGATTACATGACCAAGCTAGGCTTGATGAAGGGACACCTGATTGTGGCGGGCGAACTCTTGGCGTTGCAGAAGCCAGAACAGGCGGAGCCACACATTGGTCACCCGGTTGAGGAAATCTACGTCGATGTGGAAGACCAGTTGCCAGAGCGGGGAGTCAAAGAATTCAAATCGACGCTGATTAATTTGCAGGATTTGGTGAAGTCTACGCCCAAGAACGATCGGGTGCAGCCCAGCTTCAAGGCAGCAGTGCAAGCTGTGGACAGCGCGATCGAGGGATTGCCCGTAGCGGAGCGGCAATCCGATGGGTTTTTGCTGCAAGTGATCAATGGCTTGCTGGACACGGCTGGGACGGAATATACGGCTGCGATCGCCGATGGCAAAATTTCTCAGGTCATTGAATATCAGGACTCTAGAGGATTTGTCATCTATGCCAACGAACTCTACAAAGGGATCGAGAGCCAGATGAAGCAGGGAAAACCAGAAGCTCATCAAACGATCGCTAGCAACATGACAAAATTAATGCAGGCTTGGCCTATAGCCACAGCTCCTGCGGCACCGATAATGTCAGCCAAGGAAGTCACGACTTTAATTAAGTCCATCGAAAAAAGTGCCCAATCAGTGGCAGTACCTTCGTAAATTGCTAAACGATGTGGAACTTGAAGTCTGCCCTCATCCCCCAACCCCTTCTCCCATTGGGAGAAGGGGAGCCGATCGCGGTCTTAGCCCCTCTCCCAGCAGGGGAGAGGGGTTAGGGTGAGGGCGGTTCGGGAACGTTGCATATCGCCAATTGGCCACACTCCTATCCTCACCGCATAAACTCCTATGGCGATCGACTTTAGTTCTGCTCTCCCCACCTTTGTGATCACGTTGCGCGAAGGCGTTGAAGCCACCCTCGTGGTGGGAATTGTTCTGGCCTATCTCAAGAAAGCAAAACAAACCCAGCTTAATGCTTGGGTCTATGGCGGCGTGGGGGCTGGCATCCTGGCTAGCGCCCTAGTAGGAATTCTGTTTAGCCTGCTCATCAAGGGATTGGGGGAAGCAAATCAACAGTATGCCCCCGTGATTGAGCCGATACTGGAAACGACCTTTAGTGTGTTGGCGATCGTCCTGCTCAGTTGGATGCTGATTTGGATGACCCAACAGGCAAAGGGCATGAAATCCCAGGTGGAGGGGGCGATCGGCACTGCCCTTAAAGACAATCAAGCGGGGGACAATCAAGCGGGGTGGGGCATCTTTGGCTTAATCTTCTTTGCGGTGCTACGGGAAGGATTTGAAACGGTTCTCTTTATTGCCGCCAAATTTCAACAGGGCGTTGTCCCTGCCCTGGGTGCTTTCAGTGGCTTAGCCGTTGCGGTTTTGATTGGGGTGTTGCTGTTCAAGTGGGGCGTAAAAATCAACATCCGCCTGTTCTTTCAAGTCATGGGCGTATTTTTGCTGATGATCGTCGCTGGATTGGTAATTTCAGCCTTGGGTCACTTGGATACCGCTGTGGCAAACGTCGCCCAGATGAGCCGCAGATCCGCAGATCTTTGCTTCTACTACGAGCGGTTCACCAAAGAACACGCCTGCATCTTGGGGCCAATGGTCTTGAATACTGCCAAAGCCTTACCCGACGACAAATTCCCTGGCATCGTCCTCCATGCCCTCTTTGGCTACACCGACAAACTCTATCTTGTGCAAGCTGTGGGCTACGGACTCTTCCTGCTGACCGTGGGCGGCATTTATCTCCAAAATCTGACGGGTTGGACGAAGCCTGCCTTGAAAGACACTAAGCGCGCAAGTGAGGCGATCGTCCCTGATTAAGGAATTTCCGGGAATCGCTATCTTCTTTCAAGTTGTTGGCGATAAAAGTCGCGGATTTCCAACCCTGATTTTTCTCGAATTTCCGTTGGAAGAGATGTTAGAGGATTGCCTGCAAGGTCAAGAACGATCAGGTTAGAAAGTTGTCCAATTTCCCCAGGTAGGCTCGTCAGTTGATTATTGTTAAGGAAAAGATGGGTCAGGTTAGAAAGTTGTCCAATTTCCCCAGGCAGATAGGTCAGTTGGTTGTTCTTGAGAGAAAGTCGAGTCAGGTTAGAAAATTGTCCAATTTCCGCAGGTAGGTTTGTCAGTTGATTAGTGTCGAGGTAAAGACAAGCCAGGTTGGAGAGTTGCTTAAGTTCCCCAGGTAGACTAGTCATTGAGTTTCCGCCGAGGGAAAGCGTGTGCAGATTGGAGAGTTGAGAAATTTCCACCAAACTGGTCATTGAATTGCCGTTGAGATAAAGCGTATGCAGTTTAGTGAGTTGGCCAATTTCCGCCGGCAGACTCGTTAATTGATTGCTGCTGAGTAAAAGCGAGGTCAGATTAGAGAGTTGGCCAATTTCTGCCAGACTCGTCAGTTGGTTATGGCTGAAGTCAAGCGTTGTTAGGTTAGGAAGTTGTCTAATTTCGTCGGGCAACCTCGTCAGTTGGTTATGGCTGAGGTAGAGCGTTGTTAAGTTAGTGAGTTGGGCAATTTCCGCAGGCAGACTCGTCAGTTGATTATCGATGAGATAAAGCGAAGTCAAGTTAGAGAGTTGTCCAACTTCCATCGGTAAACTCGTTAGTCGGTTACAGTTAAGCGAAAGTTGTGTCAGGTTAGAGAGTTGTCCAATCTCTGAAGGCAGACTTATCAGTTCATTGTCGCTGAGGTCAAGACGGGTCAGGTTAATGAGTTGTCCAATCTTTGAAGGCAAACTCATCAATCCATTGGACATAAGGTAAAGGTGTACCAGCTTAGTGAGTTGTTCAATCTCTGAAGGTAGATTGATAAATCGATTGTCGCTGAGGTCAAGAGTGGTCAGGTTAGTGAGTTGCCCAATCTCTGAAGGTAGACTCGTCAGTTCATTACCACTGAGGTCAAGACCGATTAGGTTAGTGAGTTGCCCAATCTCCAAAGGTAAAGAAGGTAAGTGTTGCCAGCAAAGATCTAGTTCTGTCACCCCATTTCTGACAGCTTGTTCAATCACTTGCAGCAGTTCGTCGTCAGTCATGCTGGGCTAGGGGGTAGGAAGTGGATAGGGGGGAATGGCTCTGGCAACTGCGCTAGAAACTGGGGTTCTGGCAAAAATGGTTGCATCAGACCCTAAGTTTTTCGGTTAGAACCCCGGTTTCTGTGGCGGGATTTCTATTGCGGGGTGCAAGATTTTAAGTTAGCCCCATTTTATGAGAAATCTGTGATGGCTTTAAGGGTGGCTCCGCTAGCTGTTGCAGCCGTTGCCTGCCGATCGTCCACGGTAATCAGTGGACAATCCAGTTCTAGTGCAAGAGCAACATAGAGAGCGTCGTAGACTGCTAGTTGGTGATTTAGACCAATTTGTAGAGCTTGTGACAAGAAGGGTTGCACGGCAATAATTTGAAAGGGCAACTTCAGCAAATCAGCCAGGGTTGCCGCTGCATCAGCGTGGGGCAAGCCATTGAAGCGAACGTGTTTCCACAGGATATTGGTGCATTCCAAGAGACAAAACTCTGGGATGTAGAGATGGTCGCCTCGAACCAGCCCAGCCAGTAAATGAGTTACTTCTGCTGTGTAGGTATCTAGATCAAGGTAGTGACCCAAAACGCTGGCATCTACTACATACCTTGCCGCCATTGATTGCGCTCCTCAATAATCATTTGGCTAGCCGTAGGGGTTCCGGGTGGGGGTGTCCATCGGTGTTCCTCCATCGATCGCAAAATTTCCTGCACCGATCGCTCATCTTTTGGCTCAGGCTGCTGTCTCCGTAGCCGATCGTCCACTACTTGCCGAATCAAATCCTTAAGTTCTGCGATTGTCATCTCTGCCACTGTTTGAGCCTGCATATCCCGCCCTCAAGTTAATGATGTTGCTTCCATCATAAAAAGGATTTTTGCATTTAGTTAAGATGCAATGCTGGTGGAGAGCGATCGTTTGTTCCAACTTACATTGGGTTATCTTCTAGCAAAGCTAATAGGGCAGTTTTCATTTCTGTAGTAGTCGTAGTCGCAGTACCGAAGTGCCGAACAACTAAACTTGCCGCCAGATTGCCCAGCACAGCCGCCTCCCAGAAGGCAGCGCCAGCGATCAGTCCCAACGTGAGAGCGGCAACGACCGTATCCCCAGCCCCAGTGACATCAAAGACTTCAGTGCGGTTGAAGGCGGGAATGTGTTGCTCAGCCGTGCCGTCAAATAGGCTCATTCCTTCATCGCCCTGAGTGATTAAAATCTGTTTTGCCTGCGTTAGAGTCAGCAAATCTGCTCCGGCTTGGCGCAGGGCTGCGGGGTCAGTTTTGCTGCGATCGGGCTGAGTCAGGGCATAGCCCACCGCTTGCTCAGCTTCCGGCAAATTGGGGGTGAAGAGCGTGGCTCCGGCGTAGCGCTGGAAGTGTTGCTGGGTATCGACAATCGTGCAGGAATGGGTCAGGGCGGCTTGAATGACGGGTGCAGTCAAAGCTCCATCGCCATAGTCAGAGCAGACTACGGCATCAACATTGGCGATTTGCGATCGGACATACTCCGCTAGCTGGGCTTGCAGGGTGGCGTTAGGCAACTGATCAGATTTGCGATCGACACGGACAATTTGCTGGGTCACGGATTGGCGGGCGTGGCCGGAAATGCGGGTTTTGGTCACTGTGGGGCGATCGGGATCAACCAAAATTCCTTGGGTGTCGATGCCTGCCTCGGCAAAAATGCGGCGCAACGCCAGACCCTGCTCATCCTGCCCCACCAACCCCACGGCTTTGACCTGGGCCCCTAGCTTGGCCAGGTTATAAATTGCATTAGCCCCGCCGCCAGGAACTTGCCTCGTCGCTTCGTGGCGAATGATTAAAACCGGAGCCTCGCGGGATACCCGTTCCACCTGCCCCGAAAGAAATTCATCCAGGGTCAGATCGCCGATCACCAGCACCCGTGCTTGGGGAAACTGAGTCAGCAGCACTAGGAGCCGATCGCCCTGGGATCGCAGTTTTGCGGCAAACGTATCATCGATCATATCTGTGCCGATCGCCTTGAGGTTAAGGTTTCCATCGTCTCACCTCTCAGCCTCGCCACTCAACTAATGGTTTGTCAGGTTTCAATTTGTGAGTCTGGGATTGGTAAGGGGTTGTGATTTTGGGGTTTTCAACCCACAAAATCACTCTTGCCAGACCACCAGTAGTCTGACAATCATTAATTGACAGGTAGCTGAAAGTCGGGAGGTTAGTTGATGTTAAATTTTGAGGGTCTTCGCCCCTCAAAATTTTCTTGATAGAACACGAAGATTCAAGAGAGATTAGTGCAATTCTCACCGTTGAACTCTAGGTCAAAAATGTAGACTTGGTAACCGCCGATCGGGTCATAGGAACGGGCTTTAATATCAGCGATCGTGTCACCCGCCGCCTGGTTCAAAATCTTGAAATTAGAGCGCTGCACAATCAGGGGATCATCCACCACCTTTCCTTCAGGGCTAATCAAGGCTGCCACCCGCACCGTTCCCTTCACGGGGTCCTTCGATCGCTTCGTGCAGGCTTTGGCGGGGTAGCGGGGGGGAAACTTCACGGTCTTGGTTGGACTTTTGGGATCGGCGGGGTTCTCATTTACCTTCTTCCACCACTCTGTCAAACCGTCCAACTTGGCATAGGCTTCCTGAGAGGTTATGCCGATCGTCTCACGGGCATAAATTTCCCGGAGCTGCTTCTGCTCTTCCATCAGGGCTGCAATTCTCGGAGGTGGCGTTGGGGGAGACACTCTCGGAGCAACGGCTATAGCAGAATTATCTCCCCCATCAGGAGCCGGAGCAGTACCTGGAGTCGCTGGGGTTTGACTCGAAGGGGCACCGGACGGAGGGGTGATTAAGGCAGCGCTACCCGCAGGCAGCTTGGGCGGGGGCAGAATTAGAGTTGATTGTGGCGGAATCCGTTGCGTGGGTGGGGGTAGGGGGACTCGCTGAGCAACAGGCGGAATGGGGTAATAGCTAATGGGCGGCGGCGGCGGAAAGTTGGGATTGGTGAAGGAGGGATCGGTGGGAGGCGATAGGGGCAAGGTAGATTGTCCCGGCACAGAAATACATTGGCCCTGGGACAGTTCTAGCATTTGACCATCAGGGCAGTTGGGGATGCTTCCCAACGGCTTAGTCCCTGGGGGTTGCTGTGCGACGAAGGAGGAGGGCTGGTCAGGAAGAATAATCTGGGGGATGGAAAAGTCGGGTAAGCGTGCCTGTTCAGTGGGGGTCAGTTCGATCAAACCCACCGATCGCGGTGAGTCGGGCACTTTTACCTTGGAATTCGCTGGCAAAAAGGGCAACGTAATCGCAAATAGCCCATGCACCCCGATCGACAACAAAGTTGCCAGCACCGGGGGTTGCAACAGCGGTTTGGAGAGGGATTTAACTGTTTTAAAGGAAGACATAGCAGCCATAGGGCACTTCACCAAGAGCAGACGAGCTAGGTACAGGCAATCTGAAGAATAGCTATTCTCAGTAAATTTTTAATCAAACCTAGGGAGCAAATACACCAGAAGTCACTCTAGAACCCATGTGTAGTCTAAGGCGAAATGAGTCAAACCGACTCAATATCATAGAATTTCATCCCCTCGCCATAGTTACAGAGGTTTGAGCCTGCTTCCCGGAGCTTAAAGATCGTGGATTAAATAATCTGCAATTCTGGGTTTGGAATTATAAATTACCTAAGTTCGAGATTTACTAAGGGCGAAGCATACCCTTCGGGAAGCAAGCTAGGGGCGAAAGCTTGAGAACTCAATCAGGGCTTTTTACCGGATGCTAAGTGCAAAGCACACGCTACGCGAACATCCCTACATTTGAACCGTTGCAGGTTATTAAATTCCCGATCCTTACTATTAATCAATGACAAATACCCAACGTTCCCGATCGGACGTTTGGTTTAACCCGGAATCATATTATCTTGCTCTTTAATTCTTTCAACTCCTCCGCAACTTTTTGATCGCTATATCTATCAATGTACAGTTTCCTAAGAACGTGATTTACTAGCTTAATTAACTTTACTGCATCTTGTTCTTTTACCCGTTCTGCAAAAGTAAGATGATCTGAATGTGCGCCTTCATTTCCAAGGTCTTTGATGCCATTCATAATTGTCTGTAACTCTTCTGGCATTTGCTCTTGCCTAAACAATCGAGAAAGCCTCTCATGCAGATTTATGAAATAACTTTTACCCTTACTGTTTGTAGTTTCAGTAGGTATCTTAAAGTCATTGCAAATTTCCTCTGATGCTACTCTGCACAAGACAAAGCTTGCTCGTGGAGAACTAGAAAGTACCGCTTTAGCCTGCTTAACCACCTCAGCAATAGCTGGGGGAATTGAATCATGGAACTGTTTTGATGGAGCATACAAAACCACTTTCCTACATTCAATAATTGGTAAACGAAATCCTGACTCTTGATCGATTCCCCAATCTTCATCAAAGTCCATCCCAGTGTAAAGAAGCACTGTTGCAGAATCACAGGTTAAGCAAATGAGAATCTTAAAGACCTGGAATTTGTGAGCTACAGTTTGTGTATCATCGTCATACCAATGACGCGAAAAAGCTGCCTGGCATTCCATTAAACTGCCACAATTACAAAGCTCTCGCCTCCTTTCAAATTCAGTGTAAGACATTTCCAACCTATATTACTTCCGCAATGGATACTGCCAACTTAACATCTATTACTTTGATAGCCAGCCTATCCCCTCTTACTCAGCACCAGAGATATTAGAGAGTCCATTACATTAGGATTGTTAGCCCTCTGCCTCCTTACTCGTGGCTAATGTATTCCCAATTTAGATAATGTGTAGTGCCTAGTTATGCCGACAATCTTGCGATTAGGTGCGTATCGACTCTACTTCTACAGCCATGAACCGAATGAACCCCCTCATATTCATATTGACCGAGACAGGTTATCGACTAAATTCTGGTTAGAACCAGTTAGCTTGGCAAGAAACCTTGGCTTTAGTGCCAAAGAACTTCGCCAACTACAGTCAATAGTACAAGAGAATCAACAATCACTATTGGAGGCTTGGTATGAGCATTTTGGCGATTCGAGCGGACGAGAGAGTTAAGAACGTCTCTTTCACGGAGGGGAGCATCAATGTTGAGTTGATAGATGGAAGAACTATTAGTGTCCCTTTGGTTTGGTATCCAAGATTATTAGATGCTACATCTGAGCAGAGAGCGCAATGGGAGGTATGCGGAGGAGGCTATGGTCTTCATTGGGAAGAAATAGATGAAGATTTAAGCACGGAAGGAATGTTGAGGGGGGCACCTACTGCGAAGGCTACAAAACAAATTTCATAATTTTTTTAGAATTTCTCCTATTTTTAGGATGGATAGAAGTGAGATAGAACATCAAGACCAAGTAATGAGTATGCTCAGCCTTTAGGGTTTGTGAACCACAAATGCTAACCAAAGATTTGGCTGCATTGCCATCACCAAAACATTGGAGGCTAACAATCAAAATCAGAGGTAAAATGTGACAGTTGTTTTCTGCGACACAGGCCTTGATTGAACGTTATACCCTGCCTGAGATGGGCAATTTGTGGACAGAAGCTTATAAGCTGCAAACCTGGCTCCAGGTTGAGATCGCGGTTTGTGAGGCGCAAGCAGAGCTAGGGTATATCCCAGCCGAAGCAGTGGAAGAAATTAAAGCCAAGGCGCAGTTTGACCCCGATCGCGTCCTGGAGATTGAGGCAGAAGTTCGCCACGACGTGATTGCTTTTCTCACCAACGTCAACGAATACGTGGGAGATGCGGGGCGCTACATTCACCTGGGATTAACCAGTTCCGATGTGCTGGATACGGCGCTGGCCCTCCAGTTGGTTGCCAGCTTGGATATTTTGTTGGGGCAAGTCGAGTCCCTGAGTCAGGCGATTCGCTACCAAGCGCAACAACACCGCTACACCGTGATGGCGGGTCGTTCCCACGGCGTTCATGCCGAACCGATCACCTTTGGTTTCAAACTGGCTGGGTGGCTCGCGGAGGTGTGTCGGCAGCGGACTCGCCTGGTGCGTCTGCGGGGTGAAATTGCCACGGGCAAAATCTCTGGAGCCGTGGGCACCTACGCCAACATTGATCCACGGGTGGAAGCCCTTGCCTGCCAGAAATTGGGTCTGGAGCCAGATACCGCTTCTACCCAAGTGATTTCCCGCGATCGTCATGCCGATTTTGTGCAAACCCTGGCCCTAGTTGCTGCGTCGATCGAGCGCTTTGCCGTGGAAATTCGTAACCTCCAGCGCACAGATATCCTAGAGGTAGAAGAGTTCTTTGCTAAGGGACAGAAAGGCTCCTCCGCCATGCCCCACAAGCGCAACCCCATTCGGGCAGAGCGGCTGACGGGGATGGCGCGGGTGGTTCGAGGCTATGCCGTTGCTGCGGTGGAAAACGTGGCCCTGTGGCACGAGCGAGACATTTCCCACAGTTCCGTAGAGCGGATGATTTTGCCCGATAGCTGCACTGTGACGCACTTCATGCTCGTGGAAATGACAGATCTGGTGAAAAATTTGCTGGTATATCCCCAGAATATGGAGCGCAACCTCAACTGCTACGGCGGCGTTGTCTTCAGTCAGCGCGTGATGCTGACCCTGGTGGAAAAGGGCATGGGTCGGGAAACGGCCTATGCGATCGTGCAATCCCTAGCCCACGCGGCATGGAACCAACCCGACGGTGATTTTCGATCGGCGGTCGCCCATGATCCCCGCGTCATAGAAAAACTATCCCCTGGCGAAATTGCCGATTGCTTTGATCCCCAACACCATCTCAAGCATTTGGATGAGATTTACCAACGCTTGGGAATTTAATTTCAGCGATCGTCAAGCATCGGAGAGTGGGATAGGCGATGTGCAACTTAAAGTCTGCCCTCATCCCCCAGCCCCTTCTCCCAATGGGGGAGAAGGGGAGCCGACCCAGTTTTAGCCCCTCTCCCCTTCTGGGAGAGGGGTTGGGGTGAGGGCGGTTCGGGAAAGTTGTACATCGCCTTGGGATGGGGGTCTAGTTGTCCATCGCTTAAACTAGGACTAACCCCCTCAAGCGCTCCACCCTCCCATGACCCTTGAAGAACTGAAAACCCAACTTCTAGCCCTGACTCCACCTGAAAAGGTTGAAGCCATGCAGATATTGACCCATACATTGAGCAATGGCTCACTAGGCATCACCAAAACACCTGGAGTCGCAGGGGGCGATGCCTGTATCGCCAAAACTCGTATCCCCGTATGGGGACTAGTTAGCCATCGAAATTTAGAGATGAGTGATGCCCAAATCTTGAAAGCATTTCCTCACCTCACTGCTGCTGATCTCGTCAACGCTTGGATTTACGCTGATTCATATCCTGAAGAAATTGCAGCCGCAATCCAAAAGAACGATGACGCAATGGAAGACGAGGAAGTCTAACTTGTGGCGCGGCTTTACACCGATGAAAATTTTCCCTTTCCAGTCGTAGAATTCCTTCGCAGTTTCGATCACGATGTTTTAACTGCTCAAGAAGCCGGAAACGCAAATCTCAGAATTCCTGATGAGGCTGTCTTGGCTTTTGCCATCAATAGCGATCGAGCCATTGCCACTCAAAATCGGAGCGATTTTATTCGCCTGCACCGTTTGCAACCTAATCATGCTGGCATTATCGTATGCACTGAGGATCAATTTGAACGCTTGGCAACCCGCATCCATCAAGCGATCGTCGCCGAAGGGGTTCTGGAAAACAAATTAATTCGTGTCACCCGTTTGTCTGGCGATCGATAGACCACGCCACCTTTCTAACTCTGCATCAAAATCCGCCCATGACCCTTGAAGAACTGAAAACCCAACTTCTAGCCCTGACTCCACCTGAAAAGGTTGAAACCATGCAGATCTTGACCCACACATTGAGCAATGGCTCACTAGGCATCACCAAAACACCTGGAGTTATGGGTGGAGAAGCTTGCATTGCCAATACTCGCCTTCCCGTTTGGCTCTTTGTAAGTCTGCGTCGCCAAGGTGCAGCCGATGCTGAACTCCTAGAGGCCTATCCCCATCTAAGTGCAGCCGACCTCGTTAACGTCTGGACTTATGCTGATGCCCATTCAGCAGAAATCGATCGGGCACTGCAAGAACAGGAAGACGCGTAGTCTCAGATGGCAAATCTTTATGCAGATGAGCAATTCCCGCTGGCAGTTGTGGAGCTTTTGCGATCGTCTGGTCACGATGTATTAGAGGGTGTTTGAAAAGGGTCAGCTTGAGCCTTAAATGCAACTCGGAGGAGTGATCATAAGTCCCGGAATCCTGATCTCTCGTATAAGCTTCTCAGTGATTAGGGTAGCTAAAGACACGCTGGATGACTTTTCAAACATCCTCTTATCATGAAACAAAATGTAACGGCGTATCCATTGCACATAACTCTACTCAGTTTTGTATGCATAGTGCTTAGCTCGGCTCAGATCTCTAACCTGATCCAGCAGCTTTTTAGGCTGAGGTTGTATAGCAGTCATTTCGCCGCCTAAGATCCCAATATGGTCAGGTTATAAGGTCTTTCGCTGCCTAATCCCTAGACCATTAATAGACTGAAATAAGCTTCCAGCAAATCTCTTGTCCTTGTTCAGTCAGTTTGTATAGCAGCACCTTGCCAGCTATTTACTTCCAAAACAAGGCCTGTTACTGTGCTTCCAACTATCATTAGTAAAGCTTTATCCGCTTCATTAATGCTGCCTGTGTAGGCGGACGATCGCCGCCTACATAATAGTTATACAGCTTAAATTTTAGGTCGTCGTTGTTTGAAACCTATTTGTGAATGTTCAAGATTAGGTAGTGCTATTTTTCCAACAGTCTTTAGGTTTTCCTCTATTGAATTTGAGGTATGTAATCACTTACTTAGACTCTGGAGATTAGCTCTATGTGATAGAAGAGCTAGAGGCCGGTTGCAATGTACAGCCCCATACAAGACGGCATAGACAAATCCGTTCGATCGGTACAGTTTTCCGAAGCACAGCCGCCAAGTCGCCTCGCTGGACTGGTACATTGCTTTTGGGAACTCAAAACAGTCACCGATCTGCCAGAAGATTTTCACTACCATGCGTTGCCCGATGCTTGCGTGAATATTTTATTTAACCAAGTAGACACGCACATAGCGGGAGTAACGGCACTGCGCACCAAGGCAGAAGTGTTGAACCTTGGCAAATCATTTCACTATGTTGGCATTCAGTTTTATCCTGGGGTCTGGCAGGGTCAAAAGGAGGAGATCATCGATCGTTATGTAGGGACACCTTATTTGGAAAATTTGCCACTGATACAAACAAGCAAAAAAATTGCAGAACTGGATTTCAATCGTAAATTGCCAATCCTTGCAGAATTAGTTGAGTGGTTTCTCAAAGAGAAATTAATCACAGTTAATTTTGTGACAGAGAAAATTCTCACACAGCTTGATAAAATCCACACTGTGACGGACATGGCACGACTGACAGAATTGTCGCCTCGTCAACTTCAACGAACACTGAACCGAATGATTGGGTTGTCGCCACACGATCTGCTTAAGGTCTTGCGGGTGCAGCAGTCCTTCAAACAGCACTACCTTGAATTGTACGCAGACCAGTCGCACTATATTCATTCATTTCGCAAAGTCACAGGTTACACACCCACAAAGTACACCGCCAAGTTTGATGTCTGATTTCTACAATACGAGCAGCAAGGTACAGCGCTATAGAACCTGTTTGCAGTTAAGCGATTCTTCGCAAAATCAGGCGAATCGCACAAATTCTGATTTTCGCTTCGCTCGTTCGTAGTAATCCTTCGCAATTCTTCCATAACACCCGACACTGATTGATC
>Ga0209181_10002068_pt1 | contig 33503 bp, 24 predicted proteins | sample MAT05_FD_187208 | JGI IMG/M metagenome (GOLD analysis project Ga0209181, IMG submission 187208) | Freshwater microbial communities from Lake Fryxell liftoff mats and glacier meltwater in Antarctica - MAT-05 (SPAdes) (version 2) | ecosystem: Environmental > Aquatic > Freshwater > Ice > Liftoff... | reverse complement strand
GGTTTTTCGGTTGTTTGTCAGAATGCTGCCGTAAGGGACGCTATTGTTCAGCGCAGCAATGTTCGGCACTAAACCTTGTTGCAAAGTGTGCACAGTATCCATCAAAAGTTGCCATTGCTGCAAACGCTGCTGCATTGCCGCGAAATAGGCGTTTTTTTGACTTTCCAAAAGAAGGGAGTCTGCCCAAGTCGCGGCAAATGCATATAAACTGTCTATGCGGTTGATGCTGTTGGCCAAATTGTTGATGTTGTTTCGGTATACATCCAAACTCGCCAAGTTCGTTGCCGAAGGCTGCCACATCGCTTCGATGCGGTGCTCTACCTCGTCAAATTTACCGATGGCACCATTTGCTGCTACTGCATAAAACTGGGCAACTGGTAGCGAGTTGTTGGTCATGACCGTGCCGCGCCGGATGTTGCGGTAAAGGCTGCGCTCCGCTTCAAACTGTGACATGGCGGAGTATGTGCCGCTCACGCCGTATATGCCACCTGCTGTTTGGTATTCGCTTGCGTTGGGGTAACGCGGAGGCTCTGGTGTGCCGGGCGGTGGCGGAATAGAGGGACAATTAGCAGCGTCGTTTGTACAAGATAAAGAAGTACCCGGTAGTGGCCAAGGCCTAAACCAAAGGCCGGGCAAGGCTGGAGAGGTCACATCCAAAGGCCAATATTCTGTTCCAAATCGTGCTGGCTCAATATAGAACTCCGAATTCTGAATATCTGCGGGAGTGCCTCCATGCACTGTGCTCGCAAACCCATACGCGCCTGACCAAATGTTGCCGCCAAGCACTTGGTCGCCGATCCTGGCGCCACCGTTGCAGAGCAGCCCCATGTTGTGGTCCACCATCTCATTGTGCCGGAGGTATGTGGGGTCGCATTGGCCCTGGAAGTTCATCCCCCTCCAAAGGTCATCGGTAGAATTGCAGCAAAGGGTGCAACGCTCAGCGCTTTTCAGCAAAAAGCCAAACTTGTCATCACTTCCAGACCCAAATACGTGATTGTCTCTCAAGTAGTTGTCGTCTGAACCGCTCAAAGTGATGCCCTGGCCTGTGCCATCATTTGCTGCCGGAGTAAAGTAATCCACGCGATTATCTTGAAGCCTCCAATTTCCTGAGGAGTTGAGCCATACGCCAATGGCATCTTTATGGTGCAAATTGAACTGGTTGTTGGCGATGCGCTTGATCACGGTAGAGGCAGTGGGCCCCGAATTTACCCATACCCCGATGGGAACGTCAATGTTCCCGGGCTGAGTTTGGATAGGGTCGTTCCTGTCAATGAACACCTTTGTGGTCGTGGTCGGGCTGCCTACATATATTCCGTACCCGCGGAAAAAGATGTCATTGTCGTATATGTTGATGGTCTGGCCCATCCCGGGCTTGTTCCACAAGCCTACGTCAATGTTTTGTACGAGGTTGTTTTTGAACTCTAGGGCCACCTGTTCGGTATGTACTGCACGGGGCGCATTGTCAAATGTGCTATTCTTCACCACCAGGCTTTCACCGCCCTTTGCGAAAATTCCAATCCCCTGAGAATTGTTAAAATCAGGGTTGCCTTCCTGATAACCCAAGATGCCTTGCGTATTGAGAAATTTAGCATAGTACACCCTCAAAATGGAGCGGTTGGACAATATCCCGTTGCGCAGGCCATCAAACTCATTGACCGACGCCAGATTGCTCTCTGTCCCTACGAAAAAACTGGTGGACCTCAATTGGATCCCAGTGTATGGGTTTTGCAAATCCCAATTGGTGATGTCACTGGAAAACGGGTTTAAGAGGTTGGCCGTTGCCCAAAACTTGTTCTTTTGAAACGGGTATGGCTGCGTAATTGCGCCATCTACCCTGATACTCACGTGGTTGCGGTCTGGAATCTCCGTATCCAATATCGAGGTCAATGGAACTGGATCGCTAGGGTGAATGGAGGGAACGCCCGCGTCAATGTTAAGTGCGTTTGCACCATCACACGAACAGGTGAAGTTCATGAACGGGTAACACAAAATTGTGGTGGATTTATGGTGTTCAACAATACCGCATGGTGTGGTTACTTGCAACACAACAGAATATACGCCGTTCGATGTATATTCATGCGCAACAGAGGCTCCGGTGCCAAATGTGCCGTCCCCAAAATCCCACAAATATTCAGTACAGATTCCCTCGCCTTCATAATCGCCTTCAAATTGAATATTGAAGCAATTTTCCAAGCCTGTAGTTGTCTCAAAATTTAGTCCCGTAAGTATTGGGAATCCAGAAACCGTCAGACAGGAAGCAACCTCCTGGCAGCCAGTTTCATTTACACGAGCAGTGGCACAATTTGTTATTGGGCCACATACGCAAACTCGAGTAGCTGTGAATGGCAAGGTGGTAGTTCCCGATCCAGCAACTGAAATTATTCGGGTCAGCGTATTGCCATTTACAGTAAACCCGTTTGGATTTAACAATGAAAGGCCTGCATTCAGTTGGTCGCTTACTTCGATGTTGTTGATCGTTGCGTTAGAATTATTATGAACTGAAATCGTGAAGGTCAATTCGCCAGTCGCTAAATTCTCTGTATAAGCCTTTTGAATTGACAAGTCTGTTTCACTAACAACCTCATACACTACTCGGCTTACACAACCGAAACATTGGTCGGATGTAACTGAAAGTTCTACATTATAGGCACCCGGATTTGGAAATGTGTGGATAACGTTTTGCCCGGGTGCAGTTGTCCCATCTCCAAAATCCCAGCACCAAGTCAAAATATTTCCAGGAACACTATTCGCAGTACCATTAAACGAATATTTTCCATCACATATCTTGGCAACTGTAAAATCTGGGGAAGTTTGGGTTTCTTCACAGGTCAAGGAAATGTTGTCCAAAAAAACGTCGCCGCTCCCTTCTGAAAGGAATAATAGTTGATTGTTTAATAAGCTGCCTGCTGTAAAAACAATTGTTGCAGTTTCCCAATTTGTAGACGTATTGATCAACTGGACATGCTGCCAAGAAGGGTCTATTGGAAAGTCTACCGGGTCGTTAATAGGCACATTGTTCAGTCCACTTGCCAAATAAACGTTAAATGAGCAAGGTAAAGGCAAGTGTACACAGCTTGGGTGACTGCGGTGTTGGAAAGTTAAACGATATTGTTGACCCTCACAGAGTGGCACATTTTGGAAAATGCCCTCAATGTTCCCGCCCAAACAGACAAAATTTGCCCCATTAGCAGCATTTGGGCTACAGATCGAGGGCGTAGTGTTGGCGGACTGCCAACCTTGAACGCAACCATCGTTAAAGGCGCCGTTGACAGTAATATTCGGCGGGGTTATTATAGGGTCGCAAGGGGCGCCATAAACCTCAAAATTTGGGTTGCCCAAGATGTTGAATGGTTGAAGAGGGCACTGTGCCGACAGGCATCTTGTAACGAGAATCAAAATGATCCCTAAAAAAAAGGGCGGTTGAATTTTGATTTTCATCGTAAAAGCATTATATGATAGAGATATTGTACGGTTTCAAGATGAAAAAGGTGGATTCAAATTTGAGATCAGGTATCAATTTTGGCTTCACAACCTGCTGCAATTGAAACTTGAATCCGCCTGTTTTATTGTTTTTACTTGCCGCCATCGTGAGCATGGCTGCACACCGCCGCGTTTAGCGGGCGGTTGGCAGCCATGCAGAGTTCTTGCCTATTTATTTATCTTTTCGGGGGCGGTGGAGCTGGTTTTGGTGTAGGAGGCTTTGGCTGCGGAGGATTGTTTCCTCTGTCGCCACCCGATGGCTTACCCGTTGTGCTGGGTCCGTTAGGAGGTCTTTGTTTACTCATTTTGAAATTTTTTTATTGTGATTGAAATGATAGATACTTCTTCAAGTTGAGCGCCTATTTTTATTCGCCAAACCAAAAGTGGAATCTTCCAGAGTGGATGTCTCACCGAAATCTAATTCGTTCAAGTGTCAGGAGTTTGTTAAGGCTTTCGCCATTTTTTCTATTTCTGAGCAAATTCAAATGACGAGTTTTAGTACCTCGTCTCACCTTTTGGTGTCAATCCATTAGGGATAATCAGTAAAATTAAATCAATCAGCCAACCTATTCCGAACAATCCCAATGTCAAAATGTAAATGACTCCCATTAATGTATACCCAAGGTAAAATCTGTGTACGCCGAGTAGCCCAAGGAACAAGCAAAGCAAAAAGGCAACGATTTGCAGTTTCCCCGTGGTTTTTCCCGCACCTGTTTCCTCACTTTTAAGGTTTTTGCCATTGTTGGAATGTTTGTTAATTTTCTTTTTGGCAAAATGGAATGCAAATTTTTCCCGAAAAGTTAGTTTTCTACCAAACGATTTCTCCAAGGTTTCTTTGTTCAACTCCAAAGAGGCAAAGTTTTCGATATTTTGGCTGCTGTAACCCACCATTGAATTACTCGATACCGCACCAAGTGAATTTGGGAAAAAGCCGGCCAAAACGATTGTGAAAATTAGGGCAAAGAGATTTTTCTTCATGTTGTTTTATTTATTTTCATTTTTTATTATTCTCGTTGGCAAGAACTATTGCTTACACGCTCTTCCGACCACTAAATTGTGGTCAAAATCGCGTATATTTACGCTATGTCATCATAGCTCATTGCGTGGATCCAACCAAACCTGGCTGGATCCACGCAACAAGCGTTCTACTCAATGCTCATCATGCTCCGTATGCTTCGCGTATTCTGCCACCAGTTTGGCCTGTATATCAGCCGGAACAGCGGCGTATTCCGCAAAAGACATGGAGAACTTGGCTTTTCCTTGCGTGAGCGCCCGCAATGTGGACGAGTATTTGTGCAATTCCTTAAGCGGCACTTTGGCCCGGATCTGCTGGTAATGCCCTTCCGAACCCATGCCTATGATGATAGCACGGCGGGTTTGTAAATCGCCCATCACATTGCCCATCACTTCTGAGTCACAGAGTACTTCAAGGTCGTACACAGGCTCAAGGATTTGCGGTTTGGCATCGTGGAATGCCTCTTTGAACGCCATAGTAGAGGCGATCTGAAACGCCATGTCGTTGGAGTCCACCGCGTGCATTTTGCCGTCGTAGATGCTCACGCGCACATCGCGACAATAGGAACCGGTACTGGGGCCTTCTTCCATTTTGGCCATGATGCCCTTTTTGATGGCATTGGTGAAACGATTATCTATCGAGCCGCCCACAATGGCCCAGCAGAATGAAAATTTGCCGCCCCATTTAAGGTCATCTACCTCTATGTTCTTGGTAGTCAGGTCGTGAGGAGCAGGTATACCTTCGTAATAAGGCTCAATGCGCATGTGTACTTCGGCGAACTGGCCGGCGCCGCCCGACTGTTTTTTGTGCCGATAATCCTTGTTTGCTTCCTTGGTGATGGTTTCGCGGTAAGGGATGCGCGGCTCTACGAATTCGAGTTTTACTCCAAAATTTTGTTCGGCTTTGTAGCGCACAATGTCGAGGTGCATCTCGCCCTGACCTTGTATGATGGTCTGTTTGAGTTCCATGCTCTGTTCCATGAGCAGGGTAGGGTCTTCCTCCTGGATGGAATGGAGCGCATGGGCCATTTTTTCCACCTCGGCCTTGCTGGGCGGCAACACGGCCATACGGATGCGCGAGGAGGGGAAGTGAATACGTTCAATTTTAAGGTCAGAGCCTTTAGGGTTCAAGGTCTGATTGGTATGCGAGCCTTTAAGTTTCACGGTGCAGCCAATATCGCCAGCGCGGAGTTCCTCTACTTGGTCTCGGTTTTTGCCTTCGCTTTCAAATAGTTGTGAAAAACGTTCCACGGTACTGTTGTCGGCATTGGTGAGCTCGTCGCCGGATTTTAAAACCCCGGAATAGACTTTGAAATAGGACACATTGCCCACTTTTGGCTCGTTCACAGTTTTGAATATAAACACGCATGGGCGAGCAGCAGGGTCGCAAGGCTTGGTGCCACCGCCTTCCAAAGCGGCGGCAGGTCGGTCAACCGGACTGGGACATATATCGTGAATGAACCCCATGACGCGACCGCTGCCCATATCCTTTAAGCCTGAAACACAAAAGAGCGGGTAAAACTGACGGTGTGCCAGACCAATGCTCAGGCCCTTAGCCAGCTCATCTTCGCTTAGGGAGCCTTCCTCAAAGAATTTCTCCATGAGGGCCTCGTCGTTTTCGGCAGCGGCTTCCACGAGGGCGTTGTGCAATTCATCTGCGCGGCTTTTGTGCTCGGCTGGAATATCTTTCTTTTCTGGTTTTCCGCCTCCGGCAGGGAAAACGTACATCACCATGCGGAGTGCATCCACGATGGCATTGAAGCCAGGGCCTTGATTGACAGGAAATTGGAGCGGGAGTATCCGGGCGCCAAATCGTTTTTTGGCCTGATCAAGCGTCATTTCAAAATCGGCTTTCTCGTGGTCTATTTGGTTTACTACAAAAATGGTCGGAGTTTCGTTTTTTTCGATGTGTTCCCAGACCAGTTCAGTACCTACTTCTACGCCACTTTTGGCGTTGAGCAACATGATAGCCGTGTCTGCCACCTTCAAGCCTGCCACGACTTCGCCGGAAAAATCGTCGAGGCCGGGCGTGTCAAGGATGTTTATTTTGGTGTCTTTCCAGGAGCAGTGGAGCACGGAAGCAAAGAGCGAGTGACCGCGTTGCTGTTCGAGCGGAGCATAATCGCTCTGCGTGTTGCCTTCCCCGACGTTGCCACGTCGGGCGATGGCTTTTGCTTCAAAAAGCATGGTTTCGGCAAGGGTGGTCTTACCGCATCCGGAGTGGCCGCAAAGGACGACGTTCCGGATTTTGTCTGAAGGATAAACTGCCATAGCGCAATGAACTGGTTTGGTGAACGGTGAACGGTGAACGGGCAGAATGCATAACCAAGAATTTTGTTTGGTGAAAAAATCTGCTTTCGGCGGTTAATGTAGGTGGGTTTTGGAAATGCAAAGGAGAAATGTCGAATTTTTTTTAGGAATGCCTGAGATTTGGGTTTCAGCAATGAAAATACGCGACCCAGAGCCGTTGCCCTGAATCGCGTATTTTTCACAAAGTACCGATGAAATAACTACCTCACGATTTGGAGGAGGGCATATAGTGGGGCTACGTAACGGACGAGTAATCCGATACATCGGGACCAAATTAGACCCTCCAAATCGTGAGGTTGTTATTTCATCGGTACTAAACCAAACTATGTGAGCATCAAGTCAGCAGTACTCGGTCAATCACATGAACCACGAGGGATACCGTATGTTTCCATAACACGACCTATATCATGCCTTCTCTTCAAAATACACTCACTTTTTGCGCTTGCCTATTGGCGGCGACCCCGTATGCTCAGCAATCTTTTGATATTACCTTGCCGGATGTTCAGATTATAGCTGAACGCGTGGTTCGTGGCGATGGCGATACCTACGGCATGGGCGACTGGCATTGCGCATTTAATGTCAGCTTGGAGGGCCCTGTGTTGAAAATAGACGGCAACATTTCTTTCACAGAAAAGGCCAACGATTTTACCACGATTGTCGGCGAGCGGGTTTACGGTGGCTGTGCGGGGTTCGAGGTATTGGCGGAGTTCTTCCTGTAAAGTTGTAATGAGTTATTTTTGCTTAATTTTAAAACAAAAAATAAGCGAAAATTTTTTAGAAACTGGAAACCCTCGACTCAATGGAATCTCTTGAGGAACAATTCTTGATTTTTGCCATAATTTTGTAACGATCCATCCGTCCCCAAATTCCCGAAGGCAATTTATAATTTACATGATTTTAGACTAGTTTGTTGATTTTTTGATCTTTCAGCCAACCCGTGGCAAGAAATTTGCGTAAATATTAGAGGAGCGTTTGAACACACATTTAAACGCCTTGTTTTGCACACCGATGTATTTCCTTCCAACTGAACGGCTGCGGCTCTACCGCAATTTCAAGGCCATCGAAGTCACTGACTTTAATGGACTTATTCGGTATTACGAGCAAAATGAGGACGGCATTCGGGTGCTGGATTTTGACGAATATCTCGATTGTACAACCACTTACAGCAACGCGCTTTTTGAATCGGGCGACTATGGCAAGCATCTCGTTATGTGCGATCATTTGCTCGAATTGGTGATTATGCAAAACATTGACCACTGGTGTGGTGAAGACCTTTACCATCGCCTGCTCTTCAAAAAATCGGCCGCACTCTACCACCTTCAGGAATTCAGTAAATCGGAACGAATTCTCCGAGAAATCATCAAAATTTACCCGCACGACCGCCGGGCAGCCTTGTACCTCAACAAGGCCCTGCTGCTCCAAAAACCCAGTTGGCTATTCCGCACTCGCGCCATCGCTGTAGCGTTTGCACTCATTGCCGTCCTAGTCATCGCGCTGGAGATTTTGGCAGTGCCGCAGTTTTTCCCCAGCCTTTTACTGCCCATGCAAATCGCGCACAACTTGCTGATTGGTTTGAGCTTGGCTTCACTTTCTGTCGGGGAGGCATGGCATGTATTGCGCTCTAGGCTAAAGACCCGGAGTTTGGTGCGAGAGGCTAAACGGAGGAAGTTTGCAAGTGCTCCGTAGTAAGTATCAAGTTCCAAGTGTGCGTATGTTGCTTGGAACTTTACACTTGTAACTTGATACTGTTGGGCTTTTGGTACTTTTGCGCTGAAAAAAATAATTTCTCAGCGTATGAAAAATCTACTGTTGTTACTTCCTGTGTTCCTTTGGTTGCACGCCTGCTCTCAGGCTCCTGCTCCAAATTCTGCTGACAAGTCGCATTCTGTGCTTACCGATACCACGGGCATTGTTCTGGGTGATTCTCCGGGTAAAGAATACCGGCTTTTCAAATTCACGCGTCAAGACGGTGAACTAACCAAAATAGACTTAAAGGTTCTGCGGCTGAGCGATTTGAAGGAGGCTTTGGTCTCTACTTTGCCCGCTGAAGATGATTTGAAGGTGATGGCTCAGTACCCCAGGTATTACTGGTCGAAAGATTCAAAGTTCCTCGTTACGGAAAACAGCATAAACGACAGCATCTATAATCGGGAAATGGTGCTTTTTGACTTGACAAGCTTCAGCATGGGAAAACGAAAAGATGGGAATCTATTGGGCTATGACCATGTAAATGACGTTGCATTCCTGTACCGAGAAACTCCGGAGCGGCAAGGTGTCTGCTACTTTCCTACAGCATCTCCAGAAAAAGAACTCATACAGGAAATTCTTATTAGCCCCAGCGGGCGGTTGCCAACGGTGATTATTGTGCCGCTTGAAAAGAAGGCAAAAGTAAAAGCGTACATGACAGATGGAGTGCCCGTGAATTTTTTGATACAGTATTGAGGGCTTTATTTTCACCCGTTCTTGCTCGATTCATTTTTTGAAAAACTATGCAAGCCGAAACACTCAAATTGCAGTCCGCCATCCGCTCCGGCATCCCCACCCAACTCCCGTCCTTGAGACCGCTGGACCCCGCTGTGAGCCACGCCCCACGCCGCGTAGTCGAAGGCGTTTTGTCGGAAAATGAAAAAGTGCTCGCCGTGCAAAACGCCCTGCGCTACTTCCGCACGGAATGGCATCTGGAACTGGCTGCTGAGTTTGCCGACGAGCTCCAGCGCTACGGACGAATTTATATGCACCGCTTCCGGCCTGAATATGCCATGCACTCCAGGCCGGTTTCGGATTATCCAGCGCGTTCGCACCAGGCGGCGGCCATCATGTTGATGATCCAAAACAATCTCGACCCGAAGGTAGCCAAGCACCCCCACGAGCTCATCACTTATGGCGGCAACGGGGCCGTTTTCCAGAACTGGGCGCAGTACCTGCTCACCATGCGTTACCTCTCGGAAATGACGGATCATCAGACCCTTGTGCTGTATTCCGGCCATCCGATGGGCTTGTTCCCCAGCCATCCCGATGCTCCCCGCGTGGTGGTGACGAACGGTATGATGATTCCCAATTATTCCAAAAAAGACGACTGGAACAAGTACAACGCACTCGGTGTGACACAATACGGTCAAATGACCGCCGGTTCATTTATGTACATCGGGCCGCAGGGAATTGTACACGGAACCACCATTACTTTGCTCAATGCCGGACGGCGCATGGGGCTTGGCGATGACCTGGGTGGACGAGTTTTTGTTACCTCAGGATTGGGCGGCATGAGCGGAGCACAAGCCATTGCCGCTGTCATCACGGGCTGCATCGGCATCATTGCAGAAGTGGATGGCGACATGGTGAAACAACGCCTCACGGATGGCTATATCCAAAAGGAAAATGTCTTCACCCGCCTCGATGCCCTCATTGCCAGGCTGGAGGAATGTCGTCGCGATAAAACGGCGATCACTTTGGTGTATCATGGCAATATCGTGGACCTTTGGGAGCGTTTCGCCCAAGACAATATCAGCGTTGAACTCGGATCGGATCAAACCAGTTGCCACAATATCCACGATCTGGGTTATTGCCCGGCAGGATACACTTTTGAGGAATCTAAGTTGTTGTTAATCAAGGACAAAGAAAATTTTTTGGAAGAAGTCCGGGCCACGCTCCGCCGGCATGTTGCAGCGATTAATACAATGACTGCGCGCGGGATGTACTTCTGGGATTATGGCAATGCTTTTTTAAAAGAAGCCAGCGAGGCAGGAGCCGAAGTCTGGAAAAATCAAGCCGAGGGGATCTTCAGATACCCATCCTACGTTGAAGACATCATGGGGCCCATGTGTTTTGATTATGGTTTTGGGCCTTTCCGCTGGGTATGTTGTTCGGGTGAAATAGCCGATTTGGAAAAAACGGATCTGATTGCGGCGAGCGTTTTGGAAACAATGCTCGCAGAGGCTCCTGCCGAAATCAAAGGGCAGATCCGCGACAACCTGAACTGGATTCGCGACGCGAAGGTCAATTTGCCCGTGGTCGGCTCCATGTCGCGTATTTTATACGCCGACTCGGAAGGCCGGATGCGCATTTCAAAAGCCTTCAACCATGCCATTGCGAGCGGTGAACTTCATGGGCCAGTGGTGCTGGGCCGCGATCACCACGATGTGAGCGGCACGGACTCGCCCTTCCGCGAAACGGCTAATATCTACGACGGCTCTCGTTTTACGGCAGATATGGCCGTGCAAAACGTGATCGGCGATTCGTTCCGGGGCGCCACTTGGGTGAGCCTCCACAACGGCGGCGGGGTGGGCTGGGGCGATGTCATCAATGGCGGCTTCGGGATGGTGATTGACGGCTCTGCCGACGCTGAACGACGGCTGAAATCCATGCTGTTCTGGGATGTGAACAACGGCATCAGCAGGAGAGCCTGGGCGCGTAACCCACATGCAATCAGCACTTTGGAACGCACAATGGAGCAGTATCCTGATTTGAAGGTGACGGTGCCGTATTTGGCGGAGGAGGGGATGGTGAGGGAGGCGGTGGGGAAGGTAAAAATTTGACTTGCAATCTTTTAATAGTCGTACTTTTACCATAAATTTTGAAGTATGAAAGCGATAACCGATGCCAGTCAAGAACCGCCACAAGATATGCCTGAGAGAGTAAGGGAGGGCGGAAGCTTATTAAAGGCTGTTGAAGAAATTGATGAAGAGAGCGGCCCAATTAAAGAACCTTTTGACCCATATCAAGTCAAAATATCAACCCCTCCAACAACAATATATCACATCATCGATCGTCTCGAAAATGACGATATAGCGGTTCCTGCTTTTCAAAGAGCAGAAGGACTTTGGGACGATACCAAACAGAGTCAATTGATAGAATCAATCTTGCTTCACCTGCCACTTCCTGCATTTTATTTTAGCGAAGAAGAACCTTCAAAAGAAGACGAAGTGCGTGGGAAAGCGAAAAAATGGCAGGTGGTCGATGGGCTTCAGCGCGTCACTACCATTAAAAATTTTGTTGTCGAAAAGACCTTAAAGCTAAAGGATTTAGAGTTTCTAAAATTGAACGGGAAGGGGTATAATGATCTTTCCCTAGATATGAAAAGACGGATTAACACTTTTCCTATAACTGTATATATTATTGAAGCAGGCACCCCAGATGCAGTAACTTACAACCTTTTTAGTCGGATAAACAAAGGAGTGCTTATACTTGCGCCACAAGAGATCAGGCATGCTCTCAACCAAGGCATTCCTGCTTCATTTGTACAAGAATTGTCACAGATGGATGCCTTTAAGCAAGCAACCAGCAATGTGCTTAAAACTGAAAGGATGCAAGACCGGGATTTTGCAACTAGATTTATTTCTTTTTATATCAATGATTATTTTACCTATACGCCTGATTTAGATAGTTTTATGAGCAAATCTATGGCTCAAATTAAAGTGCTGCCCGAAGTTCAAAGACAAAAGATGAAGGAGGATTTCAAGCGAGCTATGCTTGCTTGCATTCAAATTTTTGGGAACGATGCTTTCCGAAAACGGTTTAACAAAGAAGATGCTCGAAGCCCCATCAATAAGGCTCTTTTTGAAGTGATCAGCGTCACTATGGCAAAATTGAGTAAAGAGGACACTTCCAAGCTGATTGAAAAGAAGGATGATTTTAAGGAACAGCTAATTGCATTGATGGGAGACAGATATTTTGTACGTTCGATCACAGCTGGCACAGGCCAAAAAGAATCCGTTATTATGCGATTCCAGAAATTAGATACTCTGGTACAAAATGTGCTAAACCATGCTAACTAACTTGAAAATTAGGCACTTTAAATCCCATAAAGATACAAGCCTTGAGGTGTCAAATCTCACAGTATTCACTGGGCTGAACGGAGTTGGCAAATCTTCTGTTTTTCAAGCTTTGTTACTACTTCGGCAAACTTTCAACAAGAACCGACTCCATGTTGGCTTAGACCTCAATCATCCACTTTGTCGGATTGGGACGGCTCAAGATGCGGTGTACCAATATGCTGATTCTAATTCTATATCAATATGTTTGGAGACTGAAGACGCAAAAAAACATGAGTGGGAGTTTGACGCTTCTCGGCTGCCTGAAACTTTTTTAAAACGATTGGATAAGGGTACTTCTGAATCCTCCAAGGGTATTTCTTTGTTTTCGACTAACTTTCAATACTTGAGTGCATCTCGTTGGGCTCCTCAAGAATCTTATCCTAAAGAGACTTATGCAGTAGAAACAGAACGACAAATCTCACTTGAATATGGCAAGTGTGAACTTGTTGCCCATTTCCTCGATTTTCACGGCCGTCGCCAAAGACTTATATTTCAAAGCCTTATCAATAAGACTTCTTCTTCCGATTACTTGCTTGATCAAAGCAGTGCTTGGTCAAGGGAGATAAGCAATAATGTGAACGTTAAGATAGAGCCAAGTGATACGGGCTTTCAGCTCAAGTATAGCTTTGATGTTGACGGCGATTTCCCAACCAATGATTTCAGGGCCGAAAATGTAGGTTTTGGCATCACTTACGCTTTACCGATTATAGTTGCAGTACTCGCAGCAGAGAAAGATAGCCTAATCTTTATTGAAAACCCAGAAGCCCATATACATCCGGCTGGTCAAGCCAAATTGGCTGAGCTCCTAGCTTTGGCGGCTCAAGCAGGTGTACAGATTTTTGTAGAAACTCATAGCGACCACATAATAAATGGCATTCTGGTTGCGGTCAAAAACTTTGAGACAACGGGGCGAGGCATATCACATGATAAGGTTCGAGTGCATTACTTCGACCGTGACGAAACCAAGCATGCTACTCGTTCTACACCGATCCCTGTGCTATCAGGTGGTAGAATAAAGAACCCTCCCGAAGGTTTTTTTGATCAAATAGCCAAAGACCGCAAACAATTGATGGGCTTTTGAGTACATGAAACAACTCAATATCTTTTTACTACTACCTGAAGCGAACCCAATTGATGAGTTCTTCCATGATGCCTATCGATTCTTAGAAGAAGTGGCATTGAGAGAAATGTTCCACTCCATGAACAGTTCAATGGAATGGGTATTCCGAGAAAAAAATGCCTTCCTGTTCTATGATGGTCAAAATATATCTGGTTTTTTGGAGAATTTTCAGCCCTTTTCAGATGAATACCTTACGAATCCTACTGAGGTAATGCGTGACTTGTTGTCCAATGCCGATAACTGGCGTGATAATCCAGCTCCAGATGTTTATTGTTCCAACTTTATTCTGCATGGGCAAAAACTCCATGCTATTACTGATCATACGCTTTCAGAAATAGCGGAGAGGAAAAGTCAAACAAGGACTGAAGGGTTTTTACTTTTCAATTTTTATGCAGCCACTTTCATACACGAGGAGATATCTATAATCAAATATCTCGCTGATGAACATCTTGCACTTTTACTCCCATCCGTCTCTTATGCAAATGAAGAAAAGCAGATTTACCAATGGTTGCTAAAAAACAGGTTATTACGAAACTTTAACCTCAACCCTAAACATGGTGAAAACGGAAAGGGAGGCCATCAGAAAAGTCGAGGCAATAATGTTTCTTTGCTCCATTGCAGCAAAGAAAGAGCACAAAAGCTACTTTACGCAGCAATAGGAGACCATCGAAAAACGAAGGATTTGTTCAATTTTGATGCAGCAGTTCAAAAATTCATTGTCTTCAAGTACGAAGGCGATACGCCTCAGAATCAATATCATGGCTTTCACCTAGACAACCAGAACGAAGTCTCGGATACTTTTAAAGCAATCCTTTACAAGGTGCAGACGTTTAAATAACAATAGGAAAAGTTTTGAACACAGGTTTGATTTAAACTTTTTTCGGCAAATTAGGAATTCAATTCCTAATTTGCCGCGATTGTGGAATTCCTACCCCGCATATTGTCCGAAAAAATTAAGGTACTCGCCACCAAATTCCCCGTGGTGAGCGTGACTGGCCCGCGCCAATCGGGCAAGTCCACCTCGGTACAGCAACTTTTCCCGGCGTGGTGACTTAAACTACCAACATCCCAAAGCGCACATCCATTCCTGGGATAAATTGCCAGCGCTCTGGAATCCTACATCGTCGGCGGGTTAAAATCATCCTCGTCAAAAAAGACATTGACCTGCTGGACGCCCGGCGTTTCGCGAAGATTCCGCACCATTTCCTCCGTTTTTTTCATGTTTCTTAGCGTTATGTGGTAGTTGCTTTCCGTAAGATCCTCGAGACCGATGTTTTTCATACTGACCAACTTTAAGGAGCTACAAAACCGTGCGAGCGGTTTGGTCACATCATTTTGTTCGTTGGAATGATGGATGATCTGAAGTAGAAAGTGCCGTTTGCGCGGCGCGCCAAAATTGGTGAACGTAAGCGCAATGACCACAAAACCAGCCAATAAGGACCCAATAACGGCCACAATATTCAGCCCAACGCCGCAAGCCATGCCCAGTGCGAGGGAGAGGAAAATAAACACCAAATCCATCGTGTCGCGTATGGCCGTTCGGAAACGGATGATGCTCATGGCGCCCACCAGCCCGAATGCCCGCGCGATGTTGTTGCCAATGACCATAATGACGATGGCTGCAATGATGCTCAGCAGCACCAGAGAATTTACAAAGGTCACCGAATAGGAAGGGCCTCGGTAGGTGAGCCGATAGATGATGCTCATCATCAATCCGCACACGAAGGCCACGATCAAATTGGCGAGCACATCTGCCGTGGCCGTGGGGAAAACGGCGAGGTTTTGATAATCCAGAAAGGCCAGATTTTCGAAGTCAGTTGACACGTCGTGTAGATGTTAGTGGCAATGCCGAAGCATTTTTGAACTGTAAATGATTGACTTTCACGGTAATTACGGCAGTTTTACCATTCGTAATCCGCAGCGATCGGACGGCTTTTGGCAAAAGCCTCGCCGTGGCGAAGCGGCTTGATGAATGGGTTTGAATTGATGGTACCCACATATTTGGAGGCAGGTTCTTTGCGCATTTGGAAATCTTCCAGAATTGGTTTTATCCAATCGGGGCAATATTGATTGAACTTAACCTCTAAAATGAAGAACCCCGGAAAAGCAAAGACCACCCCCGACTCGTCGAAAAGCTGGTTTACCGAAGGGTAACTGACGCTTCTCAGATGGAGGTCGAATGTGAGCCTGAAATCGTTTTCAATATTGGTATTCTTGCCCAAATACGGTTCGCGCTCGTAAATCACGTTGACCACCGGGCGAAGGTTTTTGCTTAATATCTGGTAAAAAAAACGCCGGGCATTGTCCGCGTTTTTAATTTGAGCGGCATAATCTTCAAATGCGGCACCTGGCCTGAACAACTGTCGAACTACCCCATACGTTGTGTGAGCACGGTTTTTCAATATTGGCCCCTCGTATTTTCGCTTGATTTCCATAAAAACCGAGCTGCTGTCGTCTCCTTTGTTGTAGCCTCTTAACCGCACCTTCATGCGGTGCGCAATGCCCTCGATTTTTGTGTGGTACATCTCAAATCCAGGGGTATCAAAGTAAATACTTCGCACCGTGTACGTCCCATTGGGCTGTTGCGCTGCAAAACTATCCGGCCGCAAAAAAGGCAGGAGTGTACTGCGTAGCGCCGCGTACTGTTCTGAGGGGACGAGGTATTTGAATTCGTATCGCAAGGTTAGGGTGTTTAAAGTTGAAAATTCAAAACCCGGCGCAAAAACTCGCGTTGGGTAACAGCTCCAAAATCAATCCTGCACATCGTCGAGACTCCCGTGCTGAGCCGTTTGCCAATGCTGTCGGGCAGCACAAAAACCGTGAGCAAAGAAACCTGCCGATTGTCGAGCACTTCTACTTTTGAGCCGATCTTTCCGTATTTTCCATTGAAAATATGCCCCGTTTGAACATCTTTGATTTGAATATCTACTTGAGGGTGGAGGTAGCGCAATTGTTCCACGCGCACCGGTATTTGCACCACATACTCGTCGGCGCGTTGAAGTGTGAGTAGTTCTTCAGGCAAAGCGGAACCGATGACCCAACCCGAAAAAGGGGCGCGGATAACGAAGGCTAAACCTTTCTGTTTCAGAATGTTGAGTCGGTTTTGTAGGCCGCGCAATTGTGCTTCCGTAATTCCCACACCTTCCTGCTTGATACCAGTGCTGACGTTTTCAAAGTATTTACGCGCTATTTCGACTTGAATTTTGGCAAGATTCCAATCGTTCTCTGCCATTTGGAATTCTGTGGCAGCGATGAGACCATCCTCTTTGAGCTTCTTTTTCAGGTGGTAAAAGTTCTCTTTCAGACTTAGATCCTGTTCGGAAAAATGGAGTTTGTTCTCCGCTTCTTGGACGATGGGCGGCTTATCGCCCGTTTTGTCAGATTGAAGTTGTGCGGAATACAGCGCGAGTTGGCCTTCAATTGCTTGAATTTCCTCGCGCTGTCGAATGGAGTACATCCGCACTACTGTGTCGCCCGCCACGACGAACGCCCCTGCTGGAACATCAATTTTGATCCCCGAAAAATCGCCTTGTTCAAATTGGAAAGCATCAATCTGTTGCGCTGCGCCCAACTTATGATCCCGCACGACGGACGTGAGTCGCCCAGTTTGGTCTTGCACCAAGCGCCACTCTTGTGCTGGCAATACCCGTCCGATGCTTTCTGCTGCGTAGGGAATTTTTACAGGCACATAGAGTGCTGCCACCAATACTGCAAGGATTATCAGCCCGCCCAAAAGTCGTTTCAGATCGTGTCGCAAGGTTGTAGTTAAAGGTTAGGATTTTTTGTCGTGATGAGGTTGATGAAGGTTGATGAGGGTTTATGAGGGTTTATGAAGGTTGATAAACCTTCATCAATCTTCATAAACCTTCATCAACCTTCCTATTATCTCGCTCGTACTAATTTCACTGTTTTTTCAAAATCGCCTGCCGAGCATTTAAGGAAATATACTCCTGAAGGTAAAGGGTTGTTGCCCAAATTAAATAGTGCGGAGCCTTTGCCCACCGAATCTCCTACGAGGTATTCGGCTACTTGGTTGCCTAGCAGGTCAAAAAGCCGAAGGGCAATCTTGGATCGCGCCGGCAGGAAAAAATTGACCGTGACGGCCTCTTCAAACACGGAAGGGAAGGCTGTGAAAGTAGGCTTTTGCTGATTCCCTAATTCAAAAACCGAGCTGCTTTGTTTGCTGAAACGCGCCACAATCGTGTCCGAAGTAGTCAGGTTCAAAAAGCCATAGGTCGAATCCGGGTTGGCAAAAGTATGGTTTGTGGCTGACCATTGGTCAAATTTGTAGCCAGCAGCCGTATCGGCAAAAGCCCAGAGGCTAATGCCTGCATCTGAACCGCCAAAATAGGATTGCGTATGCGGAAACTGATTGGCGGTGTAGGTCAAAGTGTTGATATTCAAGGTGCCAGCGAGCGGAGGATCTACCACCACTACCGTTTGATGTGGTCCCGTTACGGAATAACAGTCATTCATCAGCGAGGGCAGAATTGCGCAACGGTTGCTGATGAAATCGCGGAGCTCGTCCAGGTTGTTTTTCCATTCGGCATAAGTGCCGTCCCAGCGTTGGGCATGGCGTGTCATTTCAGGGTCAATCAGTGCTTCGATGGTGTCGAGATAGTTGAGCATATTCTCACACCCGAACACCGTGGACATCATGTCGGCCATGCGGGTCACATAATAGCGTTCTAGGTTTGGGTTAGTGCGGAGTTTGTTCAATACCTTAATGTGCTGCTCAGGGTCTGAGCCGCCTGTGAGGCCCTCTGGATTGCAAGGTTTTGCGTCGTATTCCGTCGAGGGCAAACCGGTGTAGTTGATATAATGATCGAAAGTTGCGTCGTTGTCCCAAAGGATGTAGCCCCATTTTTTGTGCTGTCCTTCGGGGTTGAGGCCTCTCCAGATGCCTGTGTTGTAATTCAGCCAGTCGGTGCAAACCGTAAAAGAATTGACAATCACATAATCAATCAGGCTTTTGTAGTCATAATGATCCTCTATATATTGTAATTTGTTTGGGTCGTTCATATTGTTGTTCAAAATGAACGCACGCATGGCATGCCAGTCGTTGATAGCCTGCTGGCCACCGTATTCCGCCCAGGTGTTCCCCCAGGTCAGCACATATTGGATGTCATATTTTCCTTGGCCGTAATAATGGTCTGTGTAGTCGTGATCGTCCGGGAGTTCACGCATATCGTACACGCCCCAGTATTGTCCGTTGAGGTAAACTACGCACTTTTCAGCCGTGCGAACGTCCAAATGGAGTCCCCCGCGTTTTGCCAAATTGTGGATGTATGCATCGCGGACGTGCGCACTGCCTTCATTTTGAGGGTGGTGAGCGGCAGGGTAATTGTCGTCGCCAGAAGCTCGAAGGATGATACGCTGGAATTCGTCGCGCTCGGTGAGCGGGAAAAGTTGCTCTTTCAAAACGGCGTTGTAGCCCATCTCATCGCGGCTCACCCAGTCGAGACTGCGCTGGTCGTTGGCCCAGGAGTCTTGTCCGTGGCTGTTCAGTTCGCCGTATGTGCGCGTTTTGCGCTGTTTGCTTTTGTCAAAAAATTCGATGCTGCCCCAGGGCCTCAGACTTTGATTGCCATTGGCCAAATTCAACACACCGTTGGAAGCCACCGACACCACGGCAAGCGCGTGATCCTCATTTATGAAATAGGTATTAAACTGCACGAAACTATTGTATATCAAAGGATTGTTGCTAAAAATGGTGGCTTTGATTACCGTCGTTTTTGTCACTACAATCGGCTGGGTGTACACCAGCGAATTGACCGTAGGTTCCACTCCTGTCAGGGTGTAGCGAATCACAGCATTTGGTTCTGTGCTGCTGATGACCACCGTCACAGAATCGGTGTAAAACCCCGCGGCTTGGCTCAGGGTAGGCCGGGCGGCGTAGGCAATTACCATAGGAGCGTTGTTGTTTGAGCTGCCCAGTGAAGGATCGGTTGAGATGCGCCACTCGTTCGAGCCATCGGGAAAACGCGCCCAAGAATGGTGGGTTTGTGTTTTTTCAACCTCAATATCCTCCATTACTGTACCGCTGGGGTTGGCAAAAACGATATGCTCGGCATTGTTTTTGGTCTGTGTCATCTTGAAATTTGTATGCAGTTTTCCCTGCGGGTCTTTCAAATCACGGCCCGAACACCAAACGTACAAGTATCCGTTGGCGTCAATGCTGGTATTGGTTGGGAAAGTCCATTTTGTCGGTTTGTCTTCGTTGTCGCTGAGGTGGTAGCCCGTCAAATCAACGGGCGAAGCCGAGGTATTGTAAAGTTCTATCCAGTCTTCGGTTTCTTGATAAAAATCCAAAAATTGTTGCCAGTTGGCACAGGAATACTCATTCACTACCACTTGTGCGTGAAGCGTGGTCGAGCTTGTGAAGGCAGCGAGAAGGATAAAAAGGCGTAGCATTTTTGTAGTCATTGTTTGCAAAATAGTAGATGTTTAAATAAGTGGATTAGCGGTATGAATCAATTTTTAACCACGCGCTCCACCGCATTTTCTGATTGAATAAAAAAAAGCCCTGCGGGCAAATTTTCGAGGTTTAAAACTGCTGTTGTTTCGTTGCCAAATGCTTCGGAATACACCGATTGTCCCAAATAATTCAAAACCCTCAAGGTGCCAAGTGGCATCTCTGATTTCAGACTGAAAACCCCGGTCGTAGGGTTGGGGAAAACACGCAAAGATTTTTCTGCCCAAGGTTCTGAAGTTTTGATTGTCAATGAATTGACTGCGCTGAAAGTAGGCGGCATAAACGTGAAACTGCCCGTACCATTCGGATAGCGGCCATACGTCACATCGGGCAATTGCTGACCAAACGTGATCTCGTCCAGCACCATAGAAGCGCCATCAGAAAGGATCAGCGTTTCGCCGCCAGCCGCCAGTTTGAAGTTGGCATGGAAGGGGCCTTGCAAGTCGTCATTGTCAAGCCAAACGATGAGAAAGCCGTTGGCCGGGATGCTCACGTTGGCCGGGAAAGCCCATTTATTGCGGTTGTTCGCGTCATCGGAAAGATAGAGGCCAAACAGGCTGACAGGGCTGTTCGTGTTATTATAGAGCTCGAGCCAGTCTTCGTTTTCGCCGGCCTCGTCTATTTCGCCATCTTCATTGTCGGCTAAAAATTCGTTGAGCACCACATCGCCAACATTCGGCAAATCAGGCGTGGCGAGATAAAACTCATGCTCGGCCCGCGCTGGACTGAAGGTGCCCGCCTGTGCATTTTCTGCATAAATATAATATTGGCCTGTAGGGTCTGTGAGTGGGAAAGATGCGCCAAAAACGCCATCGCCCGCTGCCCCGTCCTGATGTTGACCGTCGTCGTACATGGTCGTTTTCTGAAAAACATCCGAAGTGTCGGCCCGCCATCCCAGTGTGACCGTAGTGGCGTTTTGCACCTGCGCTGTGACCCCAAAGGTATTGATGCCACTTCCGGCAATGTTCGAAATACTCGGAGCGCTGGGCGTGATATTTGTGTTGGCAATCAAGAAACTGTGTCGGGCATTCATCAAATCCGCGATGCCGGGGATCGTGCTAAAAGGACCGCCGCCTCCGGTATTAATGGTGCTCGTGACGTTGGCTTGAAAGTTGGCGTAGCTGTAAAATTTCTTGGTATCGGCCTGCACAGCGGCATCAATCACGGCTTGGAGTTCAAGGGCCCGGTCTTTGTACTCGTTCTCGGAAGCGAAGTTTTCAAAAAGGATGGTTTTCAGGTGGGCGAGGTACATCCGTTTCCAGGTCGGGTTGGCCAGCAGTTGCTTGATGAGTGGACGATTAGAGTTGCTGGACTGTGCGAGCGGATCCAATTGCTTCATCTGGGTTAAGCTGAGCGCTTGATTGCCGTTGAGTAAGGGGAATGCACCATAACTCATGTTCAAGTCCCAAACCGTACTGAGCCAACGGTCATTTTTATCGTGGTAGAGGTAGTAGTTTTGAGCAAATGCGCCGGTGTAAGAATCGAGGTTTACCAGCACATTGTTGAAAGCCAACATCCAGAGGGCGCGGTCCACGTCCAGAATATTGTCGGCGGCATTGGGGTTGTTTTTGAGCGTTTCCATGAGTTGGAGCAGTTCGTGCCAGCCATCGTCCGATTGGATATCGTATTTGTTGTAATAAAACGCGCTGTCGGCACTCGTGTACACAAGGTCTGGGTAATTGCCCCCCGTGCCGGGCCCGCCAAAATCTTCGGGGTTGCATTTGAAAAAGGAGCGGTTGCCATTGGTGGAAAAATGATTTTGGAGAAAGGTCTTGTTTACACTTTCCACATTTCCGTACAGGCCCCAGTAGGTGCCGTTCATCCACACCTTGGCGTGGTTGGCGCGGGGGGCATCCATGTATTTTCGGGCGATTTCATAGGAAAGCGGCTCGCGCACAAAAGTCGGGTCAGAGAATCCGTTGCCGAGTTTGATGTCCTTCACGCCGTTGTAATTCTGCCCTTTTTTGACAAAATTCAATTCTACATGAAGGGGATTTTTGGCGTTGTTGGCATTGTAAGAACTGTTGCCTTTGTATTTAACGCCCACGGAATCAAAGAGTTGCCCGTTTATCTCTACGGATTGGGCAAGGAGGTAATCTCCGTCGTCAACGGCTTTAAGCGAATCAAGTTTTGCATCCCAATTGCTTTGGAAAAACGTGATTTTAATTTCCTGTAAAGTAGCAGGCTCATAAAAATTTTGGGCAGTGGTCTTTACATGATGACAAAATAAGGCAACTGCCAGGGCGAGGAGCTGAAATTTCATGGATACAGATGTTTGGATAGGTGGACTGCCAGACATTTGAACTTCGGACTATAGGAATTTTGTCCAAGCGTTTAGTGTCCAGCCCTCCACACATCAAGGAATTGGCGAAAGTACCTCCAAAGACTGTTAGGTCGAAAAGAAATCGGTGAATTGGCTAATATTTGCGGGAAAAATGATGCTCACTTCACATAGCTGGATATTTTTTTTCGAGTAGCCACATGAATCAACCCGAATTTTGCAACAATTTAAATACAGTGAAATAGTAGACAAATAACCGCCGCCCCATTTCGCATTATGCGAAATGGGGCGGCTTGGTTTGTGGCAAAACACAACCAACGATGCTTGGTTTGGCTGCTGCCTCGTGATGGTCTTACGACCCCGTGAAAATTGATTTAGGCGGATTCAGATTTTTATAAACCTGTAAACCGCCTGGCTCCTTTTTTCGGTTTGCAGTGCGACAAAATACAATCCCGGCGAAAGGTGGCCAACCTCAAACTCAGCAGACGCTTCTGAAACCGTAAAAGGACAAGCCACCACCCTGCCAGCGACATCGCTTACCACTGCTTGCAGCGCACCTTCGGGAGGTGTTTTTATTAAAAAATGATCCTTCACTGGGTTCGGATTCAATGTTCCAAAACCGCTATTGCGGCTATCTTTTGCCGCCAAGAAAGTGGGGTCGTTGCAAGGACCGGGGCCGTAGAATGTGGTAAAAAGCAGCCCTTGGAGTGGTTTCAGCCCCTGACCTTCCACCTCTTTTTCCGTAGTATAAAAATTCCAGCACAAGGGGCCCGGTTGTGGAGGGCCGAAGTGCTCGACATAGCCAGAAGAACCCGCCATACAGTGGTAACCACAGGCATCCCACCACTCAGGTATAAAAAACATGTCCCAATTGCGGGAAAGGATTACATTTCGACAAGAACTAACAGGGAAAAGAGTGCTATCATAGGTAATCTTGACGGGTGGAAATTTGGTGTTTATAACGATTTTACTATGAAAAGGGAGTTCGCATCCAGAAGAATTCTCCACATGTTCAATGGCCTTTTTAAGCGTACGCTCTTGATTCACGTCGTCACCATGTATCACTCGGACTTCAAAAACACTATCAAAGGGGGTGCTTAAAACAATTTCACCAAATTGGGTATTTGGTTGATTGGAATCAGACGTCGGGTCATAACCAAGTATAATGGAGTCTTGATTTCCAACACTGTCCTCAAAATGTATGCTAAATTGAAATAGCGGGATTTGCTGGGCAAAGCCCAAAAAGTGGCAAGCCATGAGGCATGCCAGCAGGATGTATGCAATTGCTTTCATGGCTCAAAATTTTAGGAGATTTTTGGTGTAGACACCCCCGTTAAAAATTGCCCGCAAGGTATAATTACCGTTGGAGAGGCTGCTGGTCTGAAAATCCTGTTCGTAAAAGCCAGCATCAACCTCCGTTGACGAAAACAGGGTGGTCGTTGAACTAGTCAACAAGTTGATGAGAGACAAGCTCAATTCCCCATTTTCTGGGATATTGTAGTAAACTGTTAAATGGCTGCCGAAAGGGTTGGTCGCAGCCATTTCATAACAACATGGCGGGGGAGGATAAGTGCAGTCATCGTTGGTGTAAAGTAATTGCTCATAAACATCACTTCCCGGGCACTCGGTGTTGTCCACTGTGAGTTTAATCTTGTATATATTATTGGGCTGAAAAGCGTGTAACGAAGACAAATTAACATTTCCTGGTTGCCCTGTTTGCCAGCCTGAATTGAAATATTGTCCATTGCAATCATTGGGCAAGCTTGCCAATACCCTGCAAATCTCGATAAGATACCTGTTTTCGTTTACAGATGGATGACCGTTTAAAAATACGGTACTGCCTGCCTGTTCTGGGCATATCGCTTGTGGGCTGCGGACATAGAAAAATGCTTGGGAAGGTGCACAGCCATTGCAGGAATGTATGTAGGGGTTTCCGTTGTCCAAGAGGTTTTGATTCATCCGTCCGATTTGGCATGCCGTCCAAGCAGGGTCATGGGAGTTGTAGTCCATAATGTTATTCGATATCTTGCTCCATTCGTCGCATGGTTTTTTAGGACAACCTGGTATACTTGGATTATACTCCCAGCAGTTTGCCTTTTGGTTTGGCAGACAGCCTCCATTCGGCAATACTTTGTCATATATATACCCTTCAGGCGTGTCTTCACAAAGATCGCCTCCATCCCAAGTGTGGTATAGGTTCAACGTATGACCAATTTCATGATTGAGACTGTGGGCTGTATTAGTTTTTGACCACGTCCGGCAGTAAGGTTTCAGGTAATGTTTGTAATCGTTAAGATAGACAAACTTGTTTAAGCCTCCAAAAGCAAAAGCATTGCCATCATAGCCTAAATTCGGTCTATGGATGCAATAGATATCAAGGACATGATTGGTCTCCACATCATATTTGGCATGAATTGAGGTCGGTGGAATAGCAGTATCAAATGCATCATCGTCGCGGTGAAAGTATACCCCAACTAACAAATATTGGATATTGATGTCAGGTGGCGGGGTGGGGTAATTGATACCAGACTCTTTTCGCCAATGATCCTCATTGCTGGCTAGCATCCCGGTGGCTAATCCAATTACATTTTCAGCATGATGAAATCCATTATAGGCGGGATTTCCTACACCATCATTCGTTTCGGTGAAGTTGCCAGGGCCGACATAAGTGAAGGAATATGGAGGAACCGATGAACCTCCGCAATTATCTGTAATCGTTTCCACCCAAGTATCCTCCCTGAGTAGGAAGTGGATTACAACCCGTACGTAACGGACAGAACTTGGGTCAGTACAAATGGGGTTTTCTGGGCCTCCGCTGGAAGAGGAGGAGCTTCCACTTGTGCCGCAGACATATTCATAATCTGTAGGCTGTGCATCTGCTCGGTTTAACCATCCAGTGCCAAGTAGTGTGCAGAACATCAGGAGGAGAAGCGGAGAAGCGGAGAAGCGGAGAAGCGGAGAAGTCGAAGTTTCATAATTTGTAAAATTTTAAGTGGAAAAATATTTATTTAATCACTCAAAGGTAATGTAATAAATGCATGGATTTTAAGATTATATTTTGCTAATTTTAGTCAAGTCAATATTTTTAACTTTTGGTATTCCACCACAACGCTCACCCATTCCTCAAAAACCACAATACCGCCAAACGGTATCCCTCCAGCCCCAACCCAACAATGCTGCCCACACAGGGTGCAGACAAAAAAGAATGATGCCGAAATGGTTCGCGACGGTGTACATTGCTGATATGAACTTCGATAACTGGCGTGGAAATAGCCGCTACAGCATCGGCCAGCGCAATGGAAGTGTGGGTGAGTGCACCTGCGTTGAGCACGATGCCGTCGGCACTAAAACCCGCCTCTTGGAGTTTGTCAAGCAGAGCCCCCTCGTGGTTGCTCTGGAAGCATTCGAGTTCCACGCTGGGCAGACTGGCTTTTAAAATTTCAAAAAAATCCTCGAAACTTTGGCTGCCATAAATTTCGGGCTCGCGCGTTCCTAACAAGTTGAGGTTTGGGCCGTTTATGATAAGGATTTTCATGGGTGCAAAATTCTCTCTATTTTTGTTCAACTATGCAAAAACTACCGCTCCTTTTTTTATTTTTCTGCTTGGCCATAAATGCCCTGCACAGCCAATCGGCCATCATTTCCGACCCGCTTTTCATACGCTCGGATTATGGCTATGATATCATAGGGCGGCTTCGCGACCGTGTTTTGGTTTTCCGAGATCGGTACGATGATTTTGTAGTGCAAGCATTTGACAATCAAATGCGCCTCAGTTGGAGTAAGAACCTCGATGATCTCGATCGCAGAGGGATGCGTGTGCTGGCCGTGGTGCCAGGGCGCAATGATTTTTCTGTAGTGTACCAAATGCGGCGACGAGGGCACACGATTTTGCGCGTTCATAAGTACGATCCTGGGGCCAATCTAATTGACAGCATGATGGTCAAGGACTACGGCGAACGGATTTTCAACACGCCCGTGCTGGATTTGGTGAAGAGCGAAGACCGTAACTGTATTGTGGTGTACAATATGGCGGAAAGGGATCAAATAGAGGCCGTCGCTATCCATTTGGACAAAATGCAGGTATTGTGGGACACGACGGCCATGGTGGACGACGCTTCCGACTTTTTTGAAGACCGCCGCCCTGAAGTTGCACTCAGCAACGCCGGGGCATTCTTTTGGATAACAGAAAAAAATAACCGACGGGGCAAACTTGACAAACACGAACTCAAGATCCTACGTTTCGACGAAACAGGATTTCGCATCAATCGAACACCACTGGGCGCTTATTTGACAGTGGATTCCAGATTCATTTTTGACAACTTGAACAACCGCCTCAGTGCGGCTGGGCTCTGGGCCGAAAAAGGCCGTGAACGTGCCAACGGAGCCTATTATCTTAGCATTGTTCCGGGCAGGGATTCGGCACAAGTGCTTCGTTATGAGCCTTTTGACGAAAAATTTATGTCTATCCTTCGGCAAAAAGATGTGGGAGAGGATTCGCGTGGGATTGCCGATGCACAACTGCGTGAATTGCTCTTGCGGCAAGACGGGGGTATCATCCTGGTGGCCGAACGGTATCACGAAATTCAGCGGGGCGCAGCGGCCGGGCGTGGTTTTTTTCGTGACGGAATGCGTATGATTATTGACTATTATTATGACGATGTTTTTGTGGTGGCATTCCAACCCAATGGACAGGCGCAATGGAATACCGCGCTTCACAAAAAACAATATTCACAAGATGATGACGGCACTTTTTCTTCCTACTTTCTTATGCGCAACGCGGATCGAATGCATTTCTTTTTCAACGACGAAATCAAGTATGAAAACACCTGTAGCGAGTATGTTTTGAGTGCGATTGGCGAATTTGACCGCAACAGCCTGCTCAATACACTGAACCAAAGCCTGCGTCTTCGTTTCCGGGACGCGCTGCAACTGAACGCATCGGAATGTGTCGTGCCATCGGAATACCGGGGGAGGCTGAAATTGGTGTTGCTGCGGTTTTGAGGAAGGAACACGGAAAACACGGAGGAGACACGGATTTGAACGGATTTCTGCCTAATGAAAAAAGATCCGTTCAAATCCGTGTTTTCCGTGTTCCACTCCTGTTTTTCGCCCTGCCACCACCGAGCCTGACTGCCTTTTTGTCGCATAAGCCCAGATACAGACTGCCAAAGACTGCTGATTTTCGGGATGGCAGGCTGTTTGCCATGGCATCTAAAGGTCGTAAAAGGACAAATTTGTTGTCAGTTTGACACAACCCCATTTTTCCCGCCCTATTTCCCAGCTTTATTTCCCATGTTTGCATCGTTGGAAAACGCGGCGTTTTCAACTATTCTTCCCCCACTCGTTTCTATTCGTATGTTTGATAACTATTTAATGTCGCAGCAGTCAGACGATGAGCCTGATTTCGTGCCACTTTTCTCCCTTGAAGAAGACGACGAAAAGGCTGGCGAGGTGTTCCCGGACACCGTGCCACTCCTTCCGTTGAAAAATACGGTGCTGTTCCCCGGCATTGTCACCCCCATCACAGTGGGGCGCGACAAAAGTATCCGTGCCGTGCAGCGGGCCTACGAAGGTGACCGCTATATCGGTGTGCTTTCCCAAAAGGATCTCAAAATTGAGTCTCCTTCTGCCCGCGATCTCTATCGGGTGGGTACGGTGGCGCGTATTTTGAAACTGCTCAAAATGCCCGACGGATCTACTACTGCCATTCTGCAAGGCCGCAAGCGTTTCCACCTCGATGATTTAATGCATGACGACCCCTACATGGTCGGCCAAATCAGCACACTTGAATACGACGCGCCAAAGAACAAACTAGAATTCCGGGCCATGATCAGCAGCGTGCGCGATGCTGCACGGCAGATCATAGAACTGTCACCCCAGATACCGTCTGAGGCCGTTGTGATGTTGAAAAACATCAACAACGACAATTTTCTGCTCAATTTCATTGCCTCCAATCTGGGCATTCCGGTCAACCACAAGCAGGAAATACTCGAAATCAACAACCTCAAGGATAAAGCCAGCGCCATTCTCCAGCACATGGATTCGGAGCTGCAGCTGCTTGAGCTCAAAGACCAAATCGAGTCGAAAGTGCGGGTGGACATCGAAAAGCAGCAACGGGATTACTACCTCAACCAGCAACTAAAAACCATTCAGGAGGAACTGGGCAACAACCCGCAAGAAGAGGAGATAGATGCCTTGGTGCGCCGGGCGAAAAAGAAAAAATGGGCGAAACCGGTAGAGGAAGCGTTCAACCGTGAGGTAAATAAAATGCGCCGCGTAAACCCTCAGATTGCTGAATATGCCATCGGGGTCAGCTATTTGGAAACACTGCTCGAACTACCCTGGCAAGAGTATACCAAAGACCAATTTGATCTGAAAAAAGTACAAAATGTGCTTGACCGCGACCATTATGGCCTCACGAAAGTGAAAGATCGGATCATGGAACACTTGGCCGTTTTGAAACTAAAGGGCGACATGAAAGCCCCTATTCTCTGCCTCGTTGGCCCTCCGGGTGTTGGTAAAACTTCCCTTGGAGCCAGTATCGCGCGTGCTTTGAAGCGCAAATATGTTCGTATGAGTTTGGGCGGCCTCCATGATGAGGCCGAGATTCGCGGCCACCGCAAAACTTATATCGGCGCCTTGCCGGGTCGTATCGTACAATCCTTGAAAAAAGCGAAGGCGGGCAATCCTGTTTTTATCCTCGATGAGATTGATAAAGTGGGCAAAGATTTCCGGGGCGACCCATCCTCCGCCCTGCTCGAAGTTTTGGATCCGGAACAGAACTCTGCCTTCTACGACAACTACCTAGAACTCGAATTCGATCTCTCCAAAGTCCTGTTCATCGCTACGGCCAACACACTGAGCACCATACAGCCAGCCCTGCTCGACCGGATGGAAATCATCGAAATTGCGGGTTATTCGTTGGAAGAAAAGGTGGAAATTGCGAAGCGGCACCTCGTACCCTCGGAGCGCAAAGGCCACGGCCTCAAGCCCGGACAGGTGAAAATCAATGAAAAGACATTGGTCAAAATCGTGCAGAGCTACACCGCCGAAAGTGGGGTACGCAATCTGGCCCGGGAAATTGGTTCAGTAATGCGTTCTGTGGCTAAAAGAGTAGCCATGGAAGAGCCCTACGAAATGACGGTGAAGCCCGAAGACCTTCCAAAAATACTGGGCCCAACCAAGTTTGACTCAGAAGTTTACAAGGAAAAACAATCCCCTGGTGTGGCCATCGGCTTAGCTTGGACTTCTGTGGGCGGTGAAATATTGTTCATCGAAGTCAGCCTCAACAAGGGCACGGGCCGCCTGCAACTCACCGGCAATCTCGGCGATGTGATGAAAGAAAGCGCTACCACCGCGCTCAGTTATATCAGAGCCCATGCTGAACAATTGGGTATTGACAATGAAGCGTTTGAAAAGAACGACATCCACATTCACATCCCGGAAGGTGCCATTCCGAAAGACGGGCCTTCGGCAGGGGTGACCATGCTTACGGCCATTACCTCGGCCTTTACGGACAGGCCACTCAAGCCATTTTTGGCCATGACGGGCGAGATAACCCTGCGCGGCAAAGTGCTTCCCGTGGGCGGTATCAAGGAGAAAATTCTCGCCGCCAAACGCGCCGGTCTCCGCGAGGTCATTCTTTGTAAGGACAACCAGAAGCACGTGGACGAAATCGAGCAGGAATACATCAAAGGGCTGAGTTTCCATTATGTAGACCGTATGGTAGAGGTGCTGGAGATCGCGATTGGCTTGGAAAATCCAGGTAAGCGTGTTGGAAATGGGGCTCCGAAGGTTAAACGTGTGAGAGCGGAAGCGTGATGAATTAACGCAAACAATAGAGCCTCTGATTTTGATGGCTTCTACAGTTTACAATATGTAGCAGGCGGCGCGGGGGTTACCTTTGCGCCGCCTGTTTTATTACCTTTGCCAACTCGATTTTTTCAGAAAAACATGTCATATTAAAGCCTCCAATTTGCTCTCGTTTGGCCCGGATGGGCTGGATTTAGAATTGCAAAATTTGAATGTGCTGATTGGGCCGAATGGGTCGGGGAAGTCGAATTTTTTGGAATTACTAGAGTTGCTTCGTGCCCCTGCCACTAGTGATAGTCTTGCTCCTATTAGGCAGGGAGGAGGAATAGCAGAATGGATATGGAAGGGAAGCACAGAGCGCTCAGATATTTTCTTAGAAGTTTTAGTTGATGACGGCAAGTTGGAAGACTCAAGCCAGAGTTCGTTGAGTCAACGCCTGAGATTATTGGGAAAGCGGTTTTTTCGACACTATCTTTCATGGTATCCTTCTCAGGATAAATTTCAATTGTCCGATGAGCGTGTAGAAAACGATAGACCTTATGGAAACCATAAGGATGTTATATTCTAATACAGGTATCTAAATGGCCGCCCCATGGTCAACATTAACAGCCCGAAACAAAAAAGCCGTGAATTATCCAGAGATACAGTCAATCCAGAGGTTTCGATTTTGTCGCAACGTCGTGACCCTGAACATTATCCAGAATTATCTTATTTAGCCAATTCATATGAAAAAATTCGGCTTTACCGTGAGTGGTCCTTTGGCCGAAAGTCCAATTACCGAAACCCACAACCTGCTGTCCAACGCAATGATGGCATGGAACAAGATTTCTCTAATTTAGGCATGTTCCTGTCGCGGCTTCGAAAAGACACGCCTACTAAACGAGCGTTGATCATGGCATTGCAAGAACTATATGAAGGTATCACGGATTTTGAGGTAATTGGAGAGGGGGGAACTGTTCAAGTTTTCCTGAGCGAAGGCGATTTCTCCATCCCAGCCACCCGCCTTTCTGATGGTACTTTGCGCTACTTATGTCTCATTGCCTTGCTGCTTGATCCTTCTCCCCCGCCACTCATTTGTATTGAAGAGCCAGAATTGGGCCTGCATCCTGACATTATTCCCAAAATCGCCGATCTATTAGTGGAAGCATCGAAACGCACACAATTAGTAATAACAACGCATTCGGACATACTTATTGATGCGCTTAGCGAACAGCCCGAATCCGTGCTAGTGTGTGAAAAAGAAGACGGCCAAACCTATATAAAACGGCTCAACCGCGCCGATTTAGCGCATTGGCTTAAAGATTATCGTCTTGGCCAACTTTGGATAAGTGGCGCATCAAGTGCGCTTTGCCCGAGTATTTTAGCCCCGCGGGGTCTTCCTCCTCGCTCTCCAGAGGATATCAAGCCCAGCGCCGCGCTTGTGTCTTTTGACCTACGGTATGCACACAAATATGATTGATATCAATTTATTGCCGCAGTTTTTTGTTGCTACCTTGAGCAATCAATCTTTGGCTGAGTTGTCTTCCTGACGGGATCCGTCCGCATCAAGTGCGCTTTGCCCGAGTATTGTCCCTTTTGAGTGCTCGGTAGGGCATGTACACGTGCAAAGCGCACTTGATGCGGACGGATCCCGTCAGGAAGACAACTCACGTTGAGACAGAGACAGGAAGCGTTTAAAGAAATTTTCGCTCTAATTAATTGATTTTCAGTATAATATGTGTGCATACCGTAGTGTCTTTTGACCAAGCGCCCATGGATCAGAGAAAAAACTGCTAAATGGCTGATTTTATAGGGTTTAAGGGGTTGAATCTTGAGCGCTTGGTCAAAAGACACAAGCGCGTCGCTGGGCTTGGCATCTTTTATGTAGAACAAGAGAAGTCCAAGAAGGGCTAATATAGGGATGCTCAAAACCCCGTCCTCAACTAAAACCAATACTTCAAATTATTTTATTATACGAAAAATATTTATTGAAAATAATTACATATTTATTGTTTATCAATAAATTTATAGTATCTTTGTGACTCAATTTCAACTTTTGAAAGTTATGTCAGAAAGAAACAACGTCGTTTTTAAAGGCTTACATATTGTTTCCTGGGTCATCTTCGTTGGCTTATCTATTGAAGCCGGAGGTTTGATAGTCAATTTTTTTTTCAGTCTGTATAAGCCTGAATTGGTCCAAAATTTATATCAGAAGTTGGACTTAAGTGAAATGTACGAACGCAGTAAATGGGCTTTTTTCAGTATGTATAGCTTTGTCTTGGTCATCTCGATTTTGAAAGCAGTCCTATTTTATGTGGTCATCACACTCATGAGTAAAATGGATTTGTCGAAACCCTTCAACAGCTTTGTTTCGAGACAGATTTCGCAGATTAGTTACTACACGCTTTCAATTGGACTTTTAAGTTACCTGGCACAACAGACAGCCAAAAATTTGCAACATCGGGGCTATGTTATCGACACCCTAAGCCAGTTTTGGGCTGACAGTCAGGCATTTATTTTAATGGCGGCTGTAGTCTATATTATTGCGACTATCTTTTCAAAAGGCGTTGAAATCCAAAACGAAAACGATTTAACTGTTTAAACTATGCCAATCATTGTAAACTTGGACGTGATGATGGCAAAACGAAAAATGTCTCTGAATGAGCTCTCTGAAAGAGTTGATTTGACCTTGTCTAATCTTTCCATCTTAAAGACTGGAAAGGCAAAAGCGATCCGTTTTAGTACCTTAAATGCAATTTGCAAAGCATTAGACTGTCAACCAGGCGACATTTTAGAATACGTTCATGACATGCCCAAAACCGATAGCAGTTCCTAAATAAAGGAACCGTTATGGCCTGATTTTCAAAACCGTGCTACTGCCCAGCTTCCGCCCCCCCGCATCCAAAATCTCCACCTGATAAATCCCGTTCGGCCAATGTTCGCCCAGCTTGAATTGATTCGCTGAACCGGACTGCAAAACCCTCGTCTGCCCCAACCCATCACTCACCCGAACGCTGAAATTTTGCCCTGACCACTCTGCCGGAAGCTCCAACTGAAACACCCCCGTTGTCGGGTTCGGGAAAATCCGAAGCCCCACACTAGATTGATTTTCAATAGGTTTAATGCCCGTTGGATTTTCCACGCACTGCGCCATCTGGTCAATCAGCACCTGAAATTTTGGCCGGTCGTTCCAGGGTGCTTGGTCGTCCTCATCGAAGATAT
>Ga0209181_10002064_pt1 | contig 33523 bp, 29 predicted proteins | sample MAT05_FD_187208 | JGI IMG/M metagenome (GOLD analysis project Ga0209181, IMG submission 187208) | Freshwater microbial communities from Lake Fryxell liftoff mats and glacier meltwater in Antarctica - MAT-05 (SPAdes) (version 2) | ecosystem: Environmental > Aquatic > Freshwater > Ice > Liftoff... | reverse complement strand
CCGGAGGATCTCGACGCGGCCTTCTTCAACGCCGCGCCGCCCGACCAGCAGCCCGAGCGGATCGAGCCCGGCGCCCGGCTCTTGCTCGAGAACCTCAACCCTCGCTACGCCCGGCTCGTGACCAAGGTGCCGCGCCAGAGGCCGCGCGCGTTCGTCGATCGCCACGGCGGCCTCGAGGAGGTCCAGCTCGTCTGCGACACGCTCTGGGTCGACACTGATCGCGGCCTCTGTACGCTCACCTGGCGCGGCCAGATCCGCGTCCACGGCCCGCGCGACGACGGGCGCGTCCTCGTCCTCCTCGAGCAGCCGACGCATCCGCTCACCTGGCCGGAGATCCAGCAGCAATGCGCGAACGCCCCGCCCGCCGCCCCCGCCGACGCGCGCGCGCCGCTGAGCTCGATGGATGAATCGGACACGGCCGTGCACGACACCTCGATGTTCCGCGGGACGCCCCTCGACCCCGCGCTCCCGTTCCTGCAAGCGAGGGCGGCCCCGAAGACGGCGCCGCGCGCGACGATCGCGCGCCCGCCGCCGTGGATGGAGGCTCCGGCGCCGGCGATCTCCTCGGTCTCGATGATGACCGAGACCTTGCCGCCGGGGGCGATGCGCGTGGATCTCAGCCGATTGCGTGACGAGGAGTCGCGCTCGGGGCCCCCGCTCGCGGTGCCGGAGTTCATGCAGCAGCCCCCTCGCGCTCCGCTGCCCTCCGCGCCGCGGATCGAGATGCAGGCTCCACCGCGGATCGAGATGCAGGCTCCACCGCGGATCGAGATGCAGGCTCCACCGCGGATCGAGATGCCGGTTCCACCACCGGCGCTGGGCGCTTCGGTGTTCGTCCCTCCGCCGCACGCGATCGTGCCGTCGCCTTCTCCGAGCGTCCCGCCGCCGCCTCCGCAGCAGGTGCCGCCTTCGATGCCGCCGCCGATCCCGTCCGCCGCCGCTGCGCCGCGCGCCGCGACCTCGGTCGAGATCGTCGAGCTCGTGGGGTACGATCCGACGACGCCGGATCGCGTCCACCTGCATCTCCCGTGGCAGGAGCTGATTGCTCGGCTCAAGCCGCCCGCGAAAGAGGTCGAGTACGACGACGATCCGGTCGAAGAGTCGGACGAAGTCAAGGACCGACGCGACATCTTCAACGTGCTCGCCGAAGGGGAGCCGACGAGCCTCGACGAGCTCGAGGCGAAGCTCGGCGGGGCGACCTCGCCGAGCGGCGTGTTCGAACCGCCGATCCTCCTGCTGCGCGGCGAGCTCGAGCTCACGTTCACCGAGCTCGAGACCCTCAAGGCCACCCTCGCCGCGGTCGCGCCCTTCACGACCGGCCCGGACAAGAAGCTCAAGGACACGTTCGAGGCGACGAGCGAGGCGCTCAAATCGCCTTACATCCAGGCCTCGGGACGCGCGATCGAGGGCCTGACGACGCGGCTCCGCGACGCGTTCCCGCAGGTGGCCTCGTCGCTCCCTGCCGGCTACCTCGATCAACAGGTCGAGCGGATCCTCGTCGAGCAGCGGCACCATCAGAAGCGGATCATCCTGGGAAAGCCCTGGGTTCGCGCTCTCCTCGGGACGCGCGGCGGGGCCTCCGGCTCCGTTCCCACCTACGTGCCCGAGGGGCTCGCCGCCAAGCTGCCGCTCTACGCGCGCTTCACCGCCAAGCTGATCGTCGAGCTCAACCTCCAGCAGGACCAGTACGAGAGCCACCCGTGCGCGCTCCTCTGCCTCGCGATGGCCCGCGTCACCCCCAGCAGGTCGACGCTCCGCGGGCGCCCCGCGAATGGCGGTCGTGGCGAGTAGCGGCGCGCAGATCAGCGCGCAGGGGCCGTTCGCGGTCGGCTCCGTCCTCTGGCGTGACGCTCACGGCCGGCTGATCTGCACCGTCGTCGCTAAGGCGACGTACGCGCTCGTCCCCGGCGAGTCCGCGCCGCTCGCCGAGCCGCTCCCGCTCCAGGAAGACGACGGCCACTGGGACGACGATCCGACGAAGAGCGTCTACATTCCCAGCGATCTGGCGCCCTTCAAGCAGGTGGCCGAGATCGTAATCGTCGGCTCGGCGTTCGCGCCGGGCGAGCGCGCGGCGGCGAGCGTCGCGGCGCGCGTCATCGTCGGATCGATCGACAAGGGCGTCGACGTGTGGCGCCCTCGCCGCTTTCGGCCGGACGGCAACATCGAAGAGTCCCCGCTCCAGACGCGCTTTTCGCTTCGCTACGAGCACGCGGCGGGCGGCGCCGGCTCCGACAACCCGGTCGGCATCGACGTCGAGCGCCCCGACGGCCGCGGGAAATACCTCATCCCTCAGATCGTCCCGCCGACGTTCTCCGTCGCGCGCCGCGGTGATTTCGTCCCCTCCATCGGCCTCGGGCCCCTCGCGCCGAGCTGGCCTCCGCGGGCGGCGGGGCTCCTCCCCGCGCACGCGGCGTGGCTCAACGATCTCGCCGGATCCCCGCTCCCGCAGGGCTTTTTTGCGAGCTACTTCCAGGTCGCGCCCCGCGATCAGCGGCTCGCGCGCGCCCTCGCGGCGAACGAGCGGCTCGTGCTCGAGGGGCTCCACCCCGAGATCCCGCGGCTCGTCATCAACCTCTCCGGCCTCGAGCCGCGGGCGGTCGTCGTCGGCTCGATCGAGGAGCCGCGGCGCTTGCAGGGCGATCTGCTGGTCATCGACACCGACCGCGGGCGGGCCACGCTCACCTACCGCGCGCAGATCCCTCTCGACGAAGGCCGCGACGATCTGCGGGTGATCGTCGTGGGCGCGCCGATGGGCTTCAAGCTCAGCGAGGGCGCGGTCCGCGAGATCATCGAGGCCGAGGACGAGCTCCATCTCCTCGGCGTCATGGACGATGAGACGGCGGCGACCTACTCCACGCCGGCGCGCTCGTTCGCGCCGGCCGCGCGCTCGTTCGCGCCGGTGCGTCCCACGCGCGGCGGCGAGCCTGACGCGATGACCACGAGCCCAGGGACGCTGGCCGAGGTGATCCGCGTCGCCGCGCTGCCGTTCTCGGCGCCCGCCGCGCCGGTGACTCCCCCGCGGGCCTCGCTGACCGACGGTGCTCTTCCGTTTCGCGGGGCGTCGAGCTCGTCCCCGCCGCCTCCTCCGTCGATGGCTCCGCCGCCTTCGCTCTCGGCGTCGGCGTCAGCGCCGCTCGCTCCGGCGATGCACACCGCTCCGGCGATGCACACGCCCGCGCTCGCCCCGTCGTGGCGGGCGCAGGAGACGAGCCCGCCTTTCGTCGTCCCCGAAGCCCCGGCGCCGATCGCCGACGTCGCCCCGCGCCCGGCCGCGCGCGAGGTCCCGCCGCGGGCCTTTTCGCCGCTGCGAAGCGAGGCTGCGGCCCCGCCGCCGACCAGCCTGTTCGGCGGCGTCAAGGCCGCCTCGGACGCCGCCGCGGGGCGCGAGAACGCGCGGGACGGGGCCTCGCCCTTCGCCCCGCGCGACGCCGCCAAGGGCCCCGTTCGCCGGCTCGCGGTGATCGATCTGCTCTCGTTCGATCCGAAGATCGCCCCGCGCCTCCGCGCGGCGAAGCGCTTCGCGCCGATCCTCGCGCCGCCTCCGCGGGGCTCCGCGTTGCAAGGCATCGACGCCCCGCGCGCCGAGGCTCCGGATCGCGATCGCGCCGACGTGCTCCGCGTCCTCTCGTTCGGCCCGCCCGTCAGCGCGGCCGATATCCGCAACGCGCTCGCTGATTGCCTCGACGAGCTCGCCGATCTCGATCCCCCGTTCGTGCTCGTCGCGGGGGAGCTTCGTCCGGTCTTCGACGAGGTCGAGACGCTGCGGTCCGCGGTGGCGATCGCCAGGCCGGTGGCCGGCGGCGACAAGAAGCTCCTGGCGACGCTGGCCATCGCCGAGGAGTCGCTGGCGTCCCCGGTGCCGCCGCGCTCGGACACCGCGCTCGGGCTCTCCCGGCAGATCGAGCAAGCCAGCAGCTCCCTCTCGCTGCCGCCCCGTTATGTCGCGTCCGAGGTGGAGCGAGCGCTGCTCGAGGGGCGCAAGTACAAGCGCCGCACGCTCCTCGGCGCCGCGAGGGTGCGCGCCGATCTGATCGTCGGGCGCGAAGGCGCCGTGTTCACTCTCTATCTGCTCGACTCCATCGCTTCGTCCTTACCGATCCTCCCTTCCTGCGCGGTGTCGGCGCTGTGCGAGGTCCGACCGCGCGAGGATGTGGCCGAGTCAGCGCCGGAGTCGCTGTTTGCGCTGGCGCTGGGGCGGGTGCTCCATGGTCGCAACGAGGGGTGATCGCGACCGAGCGAGCACGGGAGTCCGCCTCGCTCAGATGATCTGCTCGACGATGCGGCAGAGCTTCCTCGCGGTGAACGGCTTGCGCAGGAGCAGGGCGCCCATGGCGTCCACGCGCCCCCGCACCTCGTCATCGGGCGTGCTCGAGAGCACGATGAAAGGAAACGGCCTCTCCACGTCACTCCACGCCTCGAGGGCGTCGAGCCCACTGTAGACAGGCATGCGTACGTCGGCGATCACCAGCAGATCGGGGACCTCGTCGGTGACGGCGCTGAGGTGCGCTTCGAGGATCCAGAACAGGCTCCGCCCGTCGGCGCTCTCGAGGATCTCGAAGAAGACGCCCGACAGCGCGGCGCGGATCATCCGGCGGGTGTCGTCGCAGTCATCGGCGATCACGAGCCGGCGGGGTTTGGTGCAGCGCGCGGAGGACGCGAGGGCGCTCATAAGCGCAATCCCCTGGCACCGAGTATGCCAAGGGAAAAAAATGCCGGCCGAGCGTGCTGCGATGCGGTTCCTGCGGCAAAAAATGTTCAATTCTGCCTGTGGCAGTCTACCGCGCTGTCTTCATTTGCTACAAATTGTCGGCTCACGGCACAGCTCGGTCGCTCGCTCGATCGCTTGATCGAGCTTGAGCGCTGGGCCGTCGACCCTCGCCGCGGACGCGCCCGCGGCTCACCGGATCTCGAAGCTCACCTTCGCTGCGCGCGGCGCCGAGGGGCGGAAGCGGAGCTTGCGGATGGCGTCGACGACGCAGTCGGCCACATCCTCGCCGCGCTCGCTCGGCGGGGCGACGCCGGCGGCGGTGACGCGGCCGTCGGGGCGCACGTGAACGGTGGCGAAGAAGCTCCCGGAGACGCCGCGGCGACACCGGGCGGCGGCGGCGCGGGCGCGGGCCACGTCGACGAGCATCCGCTTCTCTTCGAGCAGGACGGGGGCCGCGGGCGCGTCGATCTCGAAGGCCTTGTCCGCGAGCCCCTCGCCGCCGAGCGGCCGGGGCCAGCTCTTGCCGCGGGCGAGATCGATCACGCATTTCTCGGTCGCGCGATCGCCGAGCGTGGACTCGCTCAGGTAGGCCCAGCGCGCGCCGCCGTCGCGGTTGATGCGGAGGCGGAGCTTGAATTTCCCGCCGATCGCGCTCAAGCGGGAGCTGCCCTCCGTCAGGCATCGCTGGACCTCGAGCGAGGCGAAGGCGCGGTCCATCGCCTCTTCATTGAGGCCGCCGATGTCGCTCTCCATCGAGGCCGCGCCGCGATCGACCTTCTCGTGGACGGGCTCAGCGTCGCGGAGGATCGGCGCCGGCGCCGAGGCGCAGGCCGGGAGCAGCGCCGCGGCGATGGCGAGGTGCGCGACGGCGAAGAGGCCAGTCAGCGCGCGGCGATGGGTGCCCATGATGCGCGTGATTAACCAACGGCGGCGGCCCTCTTCGCAAGCTCAAAACGGGCTGTAGCGGAGCCCGAAAGATCCGCGCACCTCGCGCTGGTTGACGAGGAACCCTTTGCCGCTGCCGCCGTCGAGGGAGAGAAAGGGCGTCACCACGCCGAGCTTGCCCGGGAGCGCGGCGCCGAGCATCACCCGGGCGAACCCGCCGCTCTCGGCGCCGTTGTCGCCGGGGTTGACGAAGAGGCGCTCGGCGAAGACCGCGACCATCGGCTGGAGCTCGGGGCGGAGGCGCCAGGTCAGCACGAGATCCAGGCCCGGCGCATGGCGAAGGAGGCCGGTCAGGTAGATCCGATCCTGCGCGCGGAGCACGAGATCGAGGTCCTCGGTCGGGGCGAGGCGCACGGCGAGGTCGTGCTGGAGGTAGTTGCCGGCGCCGCCGTCGAGGATGTCGCCGCGGCGAGGCGCGTCGGCGAAGTCGGGGTGCGCGTCGCGAAACTCTGCGTCGGCGTGGGCGGTCTCGTGGCCGAAGAGCGTCGTCACTTCGAGCCCGCCGCGAGGGCCGAACCACGCGCGCGCGAGCGACGTCGAGGTGAAGGAGAGCGAGCTGCCCCAGAGGCCGCGCCAGAGCTGCGTCGCGACGAAGGGCATGCCCGAGAGGATGCCCTTGTCGTGGTTCTCGAGCGCGACGAGAAAATGCACGCCGAGGCGCACCGAGAGGCCGCCCCAGTGGAGGCGCACGGTGCCGAACTCCATCCCCACGCTCGACTGCGACGTCGGCCCGTACGCGCCCTCGAGGACGGGCGTGTCGCGCGACGCCGACGCGGTCCGCGAGATCTCGCGCGCGTTGCCCGGGAGGCGCTCCGACCACGCAGGGAAGAATGTTCCATCGGCGCGCGCCGACACTGCGACCGTCATCGCCGCGGCGAAGATCGAGGCCGCGAGCAAGGGAAGCGTCGCTCGCGCAGTTCGAATCACCCGCGATCGATACCCGATCCAGCAGCCCGAGTGAGGCGTATCCCTGGCCCGCGAGGCGCCCGGCTCGGCCGACGAGCACCTCGCTCGGGTGGAAACGCTGAAGTCACTCTTTTTCGGCGCACTTGCCGGCGCCCCCGGGCGAAGGCGACTATTTGAGCGGCGTCGCCCGCGGATCTCGGGAATAGCGTTCCCCGGGTGGTCCCTTCTCCCTGCTCACGCTTGCAGTGGGAGCACCGGGCTCGCTACGCTTCCTGTTTCTCATGTCCGAGCACCGTGATCCTGAAGCGCCCCCTTCTTCGTCTGCGCGAGCAGACAAGACCGCGCGCGTTGGACCTGCTCGGCGCCCGGGCCCGGGGGTAACCGAGTCGGGGCTCATCCCCGGGACGGTCATCGACGGACGCTACCGCATCGAGTCAGAGCTCGGACGCGGCGGCATGGGCCTGGTCCACCTCGCGCGCGACACGTGGCTCGATCGCGCGCTCGCCGTGAAGATGATCGCGCCGCTGTGGGCCGCCAACAGCACCGCCGCGTCGAGCTTCCTCCGCGAGGCCAAGGCGCTGGCGTTCGTGCGCAGCCAGTTCGTCGTTCAGGTCTACGCGTTCGGCGTCCACGAGGGCTCGTACTTCCTGGCGATGGAGTACGTGCGCGGGCGGACGCTGCGTCAGATCCTCGCCGAGCATCACGATCACGACAACACGGTGCCGACGCACCGGGCGCTGACGATCGTGACGCAAATCGCCGAGGGCGTGGACGCCGTGCACGCGGCCGGCATCGTCCACCGCGACATCAAGCCCACCAACATTTTGATCGAGGAGGACACGGGGCGCCCGGTGCTCGTCGACTTTGGCCTGGCCGTCCCGCGCGACAACCCGAGCGTCGCGCTCTCGATGGGGACGCCTCACTACATGGCGCCCGAGCAGGCCGGCGCGGGCGTGCCGGGCAGCGCGGTCGGCGTCGCCACCGACGTCTACGCCCTCGGCTGCACGGCCTTCGAAATGCTCACCGGGCGCCTGCCCTTCGAGAGCGACGATCAAGCGCAGCTGATCCGCATGCACTCGCGGAAGCCTCCGCCGGCGCCCTCGTCGATCCGCAAAGACCTCGCCCCGTTCGACGCGGTCTTGCTCCGCGCCCTGGCGAAGGATCCGGCGGATCGCTACGCCACCTGCGGCGCCATGGCGCAAGAGCTGGCCGCGGCGGGCGAGCGCTGGAGCAAGAAGACGCTGACGTTGCCGCCGCCGCCGCCGCCGCCGCAGCCTCTGGTCGTCGAGCGCAACCGGCCGCTCAGCGTGCTCGTCGTCGACGACGATCGCGTCTTCTGCAAGTTCGCGGCGCAGGCCGCGCAGCTCGCCTTCTTCCGCTACCGCAAGGATCTGCGGGTGATGGTCAAGGGCGCCGGCTCCGGGGAGGAGGCGATCGATCGCGCCATCCAGGAGCCGCCGGATCTGGTGCTGCTCGACTTCGACATGCCCGGCCTCGACGGCGTCGACACGCTCTCGCGCCTGCGCGCCCTGCCGGGCGGTGAAGCGGCGCGCGTGGTGGTGATCAGCGGCCGGGTCAACTCCTCGGATCGCTGGCGCTTCGCCGTGCTCGGCGTGCACGACTTCGTGACGAAGCCGATCGACTTCCGCCGCCTCGTCGATCGCCTCGAAGGGATCGCGCGCCGGGTGGAGCAGCGCGAGCGCGACCGGGGCGTGTAGCCGCGGAGAGCGGTTTGCGAGGGGGATTGAGACGAGCGTCGACAGCGTGAGCGTGAACGTAAACGTCCACGTGAACGCTGACGCTGACGCTGACGGCGCTCTCACCCCCTCTTCGCAGCCGCAGCCTCCCGCGCGATCCTGACCACGCGATCCACCGCGCGCGACTGCCCCAGCGCCGACGTGTCCACCACGTGCGCGGCCCGCTCGTAGAGAGGCCGCCGCGCGCGCAGCAAGGCCCGCAGCTCGTTCATCGCGCCCGATCGATCGGCCATCGGCCGCGCGTCGCCCTGCGCCACCACGCGCGCCCAGTGATCCTGCGCCTTGGCCTTGAGCCACACCGTCACCGCCGAGCGACGGAGGAGCTCGAAGCTCCCGTGATCGGTCACGAGGCTGCCCCCGGTCGCGAGCACGCCCGACGCGCCGGAGGCGATCACGCGCTCCAGCTCTTCGCGCTCGAGGCGCCGGTAGTACGCGGCGCCGTGCATCGCGAAGATCTCCCCCAGGCTCGCGCCCGCGCGCTCGGCGACGAGGGCGTCGAGCTCGTAGAAAGGCACGGCGAGCCGCATCGCCGCGAGCGCTCCCACCGTCGTCTTGCCGGCGCCGCGCAGGCCGAGGAGCGCCACCAGCGGGGCGCGTGATCGCGCCTGCGTTGGCCCTTCCTCGCGCGGAGGCTCGCCCGCGTCGGGGAGGATCAGCGCCGCCGCCGTCGTGCCGAGCGCGCGCGCGATGTCGTCGAGCTTCGTCACCGAGACGTTGGCGCCGCCGCCCTCCACCAGCACCAGGAAGCGCGGGCTCACGCCCGCCGCCGCGCCGAGCTCGCGCAGCGTCAGCGAGAGCGCCTGGCGCCGCGCGCGCACCCTCCCGGCGAGGCGCTCCAGGATCGGCGACGCGGCCTTCTCCGGCGGGTTGGGATCGTTCACAGGAGATGCATTATATTTCATCATCCAAGGCACATCAAGAATTATAGTGCTTGACGCTCGAGCGACGTCGTGGCCCCTTGGCGACATGGAGCCCTCCTCCCACGCCGCGCCTCAGGCGCCGGTTCGCTTCGACACCCAGCCCAGCCGCTACCACCACTGGAAGCTCTCCTTCGACGGCGCCGTCGCCCGCCTGGCGATGGACGTCTCGGAAGAGTTCCCGTTGCGGCCCGGCTACGCGCTCAAGCTCAACAGCTACGACCTCGGCGTCGACATCGAGCTCGCCGACATCGTCCAGCGGATGCGCTTCGAACATCCCGAGGTGAAGACGGTCGTCGTCACCGGCGGCCAGCCGAAGGTGTTCTGCGCCGGCGCCAACATCTACATGCTCGGCAGCTCGACGCACTCGTTCAAGGTCAACTTCTGCAAGTTCACCAACGAGACGCGCCTCTACCTCGAGCAGGCCTGCAGCGAGAGCGGGCAGCACTACCTCGCCGCGCTCAACGGCGTCGCCTCCGGCGGCGGCTACGAGCTCGCGCTGGCCTGCGAAGAGATCCTCCTCTCGGACGACGGCAACAGCGCCGTGTCATTCCCGGAGACGCCGCTCCTCGCGGTGCTCCCGGGCACGGGCGGCCTCACCCGCCTCGTCGACAAGCGCAAGGTGCGCCGCGACCTCGCCGACGTGTTCTGCACGCTCGCCGAAGGCGTCCGCGGCAAGCGCGCGCAGGACTGGGGCCTGGTCGATCTCTCGGTCCCGAAGAGCCGCTTTGATCAGACAGTGATCGAGCGCGCCGCCGCCCTCGCCGCGAAGACGCCCGACAAGAAGGGCCCCGGCGTGACGCTGCCGACGCTCGAAGCGCGCCGCTACGACGAGGGCTTACGTGTCGGCACCGACTACCGCTACGTCTCCCTCGCGATCAACCGCGGCACCCGCCTCGCCGAGATCACCCTGCTCGCCCCCGACGAGGCCCCGCCGAGCAGCGCGGAAGAGCTTCGCAAGAAGGGCGCCGACACCTGGGCCCTCCGCGCCTTCCGCGAGCTCGACGACGCGCTCCTCGATCTGCGCTTCAACCACCCCGAGGTCGGCCTCGTCCTCCTGCGCACGCGCGGCGACGCGGGCCTGGTGCTCGCGCACGACGCCGCTCTCTTCGCGCTTGTCTCGATGGGGCCGCAAGCGGCCCCAAACCCCGGGCCGACTTCGTCGGACCCAAAGGACGACTGGTTCGCGCGCGAGATCGTGCTCCACATGCGCCGCGTCTTGAAGCGCCTCGACCTCACCGCGCGCAGCCTCTTCGCCATGGTCGACGCCGGCTCCTGCTTCGTCGGCAGCCTCTTCGAGCTCTCCCTCGCGGCGGATCGCTCCTACATGTTCGACGGCAGCGCCGACGAGGGCGACGCGGCCTTCGTCGCCCTCTCTCCGCTCAACTTCGGCCCCCTGCCGATGTCGAACGGCCTCACGCGCTTTCAGACTCGCTTCCTCGGCGACCCCGAGCACGTCGGCAAGGTGGAGAAGCTCGCTGGCTTCCTCGACGCCCCCGCGGCGCTGAAGGCTGGACTCGTCACCTTCACCCCCGACGCGATGGACTGGGAAGACGAGGTCCGCCTCGCCGTGGAAGAGCGCGTCAGCCTCTCTCCTGACGCCTTGACGGGGATGGAAGCCAACCTGCGCTTCGCCGGCCCCGAGACGCCCGAGACCAAGATCTTTGCGCGCCTCTCGGCGTGGCAGAACTGGATTTTTCAACGCCCGAACGCCGTCGGCGAGCGCGGAGCGCTCACCATGTACGGAAGGCCGGAGCGTCCCGAGTTCGATTGGAGGCGCACGTGAGCTCTGTCATCAATTCCGAGCGGATCCCCAACAACGTCAACCTCAGCGGGGACAAGAAGCTGCAGCGCGCGCTCGAGGCGTGGCAGCCGAAGTTCATCGAATGGTGGAAGGAGATGGGGCCCGAAGGCTTCCAGGAGGACCAGATCTTCCTCCGCACCGCCATCAGCGTCGATCACGAGGGCTGGGCGAACTTCGATTACGTGAAGATGCCGGACTACCGCTGGGGGATTTTCCTCGCGGATCCGACGCCCGATCGCACGATCCACTTCGGCGACTTCATCGGCAAGCCTGCCTGGCAAGAGGTGCCGGGCGAGTTCCGCAACGTGCTCCGCCGCCTCATCGTCACGCAGGGCGACACCGAGCCGGCGAGCGTGGAGCAGCAGCGCCTCCTCGGGCAAACCTGCCCGAGCATGTACGATCTGCGCAACCTCTTGCAGGTCAACGTGGAAGAGGGCCGTCACCTCTGGGCGATGGTCTACCTGCTCAACAGCTACTTCGGCCGTGACGGCCGCGAAGAGGCCGAAGGGCTGCTCGAGCGCCGCAGCGGCAACCCGGACAAGCCGCGGATCCTCGGCGCCTTCAACGAGCCCTGCTCGCACTGGCTCTCGTTCTTCATGTTCACGTACTTCACCGATCGTGACGGCAAGTATCAGCTCCTCGCCCTCGCGGAGAGCGGCTTTGATCCCCTGGCGCGCACCACCCGCTTCATGCTGACGGAGGAGGCGCACCACATGTTCGTCGGCGAGACGGGCGTGCTCCGCATCATCCAGCGCACGTGCCAGTTGATGAAGCAGAATAGCAACGAGGACGCCCGCGCCGAGGGCGGGATCGATCTGGCGACGATGCAGAAGTACATCAACTTCTGGTACACGGTCTCGCTCGACCTCTTCGGCGGGGAGATCTCGTCCAACGCCGCCTCGTTCTTCGCCTCGAGCCTCAAGGGCCGCGCCAAGGAGGAGAGCTACCCCGATCACCTGGCGATCGAGGGCACCTACGCGATGGACGTGCCGATCACCGTGGGCAACGGCATGGTCTCCGGCTTCAAGCACGAGGACGTCCCGCTCCGCAACGCGATGAACGAGGTCCTCCGCGACGAGTACGTGGAGGACGCCCAGCGCGGCCTCGACAAGTGGAATCGCGCCATCGAAGAGGCCGGCTTCTCGGCGTCGCGCCTGCGCTTGCCCCACCGCCGCTTCCACCGCGCCTCGGGCATCTATGCCGGGCTCCACTTCGACGTCGACGGCAACCCGATCACCAAGGAAGAGTGGGAGAGCCGAAAGGGCGAGTGGCTCCCCAACGAGGCCGACGAGCTCTACGTCAAGAGCCTGATGACGACGCCGGTCTACGAGGCCGGAAAGATGGCGAGCTGGATCGCGCCGCCGCCCCGCGGCATCAAGGGCCGCCCGCTCGACTTCGAATACGTCAAGCGCGCCGAGTAGCCTCGCCGAGCTGAGAGCCTGTGGAGCAGGCTCTCAGCTCTCCTGTCGCAGCTTCCCCGCCACCATCGCCAGTCGCCTTCCCAGCGCCCGCGCCAGCGTCCGATCGATCTCGGTCGGCGGGTGGTCCGAGCGCGGGCCGCTCACCGACGAGACCCCGTACATGGAATAGAAAATCACCGCCACGTTCATGCGTGGGCGCCGATGCAGCCGCCGGGCCACGCCCTCGATCCGGGCGCGCGCGCCGCGACGCCGTTCCCGGTCGAGTACCCGACCTCCAACTCGCCGCAGGCCTGGGCGGCGGGGGCGATCTTGCTCCTCGTCACCACCACGATCGGGCTCAGCATCGACGTGCCCGCGCGCGTCGTGCGCGTGCGGCCGATGTTGCCTGCGCGCGTCGGGCGCCTGTGCCTGACCGGGCTCGCGGTCGCCGGCGCGTCGAGGACGATCACGGTGCGGACGATCGAGGGCCGCGTCGTGGCCTCCGTCGAGGGCGCGCCGGAGGGCTTCAGCGTCGAAGGCGCTACCGACTGAGCGCGCGCCCGATCAAGGCCAGCCGAAGGCCCAGCGGCTCAGGAGCCCGAGGCTGGCGCTCGTCGCGTTGATCACCAGCGACCAGAAGAGCGCGCGGCGCAGATTGAAGACCTCGAGCGCGTAGAAGTAGAAGGCCTCGACGATCACCGCGAACAGCTCGGCGCGCGCGACCATCTCCACGTACGAGTCGCACGGGATGCGCGGGATCAAGAACCAGATGATGGGGTGGGTGACGGCGCTGGCGCCGAAGGCCAGCGCGATCTGCGCGGCGAGATCGACGGGCCTCAGCGTGGCGCCGCGGCGCACCGATCGGCGCACCGCGGCGACATAGAGAGGGATCTCCAGCGCCTGCGTGAACGCGAAGGCGGAGATCCAGGCAGCGAGCGCGCCGGCCATCGGTGTCGCTCGCCGCCCGCGCCTTACTTCTTCTTCGCGCCGTCGCGGCGGCGGGCGAGGGGGATCGCGAAGAGCATCCCGAGGCCGAGCAGCAAGGCCGCCGAGCCGCGGGCCGCGCCGGGCGACGCCGAACATCCGCCGCTGTCGGTATCACTCGACCCGCCGCCGCCCGAGCCGGTGGCGGCGGCCGAGGTGCCGGTGGCGCCGGAGCTGGTGGCTGCACCGCCGGAGCCCGAGCCCGTGGCCGCGCTGGTGCTGGTGGGACCGGGGACGTCCGCGAGGGCGAAGGACGCCGTGGTGGCGAGACCGAGTGCAAAGCTGATGGCAACAAGACGCTTCATTGAGGACCTCCAGGAAGAACGTCGGTCGTACCTCTTCACGGGTCCGGCGTCGAGAATCCGAGGCATCGCGACGCGGCCGATGCGCGCGCGCTCGTCCCCCCGAGCACCCACGCCGAGCCCGCCTCGTCGACCCAGAGATCGATCAGCGTCGCGAGCCCCGCAGGCCGCGGAGACCAGGCGACGCCGTTCCAGTGCCAGAGCACGCTGCCTTCGCCGAGCATCCAGACGTCCTTCGCGTCGCGCCCGTCGATGCTGAGATTGGCGGGCGCTTCGCTTTCGGTGGTGGCAGGCGCTTGGCGATCGCCGATGGCGGAGGCGTCGCGCTGCACGCGCTCGCGACGAAGACCAGGATCCCGGCGAGAGCGCGGCTCTGGCTCAACGTGCGCTCCCGAGCTTTTCTACGATCCGTTTGCCCAGCTCTTCTGCATAGGTAAAGCCGATCGGTAGGCTGGGAGCCGCTCCGGCGGCGGCGACTTCTTCTGGGCGGTAGCGGGCACAGCCGCGCTTGACTTGCTCGTTTACAGCATTGACGTGCTTCTCGTTGACCCCTCGCTTGCGAAGCACCCCCACGATGTCTTCCTGCCAGGCTTGATCGTCCTTGCGTTCAGGCCATTCACTCAACTGGAGTAGTGGGATTCCATGCGAAGCGAACATCGCCAAAACGAACGTCGCGCAGGTCAGCCCATGGCCATTCCTGTCCATGAATTCGCCGGTTTTTATGTCGAGCCCATCGCCGTCATAGCGAAGCGCATAGGCGATGCCGCGCCGAGGAAGAGCGTATTTTTCTGCCACCTTCTTGCAAAGCCCAGCGAGGACATAGGCTAGTTCGGGTTCGATGGCCGGCGCGATCCAGAGATATTCAGGTCCTACGGGTCCAGATGACAGAATATAATGCCACCCAAGATCCAGCAGGTTCGTGCCGACCTCGGGATCGTCTGAGTTTTTATAAATGATCCCAATATGCCGTTGCCTTGGGCTAGCTGCTTTGATCGCGAGCGCGATGCTCTGGATCGTTTCAACCGGAATGGCGGCAGGATCGTTCAGACGGGCAATCGCGGCATCCATACAATCTTCACCTCAGACGGCCCAGCAACGCGACGACCCTCTCGGGGCTCTCCCGCTGCAACCTGTCCTCAACCCTGCGGTAAAACCCGTCACGCTCTCCAATCGCGGATCTCGCGCGGAAAGTCTCCATCAGGAACGAGAGCGAGACCTCGATCAGCAGCCGCTCGACGTCGACGCGCTTCAGGAGCTCATTGCACATCGGTATGTCGCGCAAGAACAGCAGCTCATCGAACGTGTCGAGCACCAGGTCCATTGCGAGACCGCGCTTCCCGGCGTCGCACAGTCGATACAAGTCTTCGAGCCACTTCTCTGGGCTGGGAACCGGAACAGGTGGCGTCCCGACCTCTTCCGCCGGGTTCCCCAGCTTGAACTGCTCCAGGCGTCGGAGCTCGGAGAGCGCCCTGCGCACCGGAGAGGGTTTTGATGTAAGCCGCCATGGGAGCGCCATTGCCGCTGGCGTCTGGAAACGGCTCTCGTCCGGGAGGAGCATCACTCCGCTCCTTCCAACCCGAGCTGCCTGCGGAGCTTCCGCACATCGTCGTTGAGGCGCAGACCCCCCTTGGTGAAGACTTCCCCCAGGGGACGGAGCTCGTCGATCCGGTTCTTCGGTACTTCAACCCCGAGCGTCTCACCGAAGTGCTCGCGGATGACTTCGCGCAGCTCCGACTCTCGGCTCGACGTGCAACGGTTCAAGACGATATCGAGGTGGGGTAGCTGGATGCGATGCCCGATCCGATACTCGAGCGCGAGGATAAGGTCGTTGCGATCCGGCGTGGATACCAGCAACGGCTTGCCTTTCCACGTCACGCCGCCCTGGTTCCAGGTCGGGAAACCGGAGGGGAAGGGGGTAGAGTCCCGCAAGTTTGACAAGAGCACGAGCGCCTCGTGAGCGAAGCCGAACAGGCCCGGAGGAAGATCAATCACGACGTCGCTGAGCGTCGTCATCTGCTCGCTCATCCCGTCGAGGAGCCACATCAAGCGGGAGAGCCAGGCGAACGGCTGCTCTCGGTAGAGCCAGCCGAGCGCGATCGCGATCTCCGTCTGGAAGGGAGAAGAGGGGAGATACCAGACCTTGTCGTCCGGATCCTCGTGCCTCCAGAGCAGAGCCTCCACCTGGCACTCGGAATTGTCGATCTTCTCGTAGATGAGAATGTCGTTCAGGAAGGGCGGCGCGGGAGGCTGTCCCTCCCATTCTATGTTTTTGCGCGCATCACGCTGAGCGATGGTCTCTGCGCGTGTCAGGTGCTTCCCTGTGGGCGCCGCGTCGAAGTCCAAGTTCCCATCCGGCAGGCGGGTAACCACGGGGGCGCACAAGCGCAGGCCGTCCGCGAGCGAAGTGCCCGTCAGATCGGCGTCCAGGAGGACGCACGTGCGGCCCTCGTTGGCGAGCAACCGGGCGGTTGTCACCGCCAGGGTCGATTTGCCGACGCCTCCTTTGGCCGAGCAGAAGACGTGCAAGGTGATGGTGCGACCGCTCATACTTCGACCCTACGACAATCGGAGCATGGTGAGAAGCTGGCGCATGTGTTCCTCGCCCTGATATGGCGGGCGCTGCGCGAGCCGCCGAAGCATGTCCTGCGCGACGGGGATGCTCGCCGGATTGCCGGTGATGACTACCCGGGCGAGACCTGAAGCGAACGCCACCGGATCGATGCCGTCTTGCCCCTTGGGGATCGCCTCGACCGCAGCGAGGATCCGATCGGCTTCGGCCTCCAGGCGGTCCGGTGCGACGAAGGAGAGCGCCGCAAGGTAGCTCCCGAATGCCGCAGGGGCGGCCGGGTTGACGAGGTTGTCCAGGAGGAGGGTTTGCACCTCTTTTTCCAGGTGAAGCGCGCCCGCGCCATAGAGCTCAGTAAAGCCGAGCCATTGCCATCTGTACGCCTTGGGCGCCCGCGGATCCTCTCCGTCCAACGATCGGAGATACTGCTCAAAAGCGGTCTTCTCCTGCGAAGATAGCTTCTTCGCATGGTTCGTCGCGGCGGCGATGAGATCGCTCGCCAGCGACCAGCTCACCCGCTCTTTCTCGTCCCTGTTACGGGGCAAGTCCTGGAGCCATCGCAGGCGGGCTTCTTCGGGGATCCGGAAGAAGGCGTCGCTGTTGAGCTGTAACAAGGCCTTGAGAGCCAGATCCGGAACGGCGCCCGACCCGTGCCAATCGAGGCAGGATGGGGTGTCGCCGCGAGCCCGGAGGGCGCGCTCTTCCTCGGAGAGTGGCCTGGTGGCCAGTTCACCGAGGAGGTCTTCCAGCGCCGACGAGGTAACCGCGCGAGGCGTCTCCTTGGCATCATTGGCCCCGTCAGGGAGCTGGGTGCGCAGCTCTTCCATGACGCCGTAGGCATACAAGACGGCGGCGAGGCGGTGATTCAGCCGGCCCTCCTCGAACTGGAAGGGGTTGAGCAAGTCGCTCGTGTCCGGCGAGAGCGGCTCCGGCGGCGGGGAAACTTTCCGCAAGGCCAGCAGCCCGGCATGGCGCGCGTCGGGCGGCATGGCATCGAGCTGAGCAACGAGCCACTGGAAGAGGCGGTAAGTGAGCCAGAGGCGATCCTTGAACGGTAGGCCTTGCGCCAACGACAGCTCACGCACGACATGACCGCAAAGGCGCAGGAGACCGGCCTCGGATTGGGCGAACGTTTCCGGAGGGGGAGGGGACCTCACCGCGCGGAGCACGGCCACGAGCCGCTCAGGGAGCCGCTCCTGCAGGTCGATCTCGCCCTCGGGAAGAACCACATAAGGCCTGCGCGCAGCGGCCACGCGCAGGAAGAAGATGTCGCCGACGAGACGCGCAACCGGCGCTGCGTGGGGCTTGTCGAGGCGCTGGAGAGCTTGCATCACCTCTTCGGCATACTCGACCGCCTCGAGGTCGGTGCGTAGGCGGAGCATGAATGCCGGAAGAACGCCCGGTATGCTGCTCGCCTGAGCGCAGAGCTCGACCCGATCCAAGCGGTTTTGCCAAGCTCCCCTGTCCGCAAGTCGATCATGCAGGATATCGAAGAATGTCGTGTCGGATGGCAAATCTCCCTGTGGTTCGGAGAGCATCTTGCGCAAATGCTCCGTTGTCCCGGGGAACTCGACCAGCCGTCGGCGCTGGGGCCATGTGCGGATCACGGTAGGATCCTCGCGCACGAGGCGCCACGGTGCTGTTGTAGTCATGCGCGCATAGTCGCGACGCAGCAACTTGTCCTCCGGGCGTGCCGCGAGCTGTTGGAGAAGATCGTAGGCGCGGCCGTCATGAGGCCCCTGCTTCCATGCAATATGGCGGGCGAATTCCGTGGCCGCCCCGGGAGCGGCTCGCAGAAGAACAGCCTCCACCGGAACCACCACGCCCTCTCCATCGAAGGAGGGATAGGTTATGCACGCCTCGTCGCATTCAATCTTGTTCGAATCCGTGTTAAGCAACGCGGCCCCCTGTTGGAGGACACGCTCGACGCTGCGCTCTTCGCCCGCGCTTCCGGGCCATACGAGCGCGAGGGGTTTATGGATCCAGTCGGCCGACAGCGTTGCCGGCGCCTGGAGCTCCGGTTCCATGAGGTTTGTGGGGCGCGACCGGATCGGCAAAATCATCGGCGCCGCAGCATAGGAGGTCGGTGGGCCATCCAGCTCAAAAAACTCCACCATCTTCATCCAGATCCATCGCACGGCACGCCCGTACGCCGCCCGGCGTGTCCCATCCGGCCCCACCCAACCGACAACACAGGCCCAGAAACGGCCCGAGGGCGACGCCGTGGAGAGCCTAACGACATCCTTGTTGGTAGTCGGCTCGAACGAGTGTTTCGGCTTCTGGATCGCCAATCCACCGGCGAATTGGATCACAAGCTCGAGCAGGTTTCCTGCTGTGGCGCTATCAATTTTCTCGGCGCGCTGGAGGAGCAGACCCACAATCGCTTCTCGCTCCGCAATGTCATCGCGAAAGGCCTCCCATATCGCTCTCGCGAACGTGTCTGCGACGCAGACGTGGGCGAGCGCCGCACCGGGGTGCGCTGGTTCGCGCGCGATTCGCTCCATGCCATCAAGCACGTGCGGAAGCACATGAGTGAATATGTCTCGTCCGCTGTCCGGTCGCGCCTTCTCCTCAATGAATTTACGGGCCAGATAGACAAGCTCAGGGGCCACGAGCGCGTCTGGAAACCCCAGCGTCGCGAGCCGTAATAGAAGCTCATTGCGGTGCTCGGACTCCGGCAGCAAGGATCGCACGAGCCTGGGTAAGTGCATCACGCGGTCGGAGGCTTGATCGAGTCGTTCGCACAATGACGTGAAGTGCTCCGCATCCTGAAACGCGAGCCGCAGCAGAAATCGGGGCTCGTCTCCGAGTGGTGATGTCACGCGATAGTCTGTAACGAGCAGCCATCGTGAGGGATGCTCTACGATGGCCTCGCGATAGGCCAGCGTGCGCGCGAGATGGTCCCGCTTATGGGATATGCCAGCGAGATCCGGATCCGTGTCGCGCGGAAGTGGCAGTTCGGGAATCGGAGGTCGCTCGACAAGATCCACGCGTCCGTCGGCGATTCCGGATTTTATGATTCTTTCCACATCACCTGCGAGCTGGGCATCCGCAGTCGTTTCCGAATCGTCGCGACGTTGAAGCTCGGCCGCGGACTCCCCGATCTTCCACCAGACATCGCCGAACACCAGCAGCCGTCCACTGTCAGCGAGGGTGTGGAGTAAGTCGGAGAGCAACCCCAGCTTTTGCAGGAACAAAAGCTCCAACTCGCCGACGAGGATCTGCTTGCCGCTCAAGTCGAGCAGGGATGACTGATGGGAAGGTATCGGTATGGGCGGCGAAAAAGAGCCTGGGGCCGCAGTTTCATCGCAGAAGTCAGTCACCCATGTGGCAGCATGGCGACCAGTAAGGTCGCATAGCGTTTCAAATGCGAGCTGGCCATTCCGATAGGCTTCGAGCGCGTTCAAGGGGTGAACGTCAAAACGTGAACCCGTCGGCTTGTCAGTCGCCGCGCGCTGGATCTCGCCAGGTTCTCTCCGCGGCTTCCAGCTCGGGTTCACCAAGTGGCTGACCTGCGCGTCGATTCCACCAGGCACACGCGCGGTCTGCCCGATCGCCCGCCCCAGCGAGCGCAGCCAAGGCTCGATGCCCTCGGTGGACCCAAGCAACACCGCCCGGAGCCCTGCCGCGCCGGCTCTCGCTCGCTGACGAAGCCCGTTCACGTCGAGCCAGAACGGAGGTTGCAGAGCCCCTCCCAGGGCGGCTCGCAGCTCGTTCAGGACGGGGAGCACATCGCTATCGCCGTACCCATACCCCAGGAGGAGCAGTTGAGAGGGCGCCTTCGCCAGCGTTTGCAGCCGCTCTTTCCACGCCCGCGCAGCGGTGTTCCTGGTGCGGAGGTAGTCCTCACTCGAGAGGACGATAGCCTTCGGATGGTCGATATCGCCATGCAGCTTGAGCACCTGCCCGACCGTGAAATTGCGGAGCCCATTTATGTCGGAGAGCAGGACGACGGCCGGCGGCGCATTCGTCTGCTCCGCGAGCGTCGCCTCCAGGAGCGTGTCGTAGTTCGTGGTGATGAACGCCGCGCCGGGTAGCTCCGCCAGAGCCCGATGGATCGGCGTAGGCGAAGCAGGGGAGCGGCGCACCACCTCGGCGATCGCTGTCGCGAAGCCGTCCTCTCCGAGCATCTGACGGAGCAGCGTCGCCTTCAGCAGCTCCTCGCCGTCCGTTCGGAACCACGCCTCGGCCTCGTCGAGCTCGTCGTGCCGGCTGGACGGCAGGACAATGCGAGCGTGATCCAGGAGCTGGTCGAGGAGGCCCTTCCAGGTTGGCAACCCGGACCCGCGGTTCACGCCCGCGCCGACCAGCACCACGAGGCGTTCAGTGGCACCAGCCTCGACGAGCTCATGCGGCACATCCTCGAAGTCCGACGCGGCAGGGGTCTCCATCGAGCGCGACGCTACCACGCCCCATCTCCACCTTCGGATCACTTTCTTCTTGCACTTCTTTCAGACCTCTCCGACTCTCCACACCAAGGAGGATCTCACCTTGCAAGCACCCGCGTCCAAAACCCCGCCAGATCGCTGCGTCGAGCTCGCGTTCTACAGCGGCCAGATGCTCTCCAAGTTCCCTCAGAGCCCCGTTCTATCCCAGCTCGCCGTCAGGATGAACAGCGCAGGCGCGGTCCTCGACGAGGTCCACGCCAAGTACGTCACCCTGGTCAAAGCCATCATCCGCGTCCGTGTCGACGTGCGGTTTGCTGACTGGTTCGCGGACAACGTCATTCGCATGGCCCAGCGCGCGGCCGAGATCGCCGATGGCAAGGTGGGTGGCACCATCTCCACCAGGCTCTATCCCGACGGCATCACGCCGATCATCAAGCCTATGGGCGCGACGCAGGTCACCGAGATGCGCGATCTCGAGAGCCGGTATGACGTGATCGCCGCCATCTGGCCCGAGGCCCCCGCCGAAAAGGAGAAGATCGTCGCCGCGCGCACGATGTATGAAGTGGCGCTCAACGCTCGACGCGAGGGGCTCCAGAGCGCCAGTAACGCGCGCACCGCGCGGGACCTCACCAAGGAAGACTTTCTCAGCATCTATGCAGAGATCATCGCGCGGGTGAAGGCGGAGTATCCCCGCGACCGCAAGATGCAGGATCTCTTCTTCGACGAGGTCAGCGCCGCCGGGCACGACACGCCCGCGGACGAGCCCTCCGCCGAGACGCCTCCCGCCGGCTCGACCGACGCCAAGAGCTCCGGCTGATCTCCCGCCACGTTGCGCGGAGGCTCGGCAGATTCCGGCGCTCCCCCGACGACGTTTCCAGGCGCTCCCGCCGATCGTGAGCGTCCCCCGATCAAAGCTTCTGCGCTCTCGCCCACCTTCCCGGCGTACATCCGGCGACGTTTCCGGGACCTCGCCGGGATCTCGGCGACCATGCCGCAACGCTTCCGGAGCGTCACCTGGGATCCCGGCGCGGCTCCCGCAACGTGGCCGGACAGGCGCCTGAATTCCGCGGCCTGCTCCCGCGAGCTTTCTCAGCGCGGCTGCGGTGTCTGAGCGAGCTTGGGGCAACGGGCTTTGCGCACCGAGTCATCGACACCGAGCGCTGAGCAGACCGGATCCTCCGGGGTCGCGGGAGGATCGCTGTTGATCTGCTCGACCCGGCTCGGGCGCTCGGCCGGGGTCAACCCGCCCATCCCGAGCTGCGGGCCGGTGCGGAGCTTGTGCTCGGGAGGCATCCTGTCTGCGCCGATGACCTGACCGTCCGAGGTCTCTGCGGGCGGCGGCGGGTAGTCGAGCGTCGGCGACCGCGTCAGGTTGGCGCCCGCCTCCGCGCCGGACGCGCACGCCGAAGCGCAGAGCAGAAACACCCAGAGAAGATGCCGCTGGATACTCATGGCCAAGCGAGCCTCACGTTGGCGGGCATTCCGCAGCGATCGAGAGATGGCTGCGTTGCTCATGAACAGCAATATCAGGACCAGAGCAAGCGCGCTCGACCGCGTGGCGTCCGGGACCGAGGCTGCCCGCGACAACGCCTCACTACGCTGGAATGCCACGCTCACGCTCGCCGCCGCCTCGACCGCGCCGCGCTCTCGTGCGCTCTCGCCACGCGGCGGCTCTGCTAAAGTCGCGGCCGATGCGACTCCTCGATCTCCGCTCCGACACCGTCACGAAGCCCACCCCCGGAATGCGCGAGGCCATGGCCCGCGCCGAGGTGGGCGACGACGTCTACGGCGAGGATCCGACCGTGAACCGGCTCGAGCGGGCGATCGCGGCGATCACCGGGAAAGAGGCCGCGCTCTTCGTGCCGAGCGGGACGATGGGGAACCAGATCGCGCTCCAGTGCCACACGCGCCGCGGCGAAGAGGTGCTCCTCGGCGACTGCGCGCATATCGCGTTCGACGAGTCGGGCGCAGGCGCGGCGTGGGCCGGGGTGCAGTTTCGCGCGGTGGGGCGCGGCGGGCTCTTCACCGCCGCCGAGCTCGCGGAGGAGCTGCGCGAGCCGGACGATCACTGCCCGGCGCAGCGGCTGGTGGCGCTGGAGAACCCGCACAACCGCGGCGGCGGGCGCTCGTTCGCGCAGGCGGAGGTGCTGGCGATCGCGGCGCTCGCGCGCTCGCGCGGGCTCCTGCTTCACCTCGACGGGGCGCGGATCTGGAACGCGGCGATCGCCACCGGGCTCTCGCCGGCGGAGCTCGCCGCGCCGTTCGACACGGTGAACCTCTGCTTCTCGAAGGGGCTCGGCGCGCCGGTGGGCTCCGCGCTCTGCGGCAGCTGCCCGACGATCCTCGCCGCGCGCCGCTTTCGCAAGATGTTCGGCGGCGGCATGCGGCAGGCGGGCGTGCTCGCCGCGGGGGCGCTCTACGCGCTCGAGCATCACCGCGAGCGCATCGCCGACGACCACGCGCACGCGCGGCAGATCGCGGCGGCGCTGCGCGCGGTGCCGGGCGCCGTGGTCCACGACGGCGACACCAACCAGGTCAACGTCGAGACGGCGGGTATCCCCGCGGCGCGGTTGGTCGATGCGGCGTTGCGACGCGGCGTCCTCGTCGGCGCGATGGGGCCGTTCCGTACCCGCGCGGTCACGCACCTCGACCTGACGAAGGACGACGTCCTCGTCGCCGCGCGCGCGCTCGCCGAGGCGCTGACCGAGGTGCTCGCCTCGCAGGGGCGCTGAGCGGTGCGGACCGCGTCGCACCGTCTCGGCGCGGGGATCCTCGGCCTCGCGCTCCTCGTCGCGGGCAGCGCCTGCGCGCCGGTCTACGGCGACGCGTTCCTCGCGTCGTTCGCCGCGGGTGAGCGCGCGCTCCACGCCGGCCGCTACATCGAGGCCGCGCGCGCCTACGACGAGGCGGCGACGAGGGCGCTGCGGGTCAAGGATCGCGACGAGGCGCGCTTCCTCGAGGCGCGCTGCTTCGAGAAGGCCGGCCGCTGGGAAGAGGCGCGCGCGACCTACCAGCGCCTCGCCGCGGAGTCCCCGACGGGCCCGCGCGCGGCGCGTGCTGCCTTCGAGCTCGCCGATCTCGAGATCGCCCACGGCGACGTGGAGAAGGGCTACGCGATGCTCGGCGACGCCGCGGCGCGCTTTCCGCAGACCGGCGTCGCGCGCCCAACGATCCGCCGCATCGTCGCGCACGTCGCCGAGGTGCGCGGCGAGCCGGCCGCCCGCGCGTGGCTCGCGGCGCACGCCGAGGCGTTTCGCGGGACCGACGAGGATCAGGCCATCGGCTACGAGATCGCGCGCTCGCTCGAGCGGGAAGGGAAGAAGCAGGAGGCGCACGACGCGCTGCTGGCGAGCGCGCGCGCGCACCCCTATCCGAAGGGCGGCCTCACCGACGACGCCCTCGTCCACGCCGCGAAGATCGACGAAGAGCTCGGCCGCTGGACGGAGGCGGTGGAGCACCTCCGCAGCCTGCTCGACACGCAAGAGATTTCGCACGGCATCGCCGGGAAGTACGACATGGCGAGCTACGAGCGCCCGCGCTTCCCCGAGGCCGCGCTTCGCATCGCCGAGATCTACCGCGACCAGCTCCACGATCACGCCGCGGCGCGGAAGGCGTTCGAGGCGTTCTACCGGGACCACCCCAAGGCGCGAAAGCGCGATCTCGCGCTGTGGTCCCAGGCGCGCCTCGCGCTCGAAGACGGCGAGCCCAGGGCGGCGTGTGACCTCGCCGCGCGCCTTACGCGCGAGCTCCCCGGCTCGCGCTATGCCCCGTGCGTGCGCGCGGTCTGCCCGAGCGCGGACGCCGGAAAGCGCGAATGCGCGGACTACATTCTCCGCGCCCCGAGCGCAGAAAACGACGACTGAACGATCCGCCCCGAGAGTGAACCCTCGGGCGACGGCTACGGATCTTCTTCTTCGACTTCGAGCTCAGCGTCGTCGTCGTCGTCGTCGTCGTCGTCGACCGGATCGACGTCTTCTTCGGCGTCTTCGTCCGAATCGTCGTCTTCGCGGGGTTCGTACTTGAGGTCGACGCCGAGATCCCCGAGCTGGGTCTCGAGCAGCTCGAAGAGCTCGTCGACGTCGTCGCCGCTCCACTCGTCGAGGACGTCGGTCAAGAACTCGAAGAAATCGCCGCTGTCGAGGCGACGCTCGATCTCTTCGACCTGCTCTTCGCTGAACGCTTCGAGCACGTCCTCGCGAAGGGCTTCGGTGTCGCCTTCTTCAACGGCGTCCGCGGCCGAGAGTCGGATTTGGCGGAGGGCGCGCTTGTCGAGGTGGATCTCCATGCTGCGTGCCTGCCGTTTAGGCGACCCTCGCAGTCGACGTCAAGCGGACGGCGATCTTCTTTCACGGAAGTCTTTGCTCCAGGGGTCCGACGGGGGGTGCCGGACCCCGGTTGGTCCGGGGCGGTCCGCCTCCGGGGAGCCTTCCCCACCCGTTGCCCCAGAGCAAAGGGACGCGTAGCGTGGCGTCCGTGCCCGCTCATTTGTCGCTGGGGCCGGTGATCGCGGCCGCTGGGCTCGCGCTGGCCCTGTCTCCGCAGGCCGCGCGGGCGGCGGAGGGCGCGGCGCCGGCGCCGCTCGTCCAACCCGCTGCGCCGCCCCCCGCGAGCGCGTGGGGCGACCCGCTGCGCCCGCCTCCGCTCCACGTGAAGTACGCGCAGTGGGGCGCGGCGATCACGTCGCGGATCGCGATGTCGACCGGGGCGATCTGCGGATCCGCGGTCAAGCAGCCTTGCATCCTCGGCAGCGGCGGCGGGCTGGTGATCCGCAGCGGCTACCGCTCTCCCGGGCCCTGGTACGTCGGCGGCGCGTACGAGTTCACGAAGACGGACTCCGGCAACCTCTACCGCCTCGGCATCTTCCAGGAGCTCCGCGCGGAGGTGCGCTACCTGCCCGACACCGGCTTCCGCGCCTCGCCCTACCTGGTCGCCGGGGCCGGCGCCGCGGTGTACGGAAACGAGTGGGGCGTGGAGACCGGCGGGGCGGGGATCATGGCCGGCGGCGGCGTGAAGTTCGAGGTCTCCCGGAAGGCGCACGTCGGCCTGGGATTCACCTACCGCCCCGTGCTCCTCGCCGGGTGGACCGACACCGCCAAGATCGTGCGCCCGACCGGCCTCGCGCAGTTCATCGGGATCGAAATCCAGCTCGAAGTCCGGACCGAGCTGGGGCGCCGTTGAGATATTTCGAGGCCAACTCTCCGCGAAACCACGCGTCATGAGGCCCGACGTCGACGGTCTTGCTTGACTCGAAACTCGCTCCTTGGTCCCCTCCGTCCGTGATCTGCGACGTGTGCGGGCGTGACAACGCCGACACCCTGACGTTTTGTCAGGACTGTGGCCGGAGACTTCGTTCTCCGCGCGTCGTGGCGCCTACGCCCCCGAACGGGATGCCGCGGGCCGCCGCGGTGGCGCCGCTCGCGCCCAGCCCGCAGCCGCCGCCGCAGATGCTCGAGCTCGACGGGGGCGCGTTCCGCGACGAGCGCGCGACGCCGCCTCCGCCGTCGGCGCCCTCGTCGCACCGCCGCGGGTCGCGGCCCGCGGCGCCGGTGTTCTCGTTCTCGCTGAGCGAGCCGCCGTCGTCGTCGATGACCTGCGGCGCGTGCCATACGCCGAACCCGCCGGACTATCGCTTCTGCGTCACGTGCGGTTCGTCGCTCAAGCGCTCGAGCACCGCCGCGCACAACGACGGACGCCGCACGGATGAGGGCGTCAGCGTCGCGAAGCCGACGGCGCCGATCGCGATCGCCGCGGCCGCGACCGCCGCGGCGCCGCCGCGGATCGAGAGCGCCCCGACGCCGCTGCGGATCGAGAGCGCTCCGGCGCCGGAGCCGCGCTCCACGAAGGCGGTGCTGCCGGGCCCCGTGCCAGTCGACGAGGTCGTCGGCGAAGGGAAGATCGTGGGCTCGCCGGTGCTCGACATCGCCTCGTCCGGATCGTTGCCGGCCAAGCTCCTCGCCTGCGCGCGCTGCCACGGGAACTGCGTCGCCGGAAGCCGTTTTTGCAAGTTCTGCGGCGCTCCGCTCGAAGAGGCCGGGCCGCCGCCGTCCGTCGAGAAAGCGCACCCGCCCGCGCGCACGCCGCCGCCGGTCCCCGTGCGCAGCGTCACCCCCGCGCTGAACATCGCGGCGATGAGCGCGGTCGCGCCGGCCCCAGCGTCGCCGCCGCCGCGTCCTCGCCCGATCCCCGCGTCCTCGCGCCCGGTCGACGACGACGCTCCGCCGAGCTCCGCCGAGGGCGGCGCGGTCGCGAGGCCCATCATGCCGCCCGGGCCCCGATTCCCCGGCGCCAAGGTCGAGGTCACGCCGCTCGGCGGTGGCCCGAACCCACGCTCTCAGCCGCTGGCCGAGCCCGGGCGCCGCGCCGAGATCTCGGTGCTCGCCGGCTCCCCGATCCCCGCCGAGCCGACGAACCTGCCGCCCCAGCGCGCGGTGCGCGACGGCGTGCGCCGCGAGACGGGGCGCAAGCACCCGGGCCGCCTGGTGGTGATCGTGGAAGACGGCTCGGAAGGCCGCAGCTTCTCGCTCGCGGACGGCCAGCTCGACATCGGCCGCACCGACGGCGACATCGTCCTGGAAGACGACCACTACGTCTCGCCGCGTCATGCCCGCCTCAGGTTCCTCGACGGCCAGTGGATCTTGCGAGATCTGGACTCGACGAACCACGTGTACCTCCGCATTCGAAAGCCGCAGTCGCTGAGAGACGGCGACTTGCTTCTTTTGGGGCTGGAGGTGTTACAGTTTCAGACGGTGAGCGACGGTGAGCGAGGCCTGGGTCATGCCATGCAGCACGGGACGCTGCTGTTCGGCTCCCCGGCAACGCCCCGTCGAGCCCGACTTTGCCAGCGGACGGTGGAGGGCGTCGTTCGTGACGTCTTCCACCTCTTCCGCGACGAGACCGTGATCGGAAGGGAGACGGGCGATATCGTGTTCACGGCCGATCCATTTCTCTCACGCCGCCACGCGGCGATCCGGCGCAGCGCGACCTCCGGCGAGTTCTCGCTCCTCGACCTCGACTCTTCGAACGGCACGTTCATCGCAATTCAGGGTGAAGTCAGCCTGGCCAACGGAGACTTCTTGCGTATCGGTCAGCACCTCTTTCGAGTGGACCTCGGATAGGCCATGGCGAATTCCACGACCTCCGAGTCCCAATCCGACGCGCCCGAGGCCAAGCCTCCCGCGGACGCCGCAGAGCCTACGGCCGCCGCCGAGGAGGCGAAGGTCGAAGCCTCCGCCGCGATTGCCGGCGCCGCCGAGCCCGAGGGGAAGGCTCCCGAGCCGGAGCCCTCCACGGAACCGGCCGAACCGGCCGAGCCTCCCAAGCCCGTCAAGCGTGGCCGCCCGGAGGTGAAGGTCCGCCTCTTTGGCCGCACCGACGTCGGCCAGGTGCGCGAGCACAACGAGGACAACTTCATCGTCGCCGACCTGACGAAGGAGAGCCGCGGGCTGATGGAGTCGGACCGCGTCCAGACCGTCGGCGATCGCGGCACGCTCCTCGGCGTCTGCGACGGCATGGGCGGCGCCGCCGCCGGTGAGGTCGCGAGCCAGCTCGCGGTCGACATCATCTACCAGCGCATGGCGATCGGCAGCGCGCCGGCCGACCACGACGGCCTCGCCGCGCGCCTCGTCCACGCGATCGAGTCCGCGGGCCTCCGCATCTTCAGCGAGGCCAAGCTCGACCGCACGCGACGCGGCATGGGCACGACGTCGACGGTCGCCGCGCTGCTCGACGACCACCTGTTCCTCGGCCAGGTCGGCGACAGCCGCGGCTACATCCTCCGCGGCGAGCGCCTGGTGCAGGTCACGCGCGATCAGTCGCTCGTGAACCAGTTGATCGAGGCCGGTCAGCTCACCGAGGAAGAGGCCGAGACGTTCGAGCACAACAACATCATCCTCCAGGCCCTCGGCACCGCCGACTCGGTCCAGGTGGACTTGACATACGTCCTGCTCCGGCGCGGCGACACGCTGCTGCTCTGCTCGGACGGCCTCTCGGGCATGGTGCGGAACGACGAGATCCGCGAGGTGCTCCGCTCCCTCGACGATCCGCTCGAGGTCTGCAAGATGCTGACGGATCGGGCGAACCAGGCCGGCGGTCACGACAACATCACCGTGGTCATCGCCAAGTTCGAAGGCGACGATCTCGCCGAGCCCACGCGCGCCGACATCGAGGGCCTGAAGTACACGAAGTACTCGCTGCCCGAGCCCGCCCACATCTCGCAGCAAACGATCCCGGAGCCGAGCCGCAAGCTCAAGGGCCTCGAGCAATCGAAGGTCTCCTCGCGCCCGCCGGCGAAGACCCGCCCGGGCAGCCCCGAGATCGAGGTCGGCGAGACGGACGAGTACGACGACGGCGACGATCTCGCGCCGGGCCACCCGGAGGATTCGATCCAGATCCCGACCGAGGGCGCGCCGCAGTGGCTGGTGATCATGATGATCGCCAGCGCCGTCGCCTGCGTCACGATCGCCGGCTACTACCTGCTCCGATAGTCCCACCGAAGCAGCGAGCGGGGTTCAACCTGCTCGCTGCTGGAGCACCAGGCTCCTACGGAGCGAGCCAGGCGATCAGCTCGTCCCACTGCGCGGCGGAGAGGCGGACGCGCTTCTCGTGGCGCTTGGCGGCGCCTCGCAGCACCGTCGCGCTCCGCTCGCGGGGCTGGATCGGAGCGTGGCAGGCGCCGCAGCGCGCGCGCCATACCGCGACGATGGGGGGCTGCTCGACGCCGGGCCCGCTGGCAGGCCCTCCGCAGCCCCACAGCCCCACGCAGGCCGCGGCGATCGCTCCCCAGCGCGCTCGGGCCATCAGAGGCTGAGCCCGATGATCGTGCGCATCCAGAGGTGGCCGTAGGCGTCGCCCGGCTCCTGCACGCGGGCCGCGTCGCTCAACCGGAGGTACGCACCGAGGCTCCACCAGATCTGGCCGAAGTTGAAGAGCGCCGTCGGCCCGAGGTAGTGGTGCGGCCCGAACGCGAACGGCCGCGGGGTCGTGGGGTTGGAGACCGAGAACTCGGCGAGCATCCAGTACTCGATGCCGGTGTGGAGCCACGGGCGCACCTCGTACGCGGCGCCGCCGGAGGGGTTCGCGATCCACTCGCGCCGGCCGTCATAGTAGATCTCGTGCTCGCCCACGAGGTTCGCCATCAGCGACAGCGGGCCGAAGCGGCGCTCCAGGTTGACCTTGAACTCGATCTCGATCTCGGCGCGGGCCTCGGCGACCTCGCCGTAGAGCGAGACGTCGACGGGCCAGTCGCCGGCCTCCGCCAGCCGCAGCCGCAGCCGCTGCTTGACCGCGGTCCCGGCCGAGATCGTCGCGACCGAGGCGTAGTCCTCGCCGACGGGCGGGGCGATCTGGAGGTAGAGCCCGAGCTCGAGCCGGTCGGTGATGCCGTACTCGTACTCGGTCTGGAACAGGAAGAGGCCGATCGTCGCCGGCTTGCCGGTCGCAGCGGAGAGCGCCCGCGTCGGCGTGTAGTCGACGTACTGCTCGATCTCCGAGCCGCCTTTGGGCAGCGTCGCGTACGGGTACGTGAAGGGGAGCAGCTTCGGGTTCGCGGCGGCGGAGCCGGCGACGGAGAGGAGCGCTGCCGTGATGGCAGCGGCGGGCAGGAATCGCGTCATGAAAATTCGTTTGACCTCAAAACGATTTGAGCAGGAGCGCCTCGGTGAGGACAAAGTCGTTGTCCTTCGCGGCCCCATGGCATCCGTTGCAGCCTCCGTTGGGATCGCCGCCGTACTTCTCCCCCACAGGCGGGCCGACGCCGCGCCAGATGATCGTCACCTGCCCCGCGTCCACGTTCGCGAGCTCGAACCACTCCCAGCCCGCGGCGCCGTTGACGTTGTAGGCGCCGCCCCGCTTGACCCGCGCGAAGATCTGTCGATCAACGAGCGGCTCGCTGTCGGACTCCTTCACGATGATCGTGCCCACCGGGAACGACGCGCTCCCCGACGGCGGGGCCTTGTTCAGGTACTCGGTGCGAGCGCCCGCGGTGTGGATCGTGCCGTTCGGACCGGGCGCGATCGGGAACTTCTCCCAGGTGCGAAAATCCTTGAAGCTCGAGGCGAAAGCGATGGGTCCAGAGTCGGGCTCGGGGTCCGTCGAGCTCTCGACGGGCGCGCAGGCCGCTAGGATGCCGCTGAGCAGGAGGCCCGTACCCATGAGGACACGCTTCATCGCATTCGCCTTCCGTGAACTTTGAGGGTTCTACTCCGTGAAACCGGGCAGTCCTACCACGCCTGCTGCCTCGTTCATCTCGAAGACCACCGAGCCGTCCCGCATCGGGTCCACGGCCACGGTGACCGCCTGAAAGAGCTTGCCGAAGGGCGTCGCCAGATCCGCCTCCGAGGGCGTGGCGCTCCAGGTCGCGGGCGGGCTCGGGATGGTGTCGCCGGGGTTGGCGTCGTACGCGACATGGAGCTCCTTGAAGCCCGCGGTGATCCCTTTGTCGGACGCCGCGCCGCCGTCCTTCGACTGGATCCAGGGCTGGAAGAGCGCGTAGATCGTCTCCGTCCCCTGGAGGTTGGCGTGGAGGTCGCCGAGCGTGTGCCGGGAGTAGCGCGACTCTTCTTGCCCGGTGGAGGCCTTGTTCACCTTCTCGTGCTGCTCGTTCATCAGCGAGATCAGCCCCTGAAAGGCCGCGCCGATGTCGAGCTTCGCCGTCTTCCACTGGTCTCGCAGCGACGTGATGTCGACGACGAGCTGGCCGCAGAGCTTGCCCTTGAACGAGGCGGCCTCGGCCTCGGTCGCCGGGTACGCGGCGGCCACGTAGCCGAGGAGGGGCTTCTCGAAGTCCGTGACCTCGGTCGGGGTGGAGTCGGAGAAGAGGATCCGCTCGATCCCGTGCATGCCGGTCACGCCCTGATCATCGAAGAGGTTCGCGTCGCCCTTGTCGCCGAGCTCGCTGAGGAAATCGTCGTAGCGAGCGTCGGTCGCCGCGTCGAGCTCGGGGAACAGCGGGGCCACCGCGCCTTCGATGTGCTCGTAGCTCGTGCGCGCCTTGCCCCACGCGGCCTTCATCGCCGCGATCGCGTCCGCGTCGAGCTTGGCGTCCCAGCCGCGGCCCTGAGGCGTCGGCGCCGCCTCGCAGAGCGACTTCGAGGACGCGAGCCAGGCGTCGATCTCGACCGCGATCGCGGACTGCATGCCCGTCGCGATCTCCTTCTGGTAGTCGGCGTCCTTCTTCTCCGTGTCCGCGGGGCTGCTCGAGCAGCCGGCGGCGACGAAGAGCGGGAGCGCTGCGAGACAGTTCAGGATCGAGCGTGAGCTATTCATGAGAGTCGTGGTTCCTTTCAGGCGCGCCCCGGCGCCGTCCGCACGAGGTGGGGACAGCGCTGGAGCGGACGCGGGGTTCGGGGCGCGGCCCCAGGGAAACTAGAGGGCGCCGACGTAGGCGAGGAGCGCGGCCTTCTCGCCCGGGGAAAGCGCGCGAAACAATTTGACCGAGCCGTTGGCCTCCGAGCCCTCGCCCTCGTGATCGAGGATGGCGTCCTCGATCGTCCTGGCGCGCCCGTCGTGCATCAGCACCCGGTTGAAGCGGAGGCCTACCAGCGGCGAGGTTCGCCACTCGCGCGATGTCGCGTCGCCTTCGGCGAGGCCGTCGGCGAGCGCGGTACCGAGATCGTGAAGGAGGAAATCGGTGAAGACGGGCGCGTCGATCGAGGCAAGCTCGGCGATCGGGTAGTCGGCGCGCGTGCGAAGCGAGGGCGCGTGGCACGCGGCGCATTGCGTGGTCGCGAAGAGCGCCGCGCCGGCGGGATCCGCGGGGAGATCCCGCCGCGGGATCGCCAGCATGCGCATGTAGGAGGCGATGTCGTTGACGTCGTCCAGCGTCGTGTCCAGGCCGGGCTTGGCGTCGTCGGTGAGCCCGTCGGGGTTGGGCAGCTCCGTCGGCCGCAGCGGCGAGGTGATGCCCATGTCGCCCTGGAACGCGTCGGCGGTGAAGTCGTCGAGCGTCGTGATCCGCGCCTTGAGGCCGAAGCGCCCGATCAGCCCCGTGTCGCCCTTCGCGAACATCGGCGAGCCCTCGGGGTTCGCCTCCGAGGCGTAGGTCACGCGGTTGATGCGGCCGTGGATCCCGTCGGTCCGATCGGCCTGCTCGCGCTCGAGGCGCTCGATTTCGCTGTCGAGCACGGCCTCCATGTAGCCGCGCCCGATCACGGGAGGACCGATGCGGCGGCTGCTCTTCACCGACGGATCGTTCGGCATCGAGAGCACCGGCGTCGACGCGCCCGCCGTGACGTAGGGCCGGACGCTGTGGCCGAAGGGCAGCTTCGACTGATCGAGCGAGGCGGTGACGCCGTCCGCCTCGATGACCGAGATCTTCTCCACGAGGCCGGGGCCGCGCACGTCGTCGCGATGGCAGTCGACGCAGGCCGCGCGAACGTAGAGCGGACCGAGGCCGTCGGCGGTGCGCTGGGTGCGCTCGAAGAGGCCGTCGCCGCGATCGAACTGCTCCCTCGCCAGCTTCGAGAGGCCGCGCAGCGGGAGGCCGGTGCTGTCGTCGGCCTGGCTCGTGATCGGCGCCGCCGTTTCCTCGTCGGGAGAGCACCCTCCGAGGGCGGAGAGCACAAGAAAGAAAGGAATCGAGCGCGACAAATGCGAACCCATAGTGCCTCGACAAATTTGAATTTGACTTTCTATTTCATATTAAAACCGTTACGCGCTGTCAACCATTATCGATAATGACTTTCATTTACTCTTGTTCGATCCTTCGCAAAATGATGAGGCGGGCTGTGCGCTCCGCAGATCGATCGGGCTCGGGCACAATGCTCCGCGTTTCATGATTCGCATCACCCACCTTCGTGGCCGCGCGGCGCCGGCCGTCCTCGATTTCCGCGCGCCTCGTGTCCGCATCGG
>Ga0209181_10002059_pt1 | contig 33577 bp, 28 predicted proteins | sample MAT05_FD_187208 | JGI IMG/M metagenome (GOLD analysis project Ga0209181, IMG submission 187208) | Freshwater microbial communities from Lake Fryxell liftoff mats and glacier meltwater in Antarctica - MAT-05 (SPAdes) (version 2) | ecosystem: Environmental > Aquatic > Freshwater > Ice > Liftoff... | reverse complement strand
TGTGTTATGAAATTGGGATTGAAGGTATGCTTAATTTACTATTTAAGATGGGGATAATAAATTACAAGTGATATATTTTTTCTCTGTGAACCTCTGTGCAGAACTCTGTGAAACTCTGTGTGCTAAACGCACCATACAGACACATTGCTTGTAATTTTTTTATGTTATGCGGTTTGCCCACCGCGTTTCACAGAGAAAATACACACAGAGGTTCACAGCGTTTTTGTGTTATGAAATTGGGATTGAAGGTATGCTTAATTTACTATTGAAGATGGGGATAATAAATTGCAAGCGATATATTTTTTCTCTGTGAACCTCTGTGCAGAACGCTGTGAAACTCTGTGTGCTAAGCGCACCATACAGACACATTGCTTGTAATTTCTTTATGTTATGCGGTTTGCGCACAGTGTTGCACAGAGAAAAAATATCCTTTGTAATCTAGTATTGTATTTGCAGCTGCTATAAATAAATTAAACTAAATACGCTAAAAATGAAAAATTTGATTGAAAATCTAGAGGTTTTGCAATTAGAACTGCTGTAATGCTTTTATTACGGTGTCATCAATTCGATTCATGTTAGTATAATAGCCATTGTCGCCCCATTGCTGTCGCGCAATATATGCTTTAATACTCGTTTCAATTTTTTTGCGTGATGCATTTATTTGTTCATCACTAACAGCTTTATCTGGATCATGTGTATGCACGTAATACATAAATTTGCCAAATAATGCATCATTTACTTCAAAGGTATTTGCAAATGAATTTAAATCAGTATATCCAGCAAATGCTTTTGGATTTCCGGAATAGGTTGAATAGCTGAATTGTTGTATTAAAGAACGATTTAATAAATAGTTTAATGTTTGATTAATTGGAGATGTATCAATTGGAACATAAATATCTGGATGAATTCCCCATTCAATTTTTTCGCTTTCTTGCAAGCTGTCAGGTAATTCACCACCATTCATTATTATACTCATATATTGCTCATAATAAGCATCAACGCCACCAGTGTAAGGTCGTTGAATACTTTTACCAGAAGGTGTATAATAACGTGCAATGGTGAGTCTGATTGCAGAACTATCATTAAGGTCGTAAACCTGCTGTACCAAGCCTTTTCCAAAACTTCTGCGTCCAACAATTGTTGCGCGTTTATTGTCTTGTAGTGCACCTGCTAATATCTCGCTTGCCGATGCAGAATATTCATTCACCAATACCACAACATTGCCCGATTCAAATAATCCATTGTTGCCGGCGCGATAATCGTTTCTTCCAACAGCGCGACCTTCTGTATATACAATAAGTGGCGTGCCTCCCAAAAATTCATCAGCCAAAGCAACGGCACCTGTTAAATAGCCACCTGGATTTCCACGCAAATCAAGCACAAGATTTTTCATTCCCGTATTCACTAATGATTGCAGTGCATCTGCAAATTCGATTGGTGTTTTATCTGAAAATTTATTAACTTTAATATATCCTGTTTTTGCATCAATCATATAGGAAGCGTCGATGCTCGTAATTGGAATTACATCGCGCACTATGCTGAATGGTAATAATGATTTTTCTCCTTGTCGTTTAATTTTTATGTTAACAGTTGTGCCTTTCTTCCCTCTTAATTTTTTTATTACACCTTCGCTTGCAATTTTAACACCAGCAACTAAACTGTCATCAATTTTAATAATTTTATCACCAGCTAAAATGCCAAGTTTATCTGATGGCCCACCACTTAATGCGGCAACAACTAAAATGGTATCATCAACAATATTAAATTCAATTCCAATACCATCGAAGTTGCCATCTAATTCTTCATTAAATCCTATTAAATCTTCCTTATGAATATAACTAGAGTGTGGGTCTAAATGCTTGAACAATTCATCAATTGTTTCTGGGTCGTTAAGGTAAGCTGAAAGAAAATCATCCATTAACGAATCTACATTTAGTGAATCTACATAGCGCTGACTAATAAAATTGAGGATATCGTTAATGCGCTCATTTGATTGTGCATTGGACCCATAAGTTGGCCTTCCGCCCGAAAATGGGGATATTTTTATACCGATAAGCACACCCACAGCCAGAACTGCAGCAAATCCGAGAGGTAATAAGTATCTATTGTTCACCTGAAAAATTTATATTTTGCACAAATTAACTACATCTAACGCACACCTTAACAATACAGACCAACTCTTTTTGTTCATACCTGTTTTAAGGTATTATAGTAGGAACTAGCTAGAACGCTTTTAACTCCAAATTTTGTGTAGTAAGTTTGCATCTGTTTAGAACTGTTCTAAATAGTAAAAATGAAAGTAATCATATGAATGAATTTATCATAACCTTTCGTGAAAGCCTTGAGGCTGCATTAATTGTGGGAATAATTTATGCTGTGCTTGATAAGAACAATCTGCATAGCCAAAAGAAACAACTTTGGATCAGTGTTATTATTGCCATTTTGGTATCTGCTGTTTTAGGTGTTGTACTTTTTGAGGGACTTAAGCAAGCACCTGAAGGAACAAGAGAATTATTAGAAGGTGTTTTTATGTATATAACAGCGGCATTGTTGTATTATGTAATATTCTGGATGAGCAAAACTTTGGCCAGCAGGGAGGTTATAACAAATCAAACGACAAGTGCAGCTGCAAAAAGTGGCAATTTGGGCATATTTATGTTAGTATTTTTTGCTATAGTAAGAGAGGGATTTGAAACTGCTTTATTTTTAGTTGCCAGTACGAGTATAGATAATAGTTTTTCGTACGTTGGATTTTTTACGGGAATTTTAATTGCTGTATTAATTGGTTATTTAATTGTAATTCAAGGAAAGAAAATTCAATTGCGTCCATTTTTTAAATACACATCATTATTGTTGGTGTTTTTTGCAGCGGGTATGGTTGCTTATGGCACACACGAATTACACGAATATTTGGAAGAACGCGAGCACAGCAAAGCAGCAATAGAGGCAACTACGCTAGAAGGTGCAGTTGAAGGTGCAGAACATGAAGAAGCGGAAGAGTATGTTTACAATATTTTTAAACCAAAAACGGCTGATGAAAATCCATCATCTGCATGGTATAAACTAGATAGTGAATCAGGCGATTATATTCACCTATTAAATGATAAAGGATTAGTAGGTTCTTTTATTAAAGGCTTGTTTGGTTATAATAGCAATCCAATAATGATTGAAGTAATACTTTGGTTTGTTGCATTAATTTTTGGGTTAATGGTTTGGCGTAAAGCTTATCGTTAACGAACCCTATTGAATAAAAAAACCGCTTTATGAATTTTCACAAAGCGGTTTTTTATTAAAATAGAAATAATTTATCGGTGTACTAAAGTAAAAGCAAAGTTTGGTCCTTTACCTAATTTGTATGCCATAGTAATCCATAATTTCGCTAGGTTTTCGAGCATCACTGCGTTTTCTAATCCGCCGGTATCAATTACTTTAAAGCCTAAATCTTCGGCTAGTGCAGTTACTACTTTTTTTGATGCATCGTCATCTCCACAAATAAATGTTTCAATTGCTTGATCATTATAAATGGGATTAATCATGTTAGCAACGCCAGTGGTATTAAATGCCTTAACTACATCTGCATTGCCTGTCCATGCACTAATTGCTTCTGCTGCAGATTCAAACGGCTCTGTGCTCACAGAAACTGGGTTTGTTGCATCGATAATTATCTTGCCATCCCAATCAACATCAATACTTTTAATTACTTCATCGGCAACGCCAAACGGCAATGCTATTAAAACCACTTCTGCGTTGGCCATTGATTCTTGAAATGTAGTAACCTTTGCACCGATGCTAATTGCGTTCCATGCTTTTTGACTTTGGGGGTCGCGCACTCCGAAGGTAATATCATGACCTTTGGCCTTCCATTTTGTACCTGCAGCCAGTGCGATGTTGCCTGCTCCTAAAATTGTAATATGCATAAATTGAGATTGGCGTAAATGAATTTTAAAGATGTAGCATAAAAATTATGCCAACAACGTAGCAGTCATTGTAATTTCTGTATTCAATAATTTAGAAATAGGGCAATTGATTTTTGCTTCTTCTGCAGCTTCAGTAAATGATTCAACGGTAGCGCCAGGTACTTTTGCTTCAACTTCTAGGTGTGCATTTGTAATTGCACCGTTATCTAAAGTAATTGTGCATGTTGTATTGATAGCTTCAGGCGTTAGGTTCTTAGTGCCTAATACGAAGCTTAATTTCATACTAAAACATCCTGCATGCGCAGCAGCTACTAATTCTTCGGGGTTGGTGCCAATGCCATCAGCAAAGCGTGTTGACCATGAATATTGATTTTGATTTAATACTCCAGATTGAGTGGTTAGATGGCCTGTGCCTTCTTTTCCGGTACCGTTCCAAACGGCATTTGCATTACGTTTCATTATTAAGTGTTTTGTTTGATTAATTGAATATTTAAAGCAAAGTTAGTGGTTCGCAGGTGTACCGCCAATTATTGTTTGTTAGATTTATAATTAGACCTTGGTAACCTAGATAGCTGATATGTCATTTATATGACATATATGATTTACTTATAGATTGCTTAAGCAAGCCTATTATTACAATAAAGCAACTTTAAAAATGCGGACCAAGTGGATTTTGTTATATCGTAACCTTTACTAAATAAACGTATATAATTATTCCTTAGCAATTTCAGCACCTCAATTGTTGAATATTTTTTTAGGAAAGTTCGACACCAATAAATCAAAAAGTAACAGGGCTGTTATTTGCAATTTTTTACAATCTGCCTAAAACAAAACATAAAACAATTTGCATAAAAAAAGCCGGCACATGGCCGGCTTTTTAAATAACGTAGTTTTATTATTTAGCTATTTTCAACTCATTTATCAAGTTGCTTGCGCCAGCGTATTTATCTATAATAAATAACACATAGCGAATGTCAACCGAAATAGTGCGGTTCATTGCAGGGTCAACAATGTAATCGCCTGGTGTGCCTTCGTAGTTGCCATCGAAAGCTAAACCGATTAGTTCACCTTTCCCATTCATTATAGGACTTCCGCTGTTACCGCCTGTAATATCTAAATTAGAAATAAAGCAAACAGGTACAGTTCCGTTTTTATCAGCATAGCGACCATAGTCTCTTGCTTTATATAATTCATATAATTTTTCAGGTACTATAAATTCAGGGTCGCTGTTATCGCGTTTTTCCATTATGCCATTAATATTAGTTTGCCAATGGAATTGAACCGCATCACGTGCAACATAATCTTGAACTGTTCCATAAGTTAAACGCAAAGTTGAATTTGCATCTGGATAGAAATTCTTTTTAGGTTCACTTTTCATTATACCTGCAGTGTATTCGCGCTGTAATTTACCGAGCTCGGCATTTGATGTTCTAAAAACTGCACCTGAAGTTTGTGCATCTGCGTATAATGCTATAAAGTAATTATATAAAGGATCCTTTTTTAATTTCTTTTCGCTTGGCTTAGCTAAATAAGCATCTAATTTTTCTTTTGTAGTAAACACTGATTTTGCAAACGCATTTTTACCCCAATTTTCAAATTTTTGATGTGGCGTATTGCCTTTGCCTTTAGCCAAAATATCTTTAATAGTTTGTGGTTGTTTTTCAGCTGGCAGTTTAGCATACATCATATCTAATAATGCAACCAGTTTGCCTACTTCCGTATCATAATCAAGACCTTCCCACAATGATTCTGCAGCAGTTTTTACACCTTCAATAACTGCAGTTCTTTCATCGCCGGTAACGGCTTCATCACCAAAAATAGTTTCAATATTATTTAATTCAAGTGCAAAATTTCCTGTAGGTAATAATACAACGGAATAAATTTTGTAATAAAATTCTTTATTAACGGTGCTTAAAGTGCTATAGGCATTCTTGAAATTAATAAACATTTCAGTATATTCATCCTCTGTTGCTTTGCCTTGCGATTTAGCCCATTGCATGAATGATTTTTCTTGATTTTCTTTAATGCCAACTGCATCCATGCGATTCATGCCATCGAGTTGTGTTGAATATAATTTCAAGCCATTCTTTAATTGTGCATAATCTGCAGCTAATTGAATTCTAACGGCTTCATCTTTATCCATTTCAATTTTCATTGCGTCGGTAACAGTTTGAAACACATCAACCTGAGCTGGATTACTCTCATTCATTACTTCTGCAATACCTGAACTCGTTAAATAACGCTCTGTAGAACCAGGGAAACCCATAATCATAGAAAAATCACCTTCTTCATATCCTTCTAACGAAATTTTTAAAAATCGCTTAGGTGAGTAAGGCACATTTTCAGCACTGTATTCTGCTGGATTATTTGATATGTCGGCATAAATTCTAAATATGCTAAAGTCGCCAGTATGTCTAGGCCACATCCAATTGTCGGTATCTCCGCCAAAGTTTCCTATTGATGATGGTGGTGCGCCTGCTAAGCGAACATCGTTATAAATTTTATATAAATAAACGTAAAACTGATTGCCATAAAACATTGCTTTTACTTCGGCAATAAATCCTTGCTCGGCGTAACGTGCAACTATTCTATTTTGAATTTCTGTAATTTTTGCTCTGCGCTGTGCCATGTCTAAACCAGCAACTTGCGGAACTATAGAGTCAGTAACATCATATGCATTTTGCAAAATGCGAATCGCAAGTCCTGGAATTGGTAATTCTTCTGCATAGCTGCGGGCCCAAAATCCATCGTCAATATAATTGTTTTCGGGTGTTGATTGTGAAGCAATGGCATCGAATCCACAGTGGTGATTAGTAAACATTAAGCCATTAGGAGAAACGAGTTCGCCTGTGCAAATTCCACTTCCACCTTCATAAAGCTGCACAACAGCATCTTTCAAGCTGCCAGTTTCTGTATTGTAAATTTCATCGGCAGAAATTTCAAGACCAAGCTGTTTCAGATAGTCGAAATTGAGTTGGCGAACCAAGTTGGCTAGCCACATTCCCTCATCAGGGTAACTTGCTGCATGTGCAGGCTTAATGGCAGTTGCTACAAACAGCAAAATTGCCATCGCATAAAAGCTAAATTTACGTTTCATCATAATTATAAATCTGATTTGTTAATTCGACTGCAAAGTTAATGAAGAAATGCTTTTGAAAGCGAAAGGGCACAAAAAAAGCAGCCTAAGCTGCTTTAAAGTATGTTAAATTTTATTATTCTTCTTTTAGAAACTTCTTAGTAATAAGCGTATTTCCTTGATAATAGACTGCAAGAAAGTAAACTCCTGGTTGCAAATCTATCAAACTAACCTTGATATCTCGCTTTCCAGGTTCTAGCGTTACTGTTTTAATTTCACGACCAACAATGTTAAGAATGCTTATTTTATCTACATTATCGTAAGTAAAGCTAATGGTAGCATAGCTTTTAACTGGATTAGGGAATATGCTTACTGTCGCATCCTCATTGCCGATTCTTGCTGTGGTGCTATCGGCATCGCCAAATGAACTGCTCACTTCGGTTGCACATTCGTCACCCGTCAAGGTTTCAGCATCTGATGATGCATAAGACCAAGTTGTTATCGCAGAGACCAGTAGTAATGTGTAGAGTTTACGCATAGGCTTGTTTCGTGTTGGTAAAGATATAGTAATGTTTTGAGTTATTCAAAATTTTATAAATGTTAATATGTTGCTTTAACTTGCTTCGACAAGTTTTGTGCCATCTCCTGAATGTAATCGTTATACGTAAAACCACGCTAAATGTTTCATTATCAGATAGTAAAGTCGTCATCTTCTTCAAGTTCTGAAAGCGGGTCTTCGGTAAACATGCTGCTAAATAAATCGGTGAACTGCGTTCCAGTATGCAAGAAATGTTTGCTTAACAACGAATATTCGGATAATCCATGCAGCACAAACTCCATCAAAAAGTATTGTTCGTCAGCTGAAACTTTCGGATGCAAGGTTTGCACCAACTTCTTTAAACCTGGAATTTTTTCAAGGGCTTTGCGATATTCGGCATTGTTACTTTCGTTAAGTAGGTCGACAGTATTACCCTCATTAAACCAATTGATAATATCCTGATATATAGGCTTCTTTTTAGCCTCAGGCTCAGTTTCTCCTTTTTTGCCAAGTGGTTTTTTTGCCTTTTCGGGTGCAGGGAAATAATTGGTGAATTGCGCGCGAACGGCTTTCCCAATCAGATTTATGGCCACAATGTAAGGTCCTTCTTGTTCACCTTCATAAACTAACTCTATTTTTCCAGTTAATGAAGGTACCACACTCCAAAAATCACTCACCCGAACGTAGGTAATGTCGTCGTTGCTTTTTAAGGCTCTGCGTTCCGCACCTGAAACAAGATTTTCTAAAGCAGTGATAGTCATTCGTGCACTAACCCCACTTTTTTGATCTACATATTCACTTTTACGTGCTTCGAATGCTATTTGTTCAATCATGTCTTTTGCCAATTCATTTAATTGAACACGTTGTTGTTGTTCGTGATTTATTTTGGCTTCTTGACTCGTTATTATTTTTGAGGTGGCAATATCTTTAGGGTAATGAGTTAAGATTTGACTTTCGATTCGGTCTTTCAATGGTGTAACTATGGAACCGCGATTGGTATAATCTTCAGGATTTGCTGTAAACACAAATTGAATATCCAAAGGCAAGCGAATTTTAAATCCGCGAATTTGAATATCGCCTTCTTGTAAAATATTAAATAAGGCTACTTGAATTCTTGCTTGTAAATCGGGTAGTTCGTTAATTACAAAAATGCAACGATGTGAGCGCGGAATTAATCCGAAATGTATTACGCGTTCGTCGTTATAATTCAATTTTAAATTCGCCGCTTTAATTGGGTCAACGTCGCCAATTAAATCTGCAATACTCACATCGGGAGTTGCTAGTTTTTCTGTATAGCGACTATCGCGACGCATCCATTCAATCGGCGTAGCATCGCCTTTTTCTGCTAATAAATTTTTAGCATAAAACGATAATGGATTAAATGGGTCGTCATTTAAATCGCTTCCAGCTACAACAGGAATATACTCATCGAGCAATGAAGTAAGTAAACGTGCAATACGTGTTTTTGCCTGTCCACGCAATCCTAATAAAATGATATTATGTCGCGATAAAATTGCTCTTTCTAAATCAGGAATCACAGTGTGTTCGAATCCATGAATACCTTCAAAAAATTTTTCACCAGAGCGCAACTTGGCAATGAGGTTTTTTCTAAGCTCTTCCTTAATAGATAAACTTTTGTACCCTGACTTTTTTAATGCTCCAAATGTGGTAATTGTATTAATTTGCATAAATAATTAAAATAGTAAATAATAATAAAAATAGTATTTGTTATCGAACGTTTCTTCGCCTGTTTCGTTCATAATCTTCAAAAATATAATCGCCTAATCCTTTAAGTGATGTATAAAATGCCTTGCCCTGATTTGTTTGTGTGAATTCTTCCACAAACGCTTGCAGGTAGCTGTCTTTGGCAATCATAAAGGTGGTGATTTTTATGCCAAGCTTGCGGCAATGGGCTGCTAAGTTCAAGGTTTTATTAACAATGATTCTATCTAGGCCAAAACTGTTTTTATAATATTTCCCGTTCCGTACAATGCAAGTTGGCTTGCCATCGGTTATCATAAAAATTTGTTTGTTCTGATTTTTTCTGCGGCGCAATAAATCCATAGCTAATTCTAAACCAGCAACAGTGTTAGTATGGTATGGTCCAACTTGTAAATAGGGTATGTCTTTAATTTCAATTTGCCAAGCATCGTTTCCAAAAACAATAACATCTAAAGTGTCTTTTGGATATTTTGTTTTAATTAATTCACTTAAGGCCATTGCCACTTTTTTTGCTGGTGTAATGCGGTCTTCTCCATATAAAATCATGGAGTGCGAAATGTCTATCATTAGCACGGTAGACGTTTGTGCTTTAAATTCTTTTTCTACTACAACCAAGTCATCTTCATTCATTCTGAAATCCTGAATGCCATGGTTAATGAATGCGTTTTTTAATGATTCATTATAATCTATTTGCTCATGTGCATCACCGTAACTAAAATTGCGACTGTCGGTAGAGTTTTCGTCGCCGCTGCCGGTATGTGATGTTTTATGTTTGCCTTGCGATGATTTTTTTAGTTTACCAAAAATTTGGTCGAGTGAACTTTTGCGAATTGACTGTTCCATTTTTGCCGTAATTTGCATTACACCACTTTCTGGGTCATCTTCTTTTAAAAAGCCGCGATCTTTTAGTTCTTGAATAAAATCGCCCATTCCGTATTCGGGTGTAGTAATTTTATATTGCTTATCTAATTTATTTAACCAATCGAGCGCTTCGGTAACATCGCCGCTGGTATATACCAATAGCTCCTTCAGCAGTTCGAACATAGTGTCGAAAAGCGATTGCGGCTTTTCGTCAAATTTAGAAAATCTATTTCCAAGCATATCAATTAATAACCTTTGTGATGTATTTCCAGTTCACCTAATTTACCACCAAATAAAATATCCCTAACGCCATCGCCCTTAAGGAATTCATGCGGAAAGCCTAATTCTATTTTGCTCACTTCATCTAAGCGCGTTAAGTGTTCAGGGGTTAAAACAATTTTTGATGCTCCTAAGCTATCGCTTAACTGAGCAACATTTCTTGCACCCACAATTGGAATTATTTGTTGATGTTGCTGCATCACCCATCTTATGGCGATTTGTGCAGCAGAAAAACCGGTTTCATTCGCAATATTTACAACTTCTTGTGCAATTATGCGATTGCGTTCGTTGAGTCTGGCACTATTTGGTTGCAGGCGTTTAGCTTCATTGTTTTCACTTAAATATTTCCCCGTTAGGGCACCACCAGCTATTGGGGCCCAGGCTATAATGCCCATGTCCATTGCGTTTGCCATCGGAATCATATCGCGTTCTACGGTGCGTTGGATAAGCGAATACTCCAATTGCAAACCAATAAAAGCATTCCAACCCCTTAGTTCGGCAATAGTATTGGCTCTAGCCACAATCCACGCTGGGGTATCAGATATAGCAATATAAAATACTTTACCTTGATGAATAAGGTCGTTTAGTCCGAGTAAAACCTCTTCGCTGTAAGTCGTAAAGTCCCAAGCGTGTAAATACAATACATCAATATATTCTGTTTTAAGGCGTTTCAAACTTCCCTCTACAGATTGCACCATGTTTTTGCGGTGATTTCCTGCCAAGTTTAGGCCACGGTCATGGGTTACTAAAGCATATTTTGTGGCTAATACTAGGTCTTCGCGACGGCCGCTTTCAGCCATAAAATCACCTATAAAGCGCTCACTAGTACCTTCCGTGTATCGGTTTGCAGTATCTATAAAATTACCTCCAGCTTCTAAAAAGGCGAAAAATTGTTTGCGGCTTTCCTCCAAATTGGCTCCCCAGCCCCATTCTTCACCAAAAGTCATGGTGCCTAGAGCTATTTCTGATACACGAAGTCCACTTTTGCCGAGTAGTTTGTAGTTCATAGAGAATTAAAGTTAAAATGATAAAGGTAATGGACTTAGCAATAGTGTAAATCCTAATTTAGATATTTACTAACAGTTTAATTCAGTTAAAAACTAAAATGAACTGAATAGGTTCATTATTTTAGTGCAAAATTCAAATTTAATGTAATGGTAAAACAATTTTTGACGGCAAGTTTAGTTTTGTTAACGTGCAGCTTAAGTGCACAACAAACGGAGAAAGAGGTTTTTAATAAAATATTTGATGAAACAATGTTACATGGCGAAGCTTATGACCACCTTCGTTATTTATGTAAAAGTATTGGAAATAGATTAGCTGGTTCACCGCAAGCAGATATGGCTGTGCGATGGAGCTATCAATTAATGCAACAATATGATTTTGATTCTGTATGGTTGCAGGAAGTAACTGTTCCACATTGGGTTCGCGGTGCAAAAGAATATGCCGAAATTATTAATTATGGTCAGGTAAATATGTTGGCGTTAGGAGGCAGTATTGCAACTCCTATTGAAGGTATTACAGAACAAGTAATTGAAGTAAAAGATTTTGATGAATTAAAAGCATTAGGTGCAGATAAAATTGCAGGAAAAATTGTTTTTTATAATTACGTATTTCCTCAAAATGTAGTTAACTCATTTGATGGTTATAGTGAAGCAGGGCCATATCGTTGGCGAGGTGCAAGTGAGGCAAGTAAATTAGGTGCCAAAGCAGTAATTATTAGAAGTGTTGGGTCAGCTCATGACGATTTTGCGCATACTGGCAGTACTGGATTTGCCGATGGCGTTAAGAAAGTACCTTGTGCTGCGTTGAGCGCAGTAGATGCAGATTATTTGCATGATGCGTTGAAAAAAGATCCTGCTTTAAATTTCAAAATGATAATGCATTGTAAAACACTAGATTCTGTGCAATCATATAATGTTATTGCTGAAATAAAAGGTGTACAATTTCCAAATGAAATTATTGTTGTTGGCGGACATCTTGATAGCTGGGATGTTGGTGAAGGTGCGCATGATGATGGAGCCGGATGCATGCAAAGTTTAGAAGTAATTAGAACAATTAAGGCATTAAATCTTAAACCAAAAAGAACAATTCGTTGTATTTTTTATATGAATGAAGAAAATGGTAACATGGGTGGAAAAACCTATGGTGCTTATGCAAAAGGAACAACTACTGAAAAACATATTGCTGCTTTGGAAAGCGATGCGGGCGGATTTTCACCACGAGGATTTAATATTGATACCACTTTCCTTTTACATCCAAAATTTAATGACCTAAAAAAATTAATGTTGCCTTATGGCATTTATAAATTTGATGTTGGACACGGCGGAACAGATATTGGGCCATTAGAAGGCGCAGGTACCAAGTTGTTTGGCCTTTCACCTGATTCGCAACGTTACATGGATTTACATCATACCGAAAATGATGTTTTTGAGCAAGTAAATAAACGAGAACTACATATGGGTGCGTCAGTTATGACAATGTTATGCTGGTGGTTGAGTGAAAATGGAGTAAAATAAAATGTAATAATTAGGCATTCACAGTAATTTAAAAAAGATAAGCGCATGAAAAAAAGTATTATAGTTTTGGTCATGCTGCTATCTTGTTTAAGTTCAATACAATTAAATGCGCAAGTTGTATCAGGCACTGTAAGTGATGCTAATTCAAAAGAGGCATTGCCAGGTGTAACCATAATTGCTACATCTTCGCTAGGCACAATTACCGACGATTTAGGTAACTACACGCTTACTTTACCAGAAGGTAAATATGAATTAAAATTCACCTATATTGGGTTTGAGCAAAAGTATGTAAATATCAAATTATTACCAGGAAAAAAATTAAATGCTGATGTTAGTCTTAATTCATCGATTTCAACATTAGATGTAGTTGTGGTAAGTGGCAGTTTATATGCTAAAAAATTGAGTGAAGAAACGCAAAGCATAGAGGTGATTAAAGCAGATTTAATTGCCAATACGAACGCAACTAATTTATCAGATGCCATTACTAAAGCATCAGGTGTATACATGATGGATGAGCAAGCAAATATTCGCGGTGGAACAGGGTTTACTTATGGAGCAGGCAGCAGGGTAATGTTAGTGGTTGACAATCAAATTATGTTGGCAGCAGATAGGGGAGATGCGAAGTGGAATTTTGTACCAATGGAAAATGTGGAACAAATTGAAATAATTAAGGGAGCTTCTTCAGTATTGTATGGAAGCAGTGCATTAAATGGCGTTATTGCCGTTCGCACAGCTTGGCCAAAAGCTAAACCCGAAAGTAATATTACTGTGTATCACGGATTTTACGATAAACCAGCATTAGCTGAAGCAGCATGGTGGGACAATGCGCCAACTAATACAGGAATTAGTTTCAGTCACCGTCAAAAATTCGACAAAATGGATTTGGTGTTAGGTGGTCATATCTCACAAAATAATTCACATCTATTAGGGCAGTATTCAGATAGAGCGCGCTTAAATTGGAAGACAAGATTTCATCCTGAAAATAATGATAGAATAACCTGGGGCGTAAACGGTAATATTATGAGCGACCGTGAAGGAATTTTCTTCTTGTGGGAGGATTATGATACTGCAGGATTTAAACCATTTCAAGGATACATTGATACCAGTTCGTCGACACTATTAAATTGGCAATTTAAATGGATTTCTATTGACCCGTGGTTAAACTATTACGATAAACATAAAAACGAACATCACTTTAAAATGCGGTTTTATAATAATGATGTTACCTATACCGACAGCACAGACGGCGGGGGATATTTATTGAATTTTGATTATCAATTTCATCGAGTGTTGGGTAACGATATTGTATTAACTGCTGGTACGCAAGGGTATTATTTTGATGTTGATGATTATGATTTAGGTGTGCACTCAGGTGTTTCGGCAGGCGTATATTTTCAGGCGGATAAAAAATTATTTAATCGCTTAATGTTGAATGTAGGTGTACGCGAAGAATTTTATCAAATTGATACATCTGGCGGCTCAGCTGTTCCAATATTTAAGGGAGGATTAAATTATAAAGCAGGTCAGCTTACAAATTTAAGATTATCGTTTGGGCAAGGATACCGGTTTCCGAGTTTAGTTGAAAAATTTGCCCAATCTAATTTAGGCACATTGTATATTTTTCCGAATCCCGATTTATTGGCTGAATATGGGTGGAATGCAGAATTTGGCATAAGGCGTGCAATTGGCGCAGATAACCTAAAGGGGTATGTAGACATCGCCTTTTACTTAACTGAATATTTCGAAATGACCGAATTTACGTTCAATTTTTATGCAGGAGAAGGAGCTGGATTTAAATCATTAAATACAAGCAGAGCGCGGATTGGCGGAATGGAATTTACGGTTGGCGGCAATGCAGATATGGGTAATGGTAAATTAAGCTGGTCTGGTGGATATAATTATATTTATCCTGCAGATTTATCTGGCGATTCGAGTAATCTAGATTTTTCTACATTTATGAATAATTTTATTACTGGATTTACCGCTAAGTCTGACGACTCTGTATTTTTAAGTTCAGTTTTAAAATACAGATTTAGGCATATGCTACGTATGGATATAGAGTATGCGATTAACAAATGGTATTTCGGAAGTGATATCAGTTATTTTAGCTTGATGGAAAATCTGGATGCGATTTACATTTCATTTATTCCCGGCATTGTTGAATATCGCGAAGGACATATGAATGGTGATTGGATTGCTGATTGTAGAGTAGGTTACAATATTAAGCCGACCATGCGATTACAATTTTTAGTAAAGAATATGTTCAATGAAATGTATGCGTTAAGACCTGCGAAATATGATGCGCCAAGAAGTTTTACGATGCAATATAAGATTGATTTTTAGCCCAAATTAATCGAGATACATTAGCAATCAACTTTATTTATTATTGAAAAAAATGAGACTGAAAAAACGGTTAAAAAATAGGGACAAAACTTAACTTTTATATAAGTTGATTATAATATTACGGAGTTGAATTATAATAACGAGACGAATTTAGCTACTATGAATAATTATATCCAATTTGAGATAAAACCAGGCGGTGCGATTGGGGTTAATCCAGGCCAAATTTGATTAGAACAAATAGAATCCAAAAATAATTAATTTAGCACTTTTATATGAAATGAAATTTAATTTCCTGTTTTTTTATATAAATTTTAGTTGGTTGCACTACGCCGAAGAAAGCTTCATTTAAATACCAAACTGGTTTGATTCTTTCAGAATTGGAGGCGAAGAATCATAAAATATTTTCGGATATTGAACTACCATTTAACGATTACTTAGCAGAGATTTTAACAGTTATTAAATTAATTGATGAACTTAATATATTTGTTAAAGCTGATTAGAGGAAAAGAAAAGAGCCTATTTTGACACTCGTTTTACTTCTGCTTATTTTTATACTCTATATACTTACGGCCCAAAAATGCAGGATATATTGAAAAGTTATTTTAGTAAAAATACTTTTGTAGATATCAATCCAGGTCTATCCGTTTATAATTTTGAATCAGAGGTTTGGTTGGTAAAACTATCTCGTTATTATCCATTAGATGCTTTAATAAACATGGAAGCTTTAAAAAGTGATTCGCTTATGCATTGTTATATTACTCAAAAAATGAAGTAATTTTTGTCCCTACATGGCCCCATCCCTTAAACAACAAACTAACAACTTAATCTTGCAAATTTTGGTGCGTAAAATCATGGGTGTTTCAATTGCAGTCCGAATACATCGCTGCTAAAAAATTGCAAAGTTTTACTTCAGGTATCAGATTAGTTAACCCCTTAGCGGCTAATTCACCAATTTCCAATCCCACCTTACCAAATTTACCAATCGGTAGTACTACTCCAGCTAAATCTATTGCAGCCTCTGCTGCGCTCATATCATTTCCTGTTATTAAATCTGTTCCAGTTTGGAAGGATTGGACTGAATTGGGGATTATATAAAATGAATTAATGTTTATATTAAACCAGTATATTCCCTCAATTGCAAATACTTTAGTATAAATTCCAATTCTCTTTGTATTATTGGAAGGTATTTCATATTCATTGCCAGTAAACATACCAATTCTTGTATTAGAACTACTAGTTCCTAAATTGATGTTATCGTCATGCAATCCTCCTACATCATAGTAACCAAACTCATTATCTATTTGAACCCACTCAGCGGATGTCCAATTTCCATTTGGAGCAGAGTTTATCAAAAATAATTTGTCATCAGATTGAGAAATGTTACCTTCAAGCTCAAATTTACTACCATTTGGATCACTATATCCATCCTTGTTAAGCCCACCCATGCCATCAATATCGACAATAGCAATCGGACAATTCGAAAAATAAACATAAACCGATTGCCAAGGATATTCTCCTGATCTCGGGTCTATTGAAAAGAAACGCGCCAATCTCGAATCAAAAATCCTGGCTCCAAAATCAATTGCAATGTTATCACCTAACAGCTCATCGGTGTTTTCGTAGCCGTTGAAACCGAAACGATAATTTTCAATGGTAATCGAAAAATTTCGGTCTACCAACAACATCCCATAAGGATGCAGTTACAAATGTTCCATTGGCACTCTAAGTATGGCTTTAATACCAAGAACGATAACTCAAAAATAGGGAATTTATGTCAAAAATCAGGTATGCTACATTGGTTGTTTGAGCTGGGTTCTTGCTTCGGTTTTTAAAAACATATCTTAGTAAAACTTTGCAATTTTTCAGCAGCGATATATTCGGACTGGACTCTCCGGGAGTGGAAAGATCTGCAATCATGTATTCCTTTATTGGCTCCTGCAAAATAAACGAAATTAATCCCGAAGAATGGCTGGAAGATGTTTTAACCTAAATTAAGCAATAGACATTAGCCAATCAATCAAACTATTGCTTTAGTTGGGTTTAACCTGAAACAAACAATTTAATGCAATTGATTAAATTGCTTGAAACCTTTGATTTATCTGAATATTATTAGCTGCTTTTGTTTCTATTGCTTATTACGGGTTTAAATGCACTTTTATAAAAATATAGGGAACGAAATTAATTCAAAATTCGGGCAAGTGATTGCAGCGAAAAACCCGCAGGACTGAGGAACGAAGGACGAGGATTTGCAGCGAAAAGCACAGTGCCGCCGCAGAATTTTATTTAAATGCAATAAAGCTCACGCGGCATGCCCTATAATTTTTAATTCTACATAATTTCCATATTTGTAAAAACAATTATTTATGTATTTGTATGATGCAGTTAAAGTAGCCACGAATGCACGAATGGGTTCAAATTAATTCGTGCATTCGTGGCAAACATTTTTTATCCATAAATATTGAAGTGGTGCTTTTTGTTGTATCCATCTGCAATTTTGTATTCCGCCTATACCATTTACTTCCTTTTAAAAAGCCCAATTAAAAGTAAAAATACAACCGACCCCACAACAGCAGCGGCGAGGCTGTATAGTAAATTTTCTTTCATTATGCCCAACTTTTCAAATATCCACCCACCGAGCACACCGCCTACAATACCTACTATAATGTTGCCTAACAAGCCAAAACCTTCGCCTTTGGTTAATTTACCGCCTACCCATCCGGCCAAAGCACCTATAACAATAAAATATAAAAGATTCATGTTTTGTGGTTTAATTGGTAAAATTAATGGTAGTTAAGGAAATTTTGGTTGGGATTATTTTACTGCTTCACTTTCGGTGAATTGTAATTTCAATAAGTTATTAAATACGCCATTTTCAACCTTAGCTAATGCATCAAAATTACCTGATTCTACAATTTCACCATTATTTATTACAAATATGGTATCAACGTTTCTAATCGTTGACAGTCGATGTGCAATAATGATTGTTGTTCTGTTTTCCATTAATATTTCCAATGCATCTTGAACTAACTTTTCACTTTCTGAATCTAATGAACTAGTTGCTTCATCTAGAATTAATATAGCGGGGTCTTTTAAAATCGCTCTTGCAATTGCAATGCGTTGTCGCTGTCCGCCAGATAATTTAACGCCGCGCTCACCAACAATCGTATTTAATTGTTCAGGAAATTGATGAATAAATTGCCATGCATTTGCTTTTTTTGATGCGTTAATAATTTCTTCCTCAGTTGCATCAGGTTTGCCATAAGCAATGTTTTCTTTAATGGTGCCACCAAATAGCAACACTTCTTGTGGCACAACAGCCATGTTGTACCTTAGCTGTCGTTTTTCAAATGTATTGCCTGGTTTATTATCAAAATAAATTGTGCCACTATCGGGCTGGTACATTTGCATGATTAATTGTGCAATGGTTGATTTACCTGAACCGCTATAACCGGCGAGTGCTATTTTATCGCCGCGTTTAATATTTATCGAAATGCCATTTAGTACAGTTATATCTTTTCGTGTAGGATAAGAAAATCGAATATTATCTAATTTAATATTGCCACTTAACTTGATTTTATTATCAGGTTGAGTTTGTAAATCAAATTCAACTGGTTCTTGCAGTATATCAAAAATGCGTTCCGAAGCGCCAATTGTTTTTTGTAATCTACCATATAAATCGCCTAAACCACCAACGGCACCGCCGATAAATCCGGTATATAAAACAAAGCTGAATAATTCGCCTTCTAAAATTGCGCCTTGCTGCAAGAGAATGGTTCCGTACCAAATTACCAATACAAATCCTCCAAATAAACCAAGAATTAAAAACGTTGTAAATCCCCCTCTGTTTACGGCGCCTTTTACACCTGTTGCAACTACTTCTTGCATAAAGCTGCGATACCTTTTTGATTCATAGTTTTCGTTGGTAAATGATTTCACTGTATTAATATTTTGCAATGTTTCTTCAACAACAACATTCGAATTTGCCAATGCATCTTGTCGTGCTTTCGAAATTTTGCGAATAAATTTACCGTATAAAACTGCCATGATAACTAAAACCGGAAAAGTGGAAATCATTAGCAAGGTGAGTTGCGCAGAAATAAAAAATATAAATGATATTCCAAATATAATAGTAACTATTTGTCGAACAAATTCGGGTAACGTTGCACTGAGCATGTCTTGAAGTTGGTCTACATCGTTTGCCGAGCGGCTTGTTAATTCGCCAACTCTTCGCTGCTCATAAAAGGGTAACCCGAGTGATAACATTTTGTCAAAAAAAGATGTGCGCACATCAGCCATTGCTCTTTCAGAGGCTGTTGCAAATAAGTACACTCTAAAAAATGACATAATAGATTGTATTAATAGAATACCAATTAACACTAATGCCATTGTATTGGTATTATTCATCCATAACGCCGTATTTGCGTGTTTAGCCGAGTCTATTAGCTTACCCATGAAATAAGGAAATGTCATGGTAGTGAGGCTTGATAAGAGTAAAAACACCGAACCAATAACGAATGGGGTTTTATAGGGTTTTAAAAAGCGTAATATTTTTACGGCAATTTTTAGGCTTTCCTTCGAGATACGTTTTTTATCTTCCGGGTCGACGGGTGTAAAATTTTTTCTTCTTTCAGCCATAGCGGGTCACAAAATTATCCTATAAACAGGTACAGACGAGCTAAAGTTGTAATAATTTTATCGGGTTATGATTAAACAGATAAATTTAGTCCTTCCAGCATACGCGCGCGGGTTTCATTTAATTGATGCGCATATCATTAAAGCTTGTGACTCATTGCCAACGGCGGGTATTATACATATTTTTATACAGCATACTTCAGCTGGTATTTGCATTAATGAAAACGCTGACCCGACAGTATTACTTGATTTTGAAACTGTGTTTAATAAATTGGTGCCTGAGGGCATGCCATATTATAAGCATGATATGGAGGGCAACGACGATATGCCAGCGCATATTAAATCTGTGATGGTTGGTTCATCGGTTGCTGTTCCAATTACAAATGGCCAATTGAATATGGGAACATGGCAAGGTATATACTTATGTGAGTTTCGCAATAGGGGAGGCCAACGGAAGTTGCTGCTTACAATTATGAGTTGAAAACCCGCAATAAAAAAATCCCCTGCTGTAAAGCAGAGGATTAAGAAGTTTAGTATTCAGGAATTATTTTACCTGATTAACAATTGCATCAAACGCTGCAGGGTTGTTAGCTGCTAAATCGGCTAAAACTTTGCGATTGATATCAATATTGTTTTCTTTTAACTTGTGCATGAAAGTGCTGTAATTCATACCATGTGGGCGAACAGCTGCATTGATACGAACAATCCAGATACCGCGATAATTCGCTTTCTTATCTTTTCTTCCTACGTATGCATATCCCAACGCTTTGTCAACGGCATTCTTTGCAACAGTTAACACGTTCTTACGACGGCCCCAATAGCCTTTCGCAAGTTTTAACATTTTTTTTCTGCGTGCCCTCGAGGCAACTTTAGGTACTGACCTTGGCATAATTTAATAATTTATCAGATTGCTAATAATCTTTTGATGTTATCGGAATCCGCTGGATGAACAAGACCAGCTTGACCCAAACGATTTTTACGTGATTTACTCTTTTTAGTGAGGATATGACGCATAAATGCTTTTCCGCGTTTTACTTTACCGCTACCGGTTACCTTGAAGCGCTTCTTCGCACTACTGTTGGTCTTCATCTTCGGCATAATGATTCTGTTTTATTGTTTTACCCAAAACTTTGGGAGTGCAAAGATAGGAGAAGTATTGGAAAGTTCAAAGTTCCGAACCATAACTTTTGGTTCGGAACGAGATATTTTATTATTAAACAGGTTTTTTAACGCTTGAAGTCTTAGGCATAAGCGTTATAAACATGCGTTTTCCTTCCATTTTCGGGAGTTGATCTGGCACACCAACATCCTCTAATCGTTGGGCGAATTTGAGTAATAAAACTTCGCCTTGCCCTTTAAAAGCTATTGCACGGCCTTTAAACATTACGTATGCGCGCACTTTATTGCCTTCTTTAAGGAAGTTTTCAGCGTGTTTTGATTTAAACTCAAAGTCATGCTCATCGGTATGAGGGGTGAAGCGGATTTCTTTCATCTCCTGCTTCTTTGTTTTAGCCTTTAGTTCTTTTTCTTTTTTCTTTTTTTCGTAAACGAATTTCTGAAAATCAACTATACGGCAAACAGGTGGATCTGCATTAGGGGAGATTTCCACTAATTCCATCTCCAAATCTTCTGCCATTTTAATGGCTTCCTGAATGGTAAAAATGCCAGATTCGATATTTTCACCTACCACCCTTACTTGGGGATGGCGGATATCTCTTCCAATTTTGTAATGACTTCTTTCGTCGTTCCTTCTAAAATAAGGATTGTAAGGTCTTCTTTGATTTTGCAAACGGTATAAATTTTATTGAAAAATGGTTTTTACTTCTTCTGTTATCATTTGAGCAAGGTGTTCGGCAGTCATGCTACCCTTATCTCCCTCTCCATGTTTACGCAACGATAAGGTTTTAGAATTCATTTCCTGCTCACCTATAATAAGCATATATGGAATTTTTTTAACCTCAGCATCTCGAATCTTGCGACCGATTTTTTCGCTACGCGTATCGAAAGTAGTGCGAATTTCGTGATTTTTTAAAACTTTTATCACCTCTTCGCAATAATCATTGTATTTATCGCTAATTGGCAACACGGCAACTTGTATCGGTGCCAGCCAAACAGGGAAATTTCCAGCATAATGTTCCAACAAGAATCCAATGAAACGTTCATGGGTTCCCAATGGCGCACGATGTATAACCAGCGGCATTTTCGGCTGATTGTCGCGGTCGGTATATGTCAGTCCAAAACGCAACGGTTGTCCGAAATCCACCTGATTTGTTGCCAATGTAAATTCTCTGCCTATTGCTGAATAAATTTGAATATCAATTTTTGGTCCGTAGAACGCTGCTTCATCCGGAACTTCTATATAAGGGATATTTGCATTGTCCATTACCTTGCGTACCATGTCTTCGGTTTTTTTCCAAAGTTCAGGGTTGTCGAGGTATTTCTGCCCAAGTTTTTTAGGATCATGAGTAGAAAAACGCATCACGTACTTATCAATCCCAAAAATGCGGAAATAATTCAGATACAAATCATTTACTGCTTTAAACTCGTTTTCGAATTGTTCTTCTGTGCAATATATATGTGCATCGTTCATGTTTAATCCGCGCACGCGCATGAGTCCAAATAACGAGCCACTTTCTTCGTAGCGGTAGCACATACCATATTCTGCTAAACGCAAAGGTAAATCGCGATAACTGCGAGGCAAGGCATCGTATATTTTATGATGGTGCGGACAATTCATTGCCTTCAGATAATATTTAACCCCTTCCATTTCCATGGGCGGATACATACTGTCGGCATAATATGGAAGGTGACCACTAGTCAAATAGAGGTCTTCTTTTGCAATATGTGGCGTTTTTACGCGTAAATAACCCGCTTGGTCTTCTTTTCGTTTAGCTAATTTTTCTAATTGCTCGATAATAGCAGCGCCGTTTGGCATCCACAAAATTAAGCCCTGACCAACTTCGTCGTCGGTAGTATAGATTTCTAATTCTTTACCTAGTTTGCGATGATCGCGTTTTTTCGCTTCTTCAATCATCACCAAATATTCATCTAATTCGCTTTGCTTAGGAAAAGTAATGCCATATAAGCGCGTTAGCATTTTATTTTTCTCATCGCCTCTCCAATACGCACCAGCAATATTGAGGAGTTTAACGGCTTTTATAATGCCAGTTTCCGGAATGTGCGGACCGCGACATAAGTCAACAAAATTTCCTTGTGAATAGAAAGTAATGCTGCCGTCTTCAAGGTCGTTAATTAATTCAAGTTTATATTCATCGCCTTTTTCGGTAAAGTATTTAATGGCATCTGCTTTAGACACTTCTTTTCTTATAAAAGCGGAATTCGTTTTTGCCAATTCTTTCATTTTCGATTCTATTTTCGGCAATTCCTCTGCTGTAAGCACGCGACCACCTAAATCGATATCGTAATAAAATCCATAATCAATAGCTGGGCCAATTCCTAGTTTTACGCCAGGGTACAATGCTTCCAAAGCTTCCGCCATTAAGTGAGCACTTGAATGCCAAAAGGTGTTTTTGCCCTTTGGGTCGTCCCAAGTGAAAAGTTTTATGGTAGCATCGGTTACAATTTGGCGACTAAGGTCCCAAACTTCGCCGTTTACCTCAGCACTTAAAATTTTTCTGGCCAATCCTTCACTAATTGACTTGGCAACCCCTAAAGAAGTAACGCCCTCCTGATATTCGCGCATATTCCCGTCAGGAAATGTAATCTTAATCATTTGTTATTTTTCATTTAATTTTAATAATTGCTCTTGAGCTAAACTTAATTCAGGGTCTAAATTTAATGCTTGATTGTATAAAGAAATAGCTTCTTCAATATTTTTTAATTCTTCGGCACATAAACCTTTGCCATAATAGCTCATTGCTTTTGCTGGCGCTTGCTTTATGGCGAGGTCGTAAAAACGATAGGCTTGTTTAATTGAGTCGACACCATAATAAATTGTAGCTAAGTTGTAAATGGCATCAGCATCTTGCGGGTCGCTAACAATTATTTTTTTATAATATTCAATGGCCTCGCTTATTCTGCCTTTATCTTGATAATATTTTGCTTTTGCATAATGCGCCTCATTGCTGTTTGCGTTTAGATTAATGGCATTATCGAAATATTTGATAGCTATATCATTATCCTGCGCTGCATATAGTAAACCAATTTGCATGTAAGCATCGTAAAAATCAGGCTCAGTTTCCACTGCTGTTTGAAAATTGGAAATTGCTTTAGTGGTGTCGCCACTTTCTTTATAAATCATGCCTTTATAAAAATAAGCTTCTGCATTTTGCACGTCAATTTTTAATATTTCGTTAAGCGCCTCAATTGCTTTTTGATATTGAGGTTTTGGCAACAAGAAATAATCGATCCCTAAATTCATTAAAATATCTGTGTTTTTGGGGTCGTGTTTGAGGTAGTTTTTTAAAATGCCTATAGCACCATCAGCATTGTTGAGTTCGAACAGGCAATCGCTCAAACCTAATGCGTGTGCCGCATTTGTAGAATCCAGTGCATAGGCTTGTTTGTAATCTTCTAATGCAAATTTCATGTTCCCGAAATCAAAATAGGCATTTGCACGCGCATAATATAATTCGCCATTTTGAGGATTACCGTTAATTTGTGCAGATAAATCGGCAATTTGTGGTGTAAGTTGTTCAACCATTTCAAGGCTGTCGGTTACAACATCAGGTTTATCGCTACCTGACAATAAATCAGGTTTGGTTATTAAGAAGACCGCTGTGATAAGCAACAGAACAACTATTCCAACAATTAGCCATTTTCGTGAAAACATCGTGCAAATTTACAATTTTAGTGCTATTTAACGTTGTAATATTCGTTGAAATGATACGATGTGCTTAATTTTGCCGCAGAATTACCAAAATATGATATTGATTAATAGAATTTTAATTCTTACGGCAATTTCCACTGCCGCATTAGTAGGATGTAAGGAAAAGTCAAGCAAAGAAAATAATACGTTAGCCCCGGTTATTGTTGATACCATCACCTATCCTCAAGAGAAGCACCTTAAAAATATGAAGCAACTCACTTTCGGCGGCGATAATGCTGAGGCATATTTCAGTTTCGACAGTAAAATGGTTGTATTTCAGCGTCGCGATAATAAGGAGGTAATGTGCGACCAAATATATTATGGTACTATTCCTACTGATGATTCTAGATTTGAATTTAGTTTATTAAGTACAGGAAAAGGAAGAACTACTTGCTCTTATTTTTTGCCAGGTAACGATAAAGTTATTTATGCTTCAACACATAAAACGGTTGATACTTGCATAGCTGACCCCGATAGAAGTAAAGGTTATTTGTGGGGCGTTTATCCGAGCTATGAAATTTATATTGCCGATTTAAAAGGAAATACCACAACGCAGTTAACTGATAACAATTTTTACGATGCTGAGGCTGTTGTTTCACCTCTGGGGGATAAAATATTGTTTACGAGCAACAGGAGTGGCGATTTAGAATTATGGACAATGAATTTGGATGGTTCAAATTTGGTGCAGGTTACTAATGAATTAGGTTACGACGGTGGCGCATTCTTTTCACCTAATGGCAAACATATTGTTTTCCGCGCGAGTCGTCCGAAAACAAGTGAAGAAATTGAAACGTATAAAACACTTTTAAAACAACATTATGTTAAACCAACGGCAATGGAACTGTTTACATGCAATGTTGATGGTGCTAACTTGAAACAAATTACAACCTTAGGCGGTGCAAATTGGGCACCTTTTTTCCATCCTTCTGGTAATAAAATTATTTTCTCGAGCAATCATACAACTAAACGGGTGCCATTTAATTTATTCATGATTAATTTGGATGGATCTGGTTTAGAACAAATTACTTACGACACAGTATTCGATTCGTTTCCGATGTTTAGTTACGATGGAAAGAAATTAATTTTTGCTAGTAACCGCAATACCGGCGAATCAAGAGATACGAATTTATTTATTGCTGATTGGGTAGAGTAATTAGATTTTTTTGAAATTAATTGATGCTAATTTGAGTGATTAGTTATTTTATTAAATATTTATTTCAATGAAGACAGTAATTAGGCAAACGAACATTGTTAATGATGGAACCATTATTATTGGCGATGTATTAATTAACGACAGTCGGATTGAAAGAATTGATAGCAGTATTCTTGTTTCCGGAAATGTTGATGAAATAAATGGTGAAGGCAAATATTTAATGCCGGGTATTATTGACGACCAAGTTCATTTTAGGGAGCCTGGATTAACACACAAAGCAGATTTGTTTACAGAAAGCAGGGCCTGTGTTGCAGGTGGTGTTACTTCGTTTATGGATATGCCCAATGTGAATCCGCCTTCACTTACACAAGCATTACTTGAGCAGCGATATCAAATTGCTGCACAGAAATCTATTGCTAATTATTCATTTTACATGGGTGTTAGCAACGATAATGCAGAAGAGGTTTTAAAAACGAATGCAAGCGATGTTTGTGGGATAAAAATTTTCATGGGCTCATCAACTGGTAATATGTTGGTTGATGACAGCAATACGCTAGCACTTATATTTAAAAATGCGCCAACACTTATTGCCACGCATTGTGAAGATGAAGCTACTGTTTTACGAAATTTGGAAATTGCAAAAGAGCAATTTGGTGATGATATTCCCTTATCGCAGCATCCTATAATACGGAATGAAGCTGCATGTTTTTTATCTTCATCGCTAGCAATTGAGTTGGCGAAAAAATTTGATACGCGATTGCATATTTTGCATATTAGTACGCTAGAGGAGCTTGCATTATTTACCAATGCCATACCACTTGCTCAAAAGCGAATTACTGCTGAAGTTTGTGTGCATCATTTATTTTTTGATGCAGATGATTATGCAACGTTTGGTGCGCGAATAAAATGGAATCCAGCAATAAAAGATAAACGTCATAAGCCAGCGTTGCTGCAAGGGTTGTTAAACGGTACTTTAGACGTTGTGGCAACCGACCATGCGCCACATACATTAGCAGAAAAGGCAAATCACTACATTAAATGTCCAGGTGGAGCGCCAATGGTGCAGCATAGCTTACAAATTATGCTCGACTTTTATCACAAAGGTTTGGTATCACTCGAGCAAATAGCTGAAAAAATGAGCCATAACGTAGCTACTTGTTTTTCAATTCAAGATCGTGGATTTATAAGAGAAGGTTATTATGCTGACATGTTTTTAATGGATGTAAATACGGCCCATACTGTTACAAGTGATTCTTTATTTTATAAATGCGGATGGAGCCCTTTGGAGGGGATGTCATTTAAGGGTAAAGTAGAACAGACTTTTGTAAATGGGAATAAAGTTTTTGATAATGGTGACATTATTAATGTTGCAAGTGGTATGCGATTGAAATTCAATCATTAAATAGCTGCAGTTTGCTCATCTACACTGTCATCATTTTCTTCAACTTCATCATGTTTTGATAGCCATTGTTTAATTTTTTCAAAATGTTCTGTAAAATCTTTTTTCTGAACGTATTGCACACCTTGATTAATAGCATAGGCAAGCATTGTTTTGAGCAAATTCTGTTTACTCCGCTGCAGAATAAATCCGCCGGCAGATACAGCAGTTATAATTTTAAGTGCAGTTGCTAGCCACCCAGAATTGCCGCCTTCAGTATTTCCAGAAATTGAGTTAAACAATTTATTGCCTGTTAGCATACCGATTACGCGTAAAGCAGGATTAATTTGTGTTGAAAGGGTTTTGTAATGGTCTTTCAAAACAATTTCTTGTTGCTTTATTTGACTGCGTAATTTTATTTTTTCACTTTGGAGTTCTTCCAGAGTAGTGATATTAGTTGTTTTCATTTGTTTGAAATTAATCGTTATTAAAATCTCTAATGAATCTATTAATCATTTTTTTGCGTAATGAACCTTTGCCAAGATACATTATAATTAGAGCGACTAATAAGTAAAAACCTGCCATGATACCGAATCCAGCAGCGGTATTATTGAGACTGTCGCCAATAACATAAGAGATTGCGAAGGAGCCAAAAATGAAACATAGCACAAAAAATATTATTGCTGCGCCTCCTGCAATCATTTTAGCAAGGGCAATGGATATTTTTTCAGTAATGTTTAATTGAATTAATTGAACTCTTAAGTCGACATATTCTTTTACATCATCTATTGCATCGTTGATGTTTTCGCCGAATTTATTTTTATTTTCGTTTTCCATGATGGGATAGTTAGTATTACAATTAATTGTTGTCTATTTCGCCTTGCATTTCTGCAATTTCGAGACGGTTGTCGTTAAATATTTTTGCTAAAATTATAAATAGACTTATTATAAGAGGTCCATACAAAATACCCATAATACCAAATATTGGTATACCTATTACAACACCAATAACAGTAATTAACGGGTGGGTATTTGCAATTTTTTTACCGATAGCCATCCTGATAAAGTTATCGATTGTAGTTACAAGCAAGTAGCCATACAATATAATTCCAATTCCAGATAAAACATTTCCATTTGATAATTCGATAATTCCGGCAGGAACAAACAAAATTGGGCTTCCGAATAATGGAATCATACTCAAAAATGTACCTATGATAGCCCAAAAGAAAGCATCTGGAATTCCGAAAATCCAAAATCCTAATCCTAAAACAATGCCTTGAATGATTGCAATAAATCCCTGGCCTAAAATATTTGAATAAGCCATATTGCGCAATTCGTTGCCGATTTTAACAGAGTTTACTCTTCTGAATGGCATATACCGCATTAAGCCTGATTCAAATTCGCGAAAGTGTTTGAGTGTAAAGAAGAGTAAAAATAACATCACAATTATTTGAATAAATGTATTTGCTGCTCCGCTTACAACAGATGTTGCAAAACTGCCGGCACCTTCATTTAATGAGGCTAATATATCATCAACTATATGTGGTTGATTAAGATTTTCAGCAGCAAATTTATTGATATTGGCAAAAAGTGTTTCTGCTTGTTCAGGGTGTTCCATGAAATAGATTACCTTGCTGGTTATCATCCAAACTAAAAAAAATAGGGGAATAATGATTGATACCAGCGCAAAAATCATAATGACGGATGTTGATAGATTCTTATTCCACATTTTTTTCTCCTGAAAATAAATGTTGAGCGGGCGGAACAGCACATAAATAATTATTGCGCCAAGAATACCGGCTAAAATGCCTTCTAAACCCAGGAGTATGACGATTCCCAGCAAAGCGGTGATGACTAAAATGACATTATTACGTTGTTTTAAGCTTGTTATACTAAGGGCCATGGTATGTGTTTTTGATAAAAATAGGGCATAATTACTCGCCTCAACATTTTAAAAGGCAAGCTAGTTCAGTTAAATATCAGTTTAAGAAAAAAATTATGATAAGGGCTTACTTATGGTGAAAATTTTACTTTTTCTTTTTGGGCTGCGGTTCCTTACCAGAGCGCACTTGCTGCTGTTGCTTCATTGCATCCTCTAAACGTTTTGCAAATCCAGATTTTTGCTTTTCTGGTTTAGCCTTGTTTTCTTGTATCTTTTTATGGATATCATCATCATTAATAAAGAAACGACGGATAGTCCATTGCTGACCAAAAGTTACCAAGTTACTTACAAAATAGTAATAAGTTAACGCAGCTGGTGAGCTGTTTAAGAAGAAGAAAAAGAACACTGGCGTAAGATATTGTATTGTTTTCATTGGCCCCGTGAGCTGTGCCGTATTTTGCATATTCATTTGAATATATAATACAGAACTTATGGTCATAAGAATACAAAATATACTAATGTGATTGCCTATAAAAGGAATTTCACCACCCCATTTAATTACATCATCGTAAGTAGAAAGGTCGTTAGCCCAAAGGAATGATTGCTGTCGCAAATCGATGGTTCCAGGAAACAATCGGAACATGGCAATTAATATAGGCATTGAAAGTAATGTAGGGATACATCCTCCCATTGGATTAACGCCAGCTTTGCGGTAAAGCTTTAATTGTTCTTGTCCAAGACGTGCTTGATCTTCTTTATATTTTTCTCTTATTTCGGTGAGTTCGGGGTTGAGCATGCGCATTTTTGCCATAGACAAATACGAGCGATAGGTGAGTGGTGTTAACGCTAATTTTATGATGAGCGTCATCAAGAAAATAATTAGACCATAATTTGAAATCATGCCACTAAGCCAATTAAACAATGGAATGATAAATACTGTGTTTATCCAGCCAATAGCCCCGCTGCCTGTTGGTATAATGGTTTCGAGGCCAAGGTCTAACGCATTGATGGACTGGTAATCGTTAGGAGCGATATACCATTGCATTGGTATTTCAAAAACAGGTTTGCTTTCGTATGTTAAGTATAATTCGGTATTACATCTTTTAACAAAAGAAGAAGTATCATCTGCAAAAATTTCAATTTTTCCTTTGCTGTCGAAATTTTCTTTAGCAATGAGTGTAGTATTAAAAAACTGCTGCTGGCAACTCACCCATTTAATAGGCGCTTCAAATTCCAATTCGCCATTTGTATTTTTATAATCTACATTACCTTCATCTGTACTGAAATACAATTTTGAATATTGGCGTTCGTATTTCATGCTTTTTTCCTGCTCTTGCATTTCATTTTTCCAATTTAGGATAATGATTGGATCGCGACCAGGAATAATATCTTGAAAGCCAACAAATCGGACTATGTAATCAACAAGATAATTAGTTGTATTAAATGTATAAACCTGCTCCAATGCACTACCATTGCCTAAATCTGCAGTAAAGGTGATTGAATTGCCATCGGTAGATTTTTTTGGTGTGAAATACAAATCTTCTGTATTCACCATTTTATCGTTGCTATAATAGAAATTGTAATTGAATCTATTATTGTCGCCATCAATTATGTTTAGTTTGCCACCATGGTAGTCTTTATATTCTTTCAGCTCGGCGCGAGCGATATGACCACCCTTGCTGCTGAAAACCAATTTAAGTTTGTCGGTTTCTATGGAATCCAACTGTTCAGTTCCATTTACAACACCTGCAAATTGGCCGTAAACATTGTTTTGCTTCACCATTTTGAGTGAATCTTCTAAAACCTTTATGGCACCAGCGGTAAGGGCATTTTTAATACTATCGGGTATAGTTGTTCCAGCATCTGAAAAAGCAGGAGTTATTGACTTTTGTACAATTGGATTTTTGATGAAATTGAGCGAATCGTCAACACGTTTTATTGAGTCTTCGGTATATTGTTTTTTAGCATCAGCAACCCTTTGTTCATTAGCAAAGCGGCTTTGCATAAAAAAGAAGGCTATTATGAGCACGCCAAGTAGTACAAAGCCTATGACATTATTACGATCCATCGATTAATTATAATTGAGCGGCAAAGTTAGGTTATGCTTACCCATTGGCAAAGAAAATTTGAAATGTTATGGGCATGCTCCGAAAATGACGTTCGGCAACAGCCCCATATTTTATGTGAAAAGCCTTTATTTGTTGCTTTTAGATTGAATTTTGTTAGTCTTCTGACTTAACATGTTTTTTTTCTTTGAAATCGATAGCAGCTTTCACAAAACCGACAAATAGCGGGTGAGGGAGCTCAACCTTGCTTTTAAGTTCAGGGTGAAACTGAACACCAATAAACCATGGATGGTCTTTTAGCTCGATAATTTCAACAAGGTTTTGCTGAGGATTTAAGCCTGTTGCCATCATCCCTTTGGCTTCATAATCTTTCAAATAAACATTATTAAACTCATAGCGGTGGCGATGGCGTTCGGTTATATGTTGCGATTTATATATTTCGTATGACTTAGTTTTCTTAAATAAACGGCAATCGTAGCTACCCAAACGCATGGTTCCGCCTTTTTCGGTTACTTCGCGTTGCTCCTCCATCATGTCGATAACAGGATGCTTTGTTTTAGGGTTCATCTCGGTGCTGTGCGCATCCGTCATTTTAAGCACATTGCGACCGAACTCAATAACAGCGCATTGCATACCCAAACAAATGCCGAAAAATGGGATTTTATTTTCACGAACGTATTTTATGGCAGTAATTTTACCCTCAATACCTCTATCGCCAAAACCAGGTGCAACCAAAACACCGTCTAAGTCGCCGAGCTTTTCGCCAACATTGCTGTCGTTGATATGCTCACTTTGGATTGAAAACACTTTAACCTTGCATTCATTAGATGCGCCAGCATGAATAAATGATTCAAGAATTGATTTATAGGCATCTTGCAGTTCGACATACTTACCAACTAATCCGATTTTAACCGAATTGGTTGGATTTTTCAATTTTGAAAGAAATTCTTTCCAATTTTTAAGATCAGGTTCGTTACGTTTTGGCAATTTTAGTTTGGTGAGCACAATTTCATCAGCATTTTCTTCCAATAAATGCAATGGCACATCATAAATTGTTTTCACATCTAGCGCCTGAAACACCGAATTTACGTTCACATTGCAAAACAATGCGATTTTTCTGCGTAATTCTTTTGGGAGTGGATGCTCAGTTCTGCAAACGAGAATATCTGCTTGTAAACCGCTTTCTAAAAGCAACTTAACACTATGTTGAGTAGGTTTAGTTTTTAACTCATGTGCTGCAGTCAAATATGGAATTAGGGTGAGGTGGATGATGATGCAACGTTTATCGCCCAATTTCCATTTTAACTGGCGCACAGCCTCTATGTAAGGTAGCGATTCTATATCACCTACGGTTCCGCCAATTTCGGTAATAACAATATCGTAATTGCCCGATTCTCCAAGTAACAGCATGCGGCGTTGAATTTCGTCGGTAATGTGCGGAATTACTTGCACAGTTTTACCTAAAAACTCTCCAGCACGTTCGCGGTTGATTACATTTTGGTAAACTGCACCAGTAGTTACATTATTTGCTTGAGATGTCTCAATACCCAAAAAACGTTCATAATGGCCTAAGTCCAAATCTGTTTCTGCACCATCTTCGGTAACATAACATTCACCATGTTCATAAGGATTAAGGGTTCCCGGGTCTACATTGATGTAGGGGTCAAATTTCTGGATAGTGACTCTAAAACCGCGAGCCTGCAATAATTTGGCTAATGATGCGGAAAAAATCCCTTTTCCCAGCGACGACGTTACTCCACCCGTAACGAAGATATAGCGAACTTGTTCATTCTTCATAACGGGCTATAAAGGTATGGTAAATAAATTTGGCGGTTATTAACAAATTGTTGAAATCGACTGAATTTAGGTTGTTTCATACAATATGAGCAAGCAGTCAAGTAAAAGTGAGGGCGTTAATTTTTCCTTATGCAATTTATAAATGCAATTGTTTGATATTATTAAAAAACCCTATTTTTAAAAGTGGTTTCAGCCGCTTATAAAGTAATTGCAGCCATTATTAAGTTATAGATTTAGGATGAGCATTTGCAGTTTTACTTTACAATATCCATTTACATTTAAACAAAGAATGCATTATTGTAATAATTGAAAATGCCTATGTAATTATGGATTTGAAAACTGCATTTGTAAATTTCGTGGTTGAAGTGAGCCAGTTTTTGTAAGTAAATGCTCGAGTATGTAACACTATTTTAATCAACTTTGAATCATCGATTATTTGCTATTTATATAGGAGCAATTTTGTAAGGAAGACAATTGAATCAACGAATAAAAAAAATAAATTACATAGTATGAAAAACAAAATCGGCACTAAAGACAAACCTTTAAATTAAAAACACTACCGCTTTCATCAGAATGTACCATGCAT
>Ga0209181_10002057_pt1 | contig 33603 bp, 27 predicted proteins | sample MAT05_FD_187208 | JGI IMG/M metagenome (GOLD analysis project Ga0209181, IMG submission 187208) | Freshwater microbial communities from Lake Fryxell liftoff mats and glacier meltwater in Antarctica - MAT-05 (SPAdes) (version 2) | ecosystem: Environmental > Aquatic > Freshwater > Ice > Liftoff... | reverse complement strand
TTTCAAACGCCTGATTTATACCAATTGGGCTTATGTTGCGCTATTGGTTTCATTGCTGTTTTTTGGATAGAATTTGTTAAGCGGTACAAAAGGATTAATGGTAAAAATAGTTGAACGATGCAGTTTGGTTAATGCTTCTAATAAGAGCTTGTTGTTGATATGATTTCGTAATTCAGTAAATACCCTTTTAGTTTATCAATTAATTAAACAATAAGCCCAATAGATTTGGAATGTGTGATAGCTTCGCTTGTGTGTTTATAAAGGCAGGTATAAATAGATTTATTGTTGATCGACGTTAATACCTGTTTTGTAAAAGTTTCTTTTTGTTTGCTAATATTTCTAATATAAATAGCCAGTATCTGGTTGGGATACCTGTTAGCTATCAACCTGTAAATATCCGGGTCACTTTGCGAATTGTCGCCTAGCAACACAAACTGTTGTGCAGGAAATGCTTTAAGCACTCTTAGTACTCTATGTAATTTTCCCTGGTGTTTTGTTTTGCCGGTTTTAAGTAACTGGTACCATTTTTTTATTTCGTTCAAAAGAAAGGCTCCTTTAGGCAGTTGATTGAATTTAAAAAACTCATTCAGGTAATCATACAGATTCCATTCGCTGCTGGATACGTAAAAAAAAGGGTTGGGTAAAGCAGGTTCCGTATGAGCATTACTTAGTAATTGATAATAGTTGACAACATCTGCAAATGTTTTTCTGCTGCGTGGGTTTTTGGTTAACATTGCCCAAAGTTTTTTTCCCGTAGCGGCCGAGTGAGAAACAAGTACCGTATCATCAATGTCGGATATAAAACCATACTGTGTGCTATGTGGCACAAAAATTTTCCCTTCACCTGTGGCCGTACGCTGCTCACTTGCATTTAATAAATCGACTTTTACAGCATGCCATCCTGCCAAAACCGGGCTTTCAGATTGCCATTCAAATTTAAAAAAGCCGTCACTTTCCGTAGCGCTGTAAACACGCTGGTTTTGCCATTGAAGCACTACCCGTACATTTGGCAACGGTGTAATAAAAAATAGCCTGAAGAGGTTAATAAAATTGATTACAACGTTGCCGGTGTAACTGCGTTGATAAAAACCTTTTCCTCTTAAAACATGGCCATAAACCACCAGATTATTGGTATGTCCATAACCATGATATACCTTTATAACAATATCCGGGTATCTTGATTTTTTTACCATACAATTGTTGGGTTTACTTTTTAATTTCCCCCTGAGTATGAAATATAATTTACAATTTAAACACTCATACTTTGGTACATGAAGACCTCATAAACAAAGATACTTTACAAAAAGAAGCAACTGGCAGGCTTAAAATATTATTTGTAATCAATCCTGGTTCTGGTAATCATTCTATGGATTGGCCAAAAGAAATAGCAGCGTATTTTAATTCCTACATCACTCCATTGAGTTTTACTTTCTCAATACTGGCTTTACAATACAATCGATAAAGGATAAGATTGCAGTGTTTAAACCAGATAAAGTAGTAGCTGTGGGTGGTGATGGTACGGTTAGCTTTGTTGCAGAATGTTTGCTGCAAAATAATATCCCACTTGGTGTACTACCCGCCGGGTCAGCAAATGGACTGGCAAAGGAACTGGGCATTAGTGAAATACCAGCGGAGGCATTGCATGTAATTTTAGCTGGTGCTGTAAAGAAAATACACGTGCTAAAGTTAAACGACAGGCTATGTATTCATTTGAGTGATATTGGCTTTAATGCATGTATGGTAAAAAAAATTCAATCAGAAAAAATACGTGGAATATGGGGTTATGTAAAAGCAACTATAAAAGTGGCAAGGAGTCTTTTATTTATAAACTCAATAATGCAGGTATCTATGGTGATGGATAATGAAATTATTGAAATAAAGGCAGCAGTGATTGTGATAGCCAATGGTACTAAATACGGAACTGGTGCAGTTATAAATCCTTCGGGTAGTATAGAAGATGAATTGTTTGAAGTGATTGTAATAAAAAAAATAGCTGCTTCCGAAATATTAAAAATGCTGGTTTCCCACGCTTCTTTTGATCATGATAAAACAGTAGTTTTTAAGACCAGCCACTTAACAATGCGTCTAAAAAAGAAAGCATACTTTCAGGTAGATGGAGAATACATTGGTAAAGTGGCTGATATTGAGGCGATTTTACTAACGGCGGCCATTGAATTAATTGTGCCTGTTTCAAATTGATAAAACAAGTTTTCAATGAAAAAAATAAATATTCTTTTAAAAGAAATTTCAGCAGGATTTTTTGTTGCTGTTTTCTTCTTTGCTGCTTCCACACTTTTTTTTACGATCGCAGATGAAAATGTTTTAGAAAAAAATAATCAATTTGACACTGCTGTAATAACTTTTGTAAAAGCCAATACTACTGCTCTCTTAGTCAAAGTGATGATAGTAGTTACGTTTTTTGGGTCATCACAATTTTTATTACCAGCTTATATTCTACTGATAGCAATTCTTCTTTGGAAAAATAAAAAAATAATTGCTATAGATATAGCCGTTATTGCAATCAGCAGCACTGCAGTAATGTTTTTATTAAAGGCATTTTTTAAAAGACATCGGCCAGATTCAATGCTTATTGAAAACATTGTTGGTTATAGTTTTCCAAGTGGCCATTCCGTTTCCTCTTTTATTTTTTGCAGCATTCTTGCATACCTTTTATGGAAGACAACTATTTCAACTTTCAAAAAATATGCAATCTCATTCTTATTATTGTTATCTACGATCGCTATTGGCCTTAGCAGGATAATTTTAATGGTTCATTATGCTACAGATGTAATTGCAGCTTTTTGCTTTGGCATTGCCTGGGTATTGGCTTCTTTTTGGGCGATAAAAAAAATACGTAAAATACATTCGCTTCCCGCATCTACATCAAAATAACCTGCTGGTTAAAATGAGCACCAGGTAATGTCTAAACGATTTCAAAATTTTCTTTAAGCATCTATGCCAGTTTCCAACTATGGCTTAATTTTTTTTAAGTATTAAAGTAACAGATGTGTGAATGATACAACTTATAAAAGAAGTTATGTAACACTTTTGTGTGCAGGAGTAACCACCTTTATATAATTATATTCAGTCTACTTTATTCAAAAAATTAATTCATTATATGCCCATTCAAACAATTAATCCCACCACTAATACTGTAATCCAAACCTTTGCTGAAATGACAGATGAACAGTTGGATAATGCAGTTGCAAAAGCAGCGAGCAGTTTTGAAGACTGGAAGCAAACGGATTTTAAATTGCGGGCCAGTTTGCTACACAAGGTTGCTGGTTTACTGAGAGAGAAGAAAGATATGTTAGCGAAGATGATAACTTTAGAAATGGGGAAATTATTTGCACATGCAGAAGGTGAAATAAAATTAAGTGCTGAGATATTTGATTACTACGCCAGCAATGGAGAAAATTTTTTAGCAGATAAAATACTGCATCCTGTGCATGGTGAGGCACTTATCAGGCACAGTCCTATTGGGGTTTTGCTAGGTGTAGAACCATGGAATTTTCCATTTTACCAGGTAGCCCGTTTTGCCGCACCTAATATTATGACAGGCAATACCATTTTAGTAAAACATGCTTCCATCGTTCCTCAATGTGGTATTGCCATTGAAGAATTGTTTAAAGAAGCAGGAGCGCCGGTTGGATTGTACACTAACCTGCTGATATCAGGCACCCGGGCATCTGCATTGGTAGCTGATAAAAGAATTAAAGGAGTGTCACTTACCGGCAGTGAAGAAGCTGGTGCCAGCATAGCTTCGGAAGCGGGGAAGTACTTAAAGAAATCGGTTTTGGAATTAGGAGGTAGTGATGCATTTATTGTATTGGAAGATGCCGATATGGATAAAACAGTCGAATGGGCTGTTACGGGAAGGATCAATAATAACGGGCAGTGTTGTGTTGCCTCCAAGAGATTTATTGTGGTAGAAAGTGTGGCTGATATTTTTTTAGAAAAATTTAAAACCAAACTTTCGCAATTGATAGTGGGTGATCCAATGGAGGCCGACACACAATTGGGGCCGATGAGCAGCGAAGCAGCAGCAGCGCAAATAGCCAATCAGGTTCAAAAGGCTGTTGATGGCGGTGCTACTATTTTATTGGGAGGAAAGAGAGTAAAAAGGGAAGGTGCTTTTATGGAGCCGACCATCATTGCAAATATGCAACAAAACAATCCTGTTTACTACGAAGAGTTGTTTGGTCCGGTGGCCACATTTTTCAGGGTGAAGGATGAGCAGGGGGCAATTGATTTAGCCAACGATTCTCCTTACGGCTTGGGCGGTTCAGTATTTACAGAGGATATTGAAAGAGGAAAAAGGGTGGCGGACCAGATTGATACCGGCATGGTTTTCATCAATCATCCAACCTGGACGCAGGCTGATTTGCCTTTTGGAGGCACCAAACGTTCTGGCTATGGAAGAGAACTTTCTGAATTGGGTATCGATGAATTTGTAAATAAAAAATTGATACGTATCAGCGAATTATCAGATCCTTTTTAAACAAAACTAGCTGGAATTATTTTTAATTATTTCACTTTTAAATATAATAGAATGGGTTACCACGAGAATAAAAAATGTATTGAAGCCTGCCTTAAATGTGCGGCGCTTTGTAATCATTGTGCAGCATCCTGCCTGCAGGTAAAAGATGTAAAAATGATGTCGCTCTGCATCCAAATGGACATGGAATGTGCTGTGCTGTGTTATGCAGCAGCTCAGTTAATGAGCCTGGGCAGTGCTAAATCAATTGATGTTTGCAGGTTATGTGCTGAAGTGTGCGAAGCTTGTGCAGATGAATGTGGCAAACATGATAATGAGCATTGCAAAGAATGTGCAGACGCCTGCCGGAAATGCGCTAAGGAGTGTAAGAAGATGTATTGATAAATTCGGCTAAAAATATATATGGGTACATTCGAAATCGGATACCTGTCGGATATCGCTATATATTTTGGCCGGTAAATAACACTGACCATTTGTTTCAATTGAATGGAAAAGTCCGTAAAGATTTTAAGTTTAAACATCAAAAAGTAAATGCTTTTATAGGGTTGTTTTTATTTGATTAGGTCTTTAACAAGAATGCTCTTTCCTCTGCAATCTGATTCACAACTACATCTGTGTTAACTTTAAATTCACGGACTATTTATTTTACCATACGAGTTATAAAGTATACGTTAATAAAGTTGTTAATTCGTGTAATTAGTGCCTAAAATTCGTGCTACAACTTTGAGTTAATTCATGTAATTAGTGCCTAAAATTCGTGTTATCACCTTTAGTTAATTAGTGCCTGTAATTTGTATTATCACTTTGAGTCACTTTAGGCTTAATAGAACTTTATAGTTGTTTCTTCAACTGCAGATGCGCCCATGCCGTAAAAGGAAAAATGAACAGCAGGGATAAGGCATACCAGGATCCGCTAATTATCAGCGTTAACAATGCAATCAGGAAAACATACAATGGATAGACCAGTAATAAAATAGCTACTACCACCGAATCAAAATGGTCGGTATCCGTTGTTTTATTGGTAACAAAAATTTTAACCGGATAATAGAGGGGCGCATGAAATATCCATCCAATGATGGAAGGGAAAAAAAATACAATTCTTTTTAAAAAGGACTGTTGGATGCAAAAGGTATCCCTCAGCTTCTTCTCATCCGACTCCTCAATTTCAAATACAAAAGGCGCCAATTGTTTTTGAAGATTTGCATTAAAAGTTTGGATCGATTTGCCTGCACCATCTTCCAGGTTCATATCATCTACCGTAATAAATTCACCAAAAAAAAGCTGTATATTTTTACCAAAGTTTTTAAAGGAACTGTAATTAATTCCTACAGGTAATACCTTTAAAGGAATGCCATCTGCCCAACTGTTAAAGGCCAGTCTTGCGGTTCCCTTTTTTAGTGGGCGCAGGTGCCATTCGTTAATACACAAGCCCTCACTAAAAATTAATACAATACCATTCTTTTTAAATATTTCCTTACACTGGTCAAACGTTTTATAATTGTCTTCCAGGTTTTCAACGCCTTCACTGATCCGGTACACTGGTAATAGTTTTAATGAAAATAAAATGTTGGAAATCAGTTTCCCTTTAAAGGCATCTCCCCTCGCAAGTGAGTAAACGGGTTTTTTAAAAATGGTGCATAAAATGATAGCGTCCAGGAAAGAATTGGGATGGTTGGAGGCCAGCATCATCGGCCCGTTATGGTTTAACAATCCAGGTTGGTTGATTCGTAAATCACGGCAATATAATCGAATAGCTCCCTTTGCAATAAATTTCACAAATGCGTATAACATTTGTTCAAGATAATTAAATATGAATGCATGGGAAGAAAAATTGAATAAAAGATTTTATCTCAGTTGATAAAACTGAGTACCAGTAATGGGTTGGGCGGTTTTAATAAAGCAGGGCATTGCAACAGGAAGGACTTTTGCGGATACTTTTTTCTTTACAAACAGATGGATATATCATTTAATTTAGCTGTGGGTCAATCGGAAAGTTGATCATCATTTCGTAATCGCCGCCTAAATGTTTCAGGCTATCTTTCCATATTTCATCGGGATTAGGATGAAACACCAGTTTTTGAGTAGCCGATACAGTTAGCCAGGTTTTTTCTTTCATCTCAGCAACTAATTGTCCTTCGCTCCAGCCACTGTATCCCAAAAAAAAGCGAATTTTACTTAAATCAATTTCATTGTTTTTCAGCAGTTGTGTAACCATCTCAAAATCTCCACCCCAATACACTCCCTTCATTACTTCCTGCCCGCCGGGTATCAGTTCGGGGTATTGGTGCAAAAAATGAATGGTGTCTACCTGCACTGGTCCTCCATAATAAACGGGAATCGGAAATCCTTCAATGCTGATAATTAATTCATCCAATGTTTGCTCGTACGGTTTATTTAAAACAAATCCAAAACTCCCTTCCGGCTGGTGTTCACAAATAAATACAACGGTCCTCATAAAATGTGGATCTTTTAAAAATGGGTCTGCAATTAACAGTGTGCCGGTTGCTGGAGAAATCATTGAACTAAAATAATCGATTATTCTTTGTACAGCTAATTTTAAGTAGATTTTTTATTTTCAAAGCTTCGTTAAATTTATTGTTTCGGGTCTTTACAGTACTTTAGCGCCCTTAATTGATTTACTTTTATAAGAATGAAGCGAATTTTCCCCATTATTACGGTCCTTGTTTTACTATCCCTGCTGGGGATTATTTTTTTTCAATATTTATGGATCAAAGGCTCTCTCGAATCGGAGGAGCAAAAATTTTATGAGCACGTAAGCATGGCTACCAATCAGGCTGCCAACGACCTGATGGAAGAAAAAGGCAATTTAATGCCGATGATGAAAAAGAACCAGTTGTTGTTTCCAAGTGAAAAACTACAGTTGGAAATTTTTAAACCTACCATTACTCAAAAATATTCGATCGATGAAATAAGGGCAATCATAAAAAAAGCATTTGACAAGCAAAGTCTTCACAGAATACCTTTTGAATTCGCCATTTTTCCCCTTTCGCTTGTGGGTGAAGAAATTCAGTCCGAAAATTTTTACAGGTTGTATGTCGACTCTGCCAATAACCGGATGCATGTGATTCAACTGGAATCTCCAGGTGGCAGTTTATCCGAAGGGATATCTCCACAGGAGGTTTTAATGATAACAGTACCGCATGCAAAAAAACTAATCTGGCGTTCGATGACCTGGTTTATTGTTGGGGCAACTTTATTCACCATCATCATCGTAACCGCCTTCTTTCTTACGATCAGGGCATTGTTAAAGCAAAAGAAATTGAGTGAAATTAAATCTGATTTCATCAACAATATGACCCATGAATTTAAAACGCCGTTGGCAACTATTTCGCTGGCTGTGGATGCTTTAAAAAATGAAAAGGTAATCAACAACCGGGAGAAAATGGATTATTTTACGGGTATCATCAAAGAGGAAAACAAGCGCATGAACAAGCAGGTAGAAACTATACTACAAGCTGCTTTGCTCGACAGGCAGGAAGTTCAGTTGAATCTAAAAAAGTTATACGCCCACGATTTAATTACCAGTGCGTTGAATAATATTCACTTGCAGGTAGAGCAGGTAAACGGTAAATTGGTAGTAAATCTGGATGCAGCTAAAGATCTTATATTAGCCGATGATGTACATTTTACCAACCTGATCAGTAACCTGCTGGATAACGCGGTAAAATATTCGAAAGAAAATCTGCTGATTAAATTGAGTACCCAAACTGCAGGCAATCAATTAAAAATTAAAATTGAAGACAACGGTATCGGGATGAATAAAGAAACCGTTAGTCGCATCTTTGAAAAATTTTACCGGGCGCATACCGGAAATCTTCACAACGTAAAAGGTTTTGGATTGGGATTGAGTTATGTAAAAACAATGGTAGATGCGCATCATGGCACCGTAAAAGCGGAAAGTGTTCCTGGTAAAGGAACCACATTTTTCCTTACTTTCCCTTTAACCAAAATCTAATCAACAACACCCTTTTTCAGGTTTAGAATATGGCTCCATCCCGGAGCTTTTTTTATGGGAATTCGCAAGTTTTATAAAGCCCATTGTTTTATAACGGATATGTTTTTTGTGACCAAATCTATCGATTGGTGAATTGTAAAATACTCACCATTTACCTTTCACCATTCGCCTTTCATTTAACACTAGCAACATTAATCCACAGGTTATACAGCTATATTAACAGGTTATTCACCCGTAAAATCAGGCAAATGCACCTTAAAGCCCCTGTAACCTGGGTTAAAACTGCTGTGGATAAAAATGTTTTCATCATAATTGATGTGAAAGTGGGAAAAAGTGTTATTTTGTGGTAATATTTATTTCAAATTGTATAAACCCCCGTAAATGATCGGTTTTCTTGGCGAATATGAGGTTACGATGGACGCTAAGGGGCGCTTCCTTCTACCTGCTGGTTTTAAGAAACAGTTGGGGGAAGAAAGTGTAGGGCAGTTTGTGATAAACAGAGGGATTGAAACTTGTTTGACATTGTACCCAATGCAGGTTTGGGAGCCTATTTTTTCGGAAGTGAGCAAGTTGAACGAATTTGATCCCAAAGTCAGGCAATTCCGTCGCTACTTTTTAAACGGGGCTACCAATATTGAGCTGGACTCGGCCGGGCGCTTGTTGATTCCAAAAGCATTGATGGAATATGCGGGGTTGGAAAAAGACGTGGTGTTGGTGTCGGCAGTAGATAAAATTGAAATCTGGGATAAAACTAAATATAACAAGTTCTTTGAATCCTTTTCACCGGAATCCTACAGTGAACTGGCAAATGAAGTAATGAATAAAAATAACGAAAAGTTGAAAAGTTGACATGTTGAAAAGTAAGCCTCATAACGAAAGCAAATTACCTATCAATGCATCAACCGATCAACCCGAAAGCTATCATATCCCCGTATTGCTGCAAGAGGCAATCGAAGGGCTTGATATTAAGCCGGGCGGTATTTATGTGGATTGCACTTTCGGCGGCGGCGGACATAGCCGTGCCTTACTGCAGCACTTAAATGAAAATGGCACCCTGGTGGCTTTTGACCAGGATGAAGATGCCCGTAAAAATTTGCCGGATGATAAGCGGGTAATATTTATACCTCAGAATTTCAGGCATTTGCAGCGTTTTTTGCGGCTGCATAAAATAACACAGGTAGATGGAGTTCTTGCCGATTTGGGCGTATCCAGTCACCAGTTTGATGAAGCAGAGCGGGGCTTTTCCACCCGTTTTGATGCAGCACTTGACATGCGGATGGATCAGCGGCAAAAAATTACCGCTGCGGATATTCTTAGAAATTTTACCGAGTTACAATTGCACAAATTGTTGGAACAATATGGAGAAGTGACCAATTCAAAAACGCTTGCCAAAACCATTGTTCAACAAAGGGCGTTGATGCCGGTTAAGACCATCAATCAATTTAAACAAGCGGTACAATCTGCTGTGAAGGGAATTCCGCAAAAATACTTTGCGCAGGTTTTTCAGGCATTGCGAATTGAAGTAAACGACGAGTTGGGGGCATTAAAAGAATTGTTGCAACAGACACCGGCATTGCTAAAGCCAGGTGGCCGGGTAGTCATTATCACCTTCCATTCGCTGGAAGACAGAATAGTAAAAAACTTTTTTAAAGCAGGCAGTTTCTCCGAAGAAGAGGTGGATGAAGTCTATGGGGTAAAACCGGAGAATCCGTTTATCATCATCACCAAAAAGCCAATACTGCCGGGATCAATTGAAACAAAACAAAACAAACGGTCCAGGAGTGCAAAGTTGAGGGTTGCAGAAAAAAAATAACAACCGTGCCTGGATCGCCAGGCAAATAAATTATGAAAAAAACGCTTGAAGATAAATATACACAACAGGAGCAACCATTGTCTCCCAGGTTTGACTGGAAGAAAATGCTGAGCCATAAGTGGGTGGTGCGGAATATTCCGTTTTTCCTGTTCCTGGCAGTATTGGCGGTATTGTACATCTACAATGGACACAATGCCGATAAGCTGACAAGAAAAATTAGTGCAACAGAAAGGCATATCAAAGAGTTGGAATACGAATACAAGACAATCAAGAGTGAAGTGATTTTTAGAAGTAAAGCAAGCGAATTGGTAAAAGTGGTGGAGCCATTGGGATTAAAAGAGTTGACAAGCGCTCCAGTTTCATTGACACCCGCAGCTTCCGACAACCAGTAACACCAGCTAATAAAAGGTTTCAAAATTTATACAATACTTAATTACCAGTGATTTAAAAATAGGTTAGCCGGGGTGCTATTGATCAATACTTTGGATATAAAAAAAGACATATTGTGGCGGGTCTATCTCTGTTTTATAGGGATAATAGCACTGGGAGCGGTGGTGTTGGGCAGGGCTATTTATATTCAACAGGTGGAAGGTGCCTATTGGCAAAGCATGGGTGATAGTATGCACCTGAAATATGTGCCGCTTGGTGCAGAACGGGGAACAATTTTTAGCGAAGATGGCAATATGCTGAGTACGTCTATTCCCATCTTTGATGTGTATGTAGATTTTGGTGCAGAAGGATTGAGAGCAAAAAATGGTAAACGTTTTAAAGACAATGTAGACTCCCTGGGTATTTGTCTGGCTAATCTTTTTGGTGATAAAACCCGTACGGAATACAAAAAGGAACTACAGTTGGCCTACAAAAACAGAGACCGGTTTTATTCACTTAAGAAGAAAATCTCTTTTGTAGAATATGCCCGGTTACGTGATTTTCCCCTGGTAAGACAAGGCAGAAATAAAAGTGGATTCATCATTGATCCAAGGGATAAACGCATCAATCCCTATGTGCTACTGGCTAACAGAACTATTGGCTTATCAAGAGACAATGCAAAATTAAATGTGGGTCTTGAGCAGAGTTACGATAGTTTATTAAGAGGCAGATCCGGTCAGCGTTTGATGCGTTATATAGCTGGTGCTTACATGCCGGTAGAAGGTGCGGAAGTGGAGCCTGAAAATGGCAGGGACATCATTACAACATTGGATACCTACGTGCAGGATGTAGCTGAAAGTGCACTCATGAAAATGTTGATCGGCAATAATTCTACACATGGCACCGTGATCGTAATGGAGACAGCCACTGGTAAAATTAAAGCGATTGCCAATTTGGGCAAACAGGTAGATGGTTCTTATTCAGAAGATTTGAATTATGGATTTGGTAAAACTACCGAACCTGGTTCTATCTTCAAACTGGCAACACTCATTGGTTTATTGGAAGATAAATATGTAAATAAAAATAGCATCGTGGATTGTGAAGGCGGCGCAAAATTATTTTACGGACTTCGCATTAAGGATGCTCACATGGGTGCCGGTAACATAACTGTTAAAGAGGCTTTTTATACAAGTAGTAATGTGGCGTTTGCAAAACTAGCCGACCAATATTACCACAACCAGCCTTCTAAATTTGTCAATCATTTGCATGACCTCCGTTTAGATACTATGACGGGTATTGACATAACCGCTTCTTCCGGAAAACCGACTATTAAAAAGCCAACCAATCGTAGCTGGGCCAAAACAACCATTCCATATATGGCGCATGGTTATGAAGAACTGGTAACGCCCTTGCACATGCTGATGTTGTACAATGCAGTGGCAAACAATGGCACCATGATGAAGCCATACCTGGTAAATGCAGTAACGGAATATGGTGTAGATGTAAAGAGAATTGAACCGGTGGTATTGGTAGAAAAAATATGCAGTGAAGAAACGCTTGCGCAATTAAAGGAATGCCTGTCTGCTGTAGTGGATAGTGTACATGGTACTGGTCATAAAATATTATTTGATTCTTCTTATTCAATTGCAGGCAAAACCGGAACAGCAGTAACGGCTTTAGACAACAGGGGATATAACAAAGGCAACAAAATATACCAGGCTTCTTTCATTGGTTATTTTCCAGCTAATGCGCCAAAATACACTATGGCCGTAGTGATTCAGAATAGCAACGAATCAAAATTAATTTATGGTGCGGATGTTTCCGGTACAGTGTTTAAGGAAATCAGTGATAAAATTTATGCACGTTTTTTAAGTACCCGAAAGTTTACAGAGCCGGTGCTTCGGGATACGTTGCAATATAATTATTACGGCATGAAGAATGAATTGAATTCAATTTTTAGTTGGCTGAATGTACCCTTTATTGACTCTGCGGCTGGTGGATATTGGAGAACAATGAGCATGCAAAATAATACAGCGGTGTTGAATCAACCAACTAATAGTAGCACTGCTAAATTAATTACGCCGAGTGTGATTGGAATGGGATTGAAAGATGCCGTGTATTTGTTAGAAAATAAAGGATTGAGAGTAGTGGCGAGCGGTAGGGGCAGGGTGTTAAGTCAGTCATTATTATCTGGTGCTACTTTTAAAAAAGGACAAACTGTAACACTACAACTAAATTGATTTTAAAAGACATACTATATAAAGTTAGCATCAGATCTGTAAAGGGTGATACCGGCATTGAAGTGAAGGATTTACAAATCGACTCCCGTAAAGTGAGTGCTGGTAGTTGTTTCATTGCTTTAAAGGGAAGTGCCGCCGATGGGCACCAGTTTATAGAAACTGCTATCGCCAACGGAGCAACTTCGGTTATCTGCGAAACATTACCTACAGCAACGAGTGATGATTTAGTTTGGATAAAGGTTGAAAATAGTGCAGTGGCAGCAGGCTTTGTAAGTCATAATTATTATGGGGAGCCTTCTTTGAAAATGAAACTGGTAGGCGTAACCGGTACAAACGGAAAAACCACCATTGCTACTCTATTGTGGAAATTGTTTTCTGCCCTTGGGTATAAATGTGGTTTAATCAGTACCGTTCAAAACCAGGTGGGGGATGCAATTATTTCATCCACTCATACAACGCCGGATGCAGTGAGTGTGAATGCGCTGCTCAGCCAAATGGCAGATGCAGGTTGTCAATATGTTTTCATGGAATGCAGTAGTCATGCCATACACCAGCATCGCATTACTGGATTACAGTTTGCTGGAGCGCTTTTTAGTAATATATCGCACGATCATTTGGATTATCATAAAACATTTGATGAGTACATCCGGGTAAAAAAATCATGGTTCGATACATTGCCTTCATCCGCTTTTGCTATCAGCAATGCAGATGATAAACGTGGAATGGTGATGTTGCAGAATACCGTGGCAAAAAAGTATTACTACAGTCTCAAGACGATGGCTGACTTTAAGGGTAAAATCCTTGATAATAGTATTACCGGTTTGCACATGATGGTAAATGAAACCGAAGTTTATTTTAGAATGATCGGAGAGTTCAATGCGTATAATTTATTAGCAGTATATGGCGCTGCTGTTTGTTTGGGAGAAGATAAAAATACAGTGCTTCAATTGTTGAGCAGTCTGGATGGTGCAGAAGGAAGGTTTGATTTTATGGTGAGTGCGAAAGATAGAATAATTGGCATCATCGATTACGCACACACGCCCGACGCATTACTGAATGTGTTGGCTACGATCAAGAAATTAAGACATGGACATGAACGCATTATCACCGTAGTAGGCTGCGGCGGCGACCGGGATAAGACCAAGCGGCCGGTGATGGCAGAAGTGGCTTGCGAATACAGCGATCGGGTAATTTTTACAGCGGATAATCCCCGCAGTGAGGATCCTTTGGAAATATTACGTGAGATGGAAGCAGGCGTAAATGTAGTAGCAAGAAAAAAATTCATCACCATCGCCGACCGGAAAGAAGCCATTAAAACAGCAGTTAGTTTGGCAGCAGGCGATGATATTATTTTAGTAGCAGGAAAAGGACATGAAAAATACCAGGATATCAAAGGAGTTAAAAATCATTTCGACGATAAAGAAGTGTTGAGGGAAATGTTTGAGTTGCTGGAGAAGTAATTAGCACATTACGTAATTAGCTAATTAGCCAATGTGCTAATGTGCTAATGATGGGATTGTATAGAAAAATAACGATTAAAAATATTAGCTAATGATTTTAAAAAATTAGCACATTATCGAATTAGCTAATTGGCAAATTAAAAGAAACATGCTGTATCACTTATTTGATTGGTTAACGGAGCACTGGAAAGTATCAAAATTTCCGGGCAGCGGACTGTTTCAGTTCATTACATTTCGTGTGATGCTTGCGGTGATATTAAGTTTATTTATTACTACCGTGTATGGCAAAAAACTGATCCGTTTCCTGCAAAAAAAGCAGTTGGGCGAAACGGTTAGGGATTTGGGACTGGCTGGTGAGCAGCAGAAAAAAGGTACCCCAACAATGGGTGGTATCATTATTTTACTGGCGATTTTAATACCCACTTTATTACTGGCGAACCTTGATAAAGTGTACATCCGCCTGATGATATTGTGTACGGTTTGGTTAGGCATCATTGGTTTTATCGATGACTATTTAAAGATCAGGTCTAAACGATTGGCGCAGGCAAAGGGTGCCAATTATAAAAAGAGTGACAGTGATGGTTTGGCCGGGCGTTTCAAAATTTTTGGACAGGTTGTGTTGGGAATCATTGTTGGAGCAACGCTCTATTTTACGGAGAGTGTGGTGGTGCAAAGGGAAGTGTACAATCCTGATTTTTCACAAGTGAGAGAATCCGTATTGCAACCGGGAGAAATATTAATGAGCGACAGTTTTAACGTGGTAAATATTGATGGTAAAAGGCACCTGTTTGTGAAAGTGAAATCACCCATTACTACCATTCCTTTTGTAAAAAATCATGAGTTCAATTATGCAAAGCTTTTACCTGCTGGTTTGCAGGAGTACACCTATATATTGTATATCCTCATTGTAATATTTATTGTAACAGCGGTAAGTAATGGTGCAAATATTACAGATGGATTGGATGGATTGGCAACGGGGGTTAGCGCCATCATTGGTATTTCGCTGGGCATTTTTGCCTACACAAGTGGTAATATCAAGTTTGCAGAATACCTCAATATTATGTACATCCCCAACCTGGGTGAACTGTCCATTTTTATTGCAGCTTTTGTAGGCGCCTGTATTGGATTTTTATGGTACAACTCCTATCCGGCGCAGGTTTTTATGGGTGATACCGGAAGTTTGGCACTCGGTGGTATCATTGCAGCATTGGCAATCATTGTGCGTAAAGAGCTGTTGATTCCTATTTTTTGCCTTGTGTTTTTTGTTGAATTATTGAGTGTAATGATACAGGTCTCGTGGTTTAAATATACCAAGCGAAAGTATGGCGAAGGAAGGCGGGTTTTTTTAATGAGTCCACTTCATCACCATTACCAAAAGTTAGGTTACCATGAAAGTAAAATAGCCGTGCGGTTTTGGATTATAACAATACTATGCGTGGTGATGGCCATTGTAACATTGAAATTAAGATAGTTTTTTCCTGTCTTACGGGGGCAGGAACAAGATATTCAAAAGTACCGATACCCGTTAAGTTCTATGCTGTTGAAAAACCATTTTTATTGTGTGTAGCAATACAGACAGCCCTCATTGAAAAGAATGACCTGTTAAGTTCTATGCTGTTGAAAAACCATTTTTATTGTGTGTAGCAATACAGACAGCCCTCATTGAAAAGAATGACCTGTTAAGTTCTATGCTGTTGAAAAACCATTTTTATTCTGTGTAGTAACACAGCCAGCCATCATTTAAAGAATGGCTGGTTAAATACTATACTGTTTTAAAACAAATTTTGATTACTGCCTTGTGTAGTAAACCAGGTATTAGTAAATGAAGAAACGAATCGTCATATTGGGTGCAGGCGAAAGTGGAGTGGGTGCCGCTCTGCTGGCTAAGCAGCAGGGGTATGATGTGTTCGTAAGTGATGGAAGTTCGATAAAGGAAGTCTATAAAAATGAACTGATACAAGGGCAGATTGATTTTGAAGAATCACAGCACACGGTAGAAAAAATATTGAATGCAGATGAAGTGATGAAGAGCCCCGGTATTCCCGAAAAAAATGAACTGGTAAAAATAATCAGGGCAAAAGGTATTCCGGTTATCAGTGAAATAGAGCTGGCCTACAGGCACAAGGGCGATAGTAAAATTATTGCCATCACAGGTAGCAATGGTAAAACAACTACCACTTCCTTAATCTGGCATATTTGTAAAAATGCCGGAAGGGAATGTGCGATGGTCGGGAATATTGGTTATTCATTTGCAAGACAGGTGGCGGTTGATCCAAAACCTTTGTATATCATCGAAATCAGTTCATTTCAGTTAGATGATATCAAAACGTTTCGCCCTGATGTAGCAGTACTAACCAACATTACACCCGATCACCTGGACCGGTACGATTATAAAATGCAAAACTATGTTGGCAGCAAGTTTCGCATTGTGGAGAATCAACAGGAAGGCGATGTATTCATTTACAATTTAGACGACGAAGAAACAAACAAACATATTAATAACTATTCCATTAAATCAACCTTATACCCGATAACCATGAGTAAAGAATTACCACAGGGTGCGTACCTGACAAACGCCCAAATGCACCTTAAATGGAAAGGTGAAGATATGCAGATGAGCATCGAAGATTTTGCACTAAAAGGAAAACACAATCAATACAACAGCATGGCAGCAAGTCTTGCATCAACAGCAGTGGATATAAAAAAACCAGTCATCAGGGAGTCGCTTCAAACTTTTGAAAGCCTGGAACACAGGATGGAACCAGTTGCTACCATCAGGGGCGTACAATTTATAAATGACAGCAAGGCGACCAATGTTAACAGTACCTGGTTTGCTTTGGAAAGCATGGAAAAAGCTACCATCTTAATTTTAGGCGGTGTAGATAAGGGTAACAATTATGCGATACTAAATGATATGGCGAAAGAGAAAGTGAAAGCCATTGTATGCCTGGGTAAAGATAACACCAAGATTCATGAATCGCTTGGGGATGTTGTTTCCCTGATTATAGATACTGCCAGCGCAGCAGAAGCAGTGCAGGCAGCATTTCGCATTGCAGAAAAAGGCGACATTGTTTTGTTGAGTCCGGCCTGCGCAAGTTTTGATTTGTTTAAGAATTACGAAGACAGGGGAAACCAGTTTAAGGCAGCCGTTAAAGATCTGTAGGGTAGTAAGTGTAATTCATTTTGCAATAAATATTTTAAAAGATACAACCTGTAAAAGTTAACCGGTAAATTTTATACACTCCTTTAAAGGCAGGGGAAAAAATGGCAGATATTAAATCGATATTGAAACAATTATTTGGCACCAGCGAATCTGATGAAGCTACATTCAATACCTCGTTTATGGGGGCCGGTGGTATGGGAGGAAGCCTGGTTAGTAAAACCAGGGGCGACCGTGTTATCTGGGCCATCGTGATCATATTGACATTGATTAGTCTGCTGGTAGTTTACAGCAGCACCGGTTCACTCGCCTACAAATACAGCAAGAGTACCGAGAGTTACCTGTTCAAGCAATTTACCTTTATCATTTTAGGCGTCATTATTATCTACTTTGCACACAGGGTTAATTATACGATCTATTCCAGGGTAGCGCTTATCTTGTTTTTGATATCTATTCCTTTATTGATCTACACCTATTTTTTTGGAGCTACGCTGAATGAAGGCAGCCGCTGGATTAAACTACCGGTTATTAATATGACTTTTCAAACGTCTGATTTAGCGAAGCTGGCACTGTTCATGTATTTGAGCAGGCAGTTGAGTAAAAAGCAGCAAGTAATCAAAGATTTTAAAAAAGGATTTTTACCTATCATCACGCCAGTGGCAATTATTTGTCTGCTCATTGCACCTGCTAATTTATCCACGGCAATATTGGTGGCCGGCACTAGTTTTATGCTGATGTTCATCGGGCGTGTAAACACCAAACATATTTTGGCAACCATCGCAATCGCAATGATTCCCATTATGATTTTGTTTCTGGTAGCTGTAAAATACTACGATAAAGAGGAAGGTAAATCGAAAGATTTGCCAGCATTGTTTTCAAGTGGTCGTGTGCCTACCTGGATCAGCAGGATACAAACTTTTGTGTACAGTTCCAAGGGGGATGGCAATGAAAAATCGTACCAGATTAACCAGGCAAAAATTGCCATTGCAAGTGGCGGCTGGTTTGGCAGGGGGCCGGGCAATAGTAATGCAAGAAACTTTTTACCGCACTCTTACAGCGATTTTATTTTTGCAATTATCCTGGAAGAATATGGACTGCTGGGTGGTGCATTTATTGTATTTATCTATTTGCTGTTTCTATATCGATGTATAAGATTGTACCGAAAATGTCCTTTTGCTTTTGGTGCGTTTCTTGCATTAGCGCTCAGCTTTACATTGGTAATACAAGCCATTGCAAATATGGGCGTAAATGTAAACGTGTTTCCAAATACAGGGGTAACGTTGCCGCTGGTAAGTATGGGTGGAAGTAGCTTCCTCTTTACTTGTTTATCCATCGGTATTATTTTAAGTGTTGCAAGAAATGTTGAGCAACAGGAGAAGCCCTTGAATCCTGAAGCAGGAACTTAAGGCGTGATTTACAACAAAAAAGGTGCATTATAAAATGCATTAGAAAGTGTTACTGATTTGAAGCGAATAGATAAATGAAGCAAGTAAATAAATAAATAAAAGAATTAAGTTTCCCTTTCCGGGAATAGGGGCATGAATGAAGAAAGTAAAAATATTGACAAGCTAAATGCTAAATCTGGTGAAGCGGCGGCAAGACCTCGTATCATCATTGCTGGAGGCGGCACCGGAGGTCATATTTTTCCTGCAATAGCTATTGCAAATGCCATTGTAAAAATGCAACCTCAAACAGAAGTTTTATTTGTGGGAGCCAAAGGGAAAATGGAGATGGAAAAAGTGCCATTAGCGGGTTACCGAATTGAAGGTTTAGATATAGCAGGATTTAACAGAAGTTCTTTGATTAAAAATATTGGCTTACCATTTAAACTCGTAAAAAGTTTTATTCAGGTAAGGCAAATCATTCAGTTATTTAAGCCGACGGCCGTAATTGGTGTTGGAGGTTATTCAAGTTTTCCGGTGCTGCGGTATGCACAGGCAAAGGGCATAAAAACTTTCGTTCACGAGTCTAATTCTTTTGCAGGTAAATCGAATATGCTGCTAGGTAAAAAGGCCACCAAAATATTTGTAGCCATCGATGGAATGGAGAAGTTTTTTCCTGCGGATAAAATTATTATTTCAGGTAATCCTGTTAGGGAAAGTATTTCAAAAAGTACCATTTCAAAGGAAGATGCCATTCGTTTTTTTGGACTAGAGCCTTACAAGAAAACCATTCTTGCCATTGGTGGAAGCCTTGGTGCAAAAAGTATCAATGAGGCGCTGGCAGCAGGTATTGATGAGTTTGAAAAAAATGATTTGCAGCTAATTTGGCAAACAGGAAAGCCATTTGGAGAAAAAGGGAAACTAGTGGCGGAGGGCAAAAAAAATGTTTGGGTAAATGATTTTATAACACAAATGGAATATGCATACGCAGCGGCTGATATCGTTATTAGCAGAAGCGGTGCAATGTCGGTAGCTGAATTGTGTGTGATGAAAAAGCCGGCTGTATTTGTACCATTTCCATTTGCGGCGGAAGATCACCAAGCGGTAAATGCACAAAAATTGGTAAGTAAAAATGCAGCAAAGATGATAAAGGACAGCGATGCGTTGAATGAGCTGGTTCCGTTGGTAATCAGTTTATCGAAAGATGCAGTGCTGCAGGAAAGATTGATAGAAAACATCAGCAAACTGGCCATTACGAATGCTGATGAAATTGTGGCAAAAGAAATTCTAAAGTCGATTAGTTAAAAAATAAATAAAAATTAAATAAGCAGTAAAAAAGGATACCAATAGCAATTTTCACCATTGCCAATTGATCATTTCCAATTGCCAATTCACCATTCACCAAATGAACGCATACAACAACATATTATCCGCTTTAAATACTTCCCGCAAGGTAGCTGAAGGGGAAGTGCCGGCTGTTTACTTTTTGGGTATCGGGGGAATTGGTATGAGCGCACTGGCACGATATTTTAAATGGTTGGGTGTTGTGGTTAGTGGCTATGATAAAACGGAAACTGGTTTAACAAAGCTGTTAACAGCCGAAGGAATCAATATTCATTATGAAGATAATATTGAGCTGGTTGATAGAAATGCACAGATAGTTATTTATACACCGGCAGTTCCAAACGACCATCAGGAGTATAATTATTTTCTGCAGAATAATTATACAGTAGTAAAGAGAAGTGATGTGTTGGGCGCTATCACCAACGATTCATTTAATATTTGTATAGCAGGCACACATGGTAAAACCACTACCAGCACAATGGTGGGGCATATCCTTCGCCACAGCGAATTTGGCTGCAATGCATTCCTCGGCGGTATTGCTGTAAACTACAATACCAATTTCTGGAGTAGTCCTAATAATGTATGTGTAGTGGAAGCGGATGAATACGATAGAAGCTTTTTGAAATTGAGTCCTGATGTTGCCATCATCAGTTCCATGGATCCCGATCACCTGGATATTTATGGCACTGCCGAAAATATGGAGCAGGCATTTATTGATTTTTCAAAAAGATTAAAGCCTGAAGGACTTTTGATCAGCAAATTCGGACTGAAACGAAGCGAATCGTTGGGCGCAGATAAACACCTGACCTACCATTTGAATGATACCAACGCCAATGTATTTGCATCCAATATTAAAGCGCTCAACGGTAGTTACAGGTTTGATGTTATACAAAATCATCCCATCGCCGGAAATTGGATGTTGAAGGATGTGGTGTTGAATATGGGTGGAAAGCACAATATTGAAAACATGATTGCGGCCATTGCAGTAGCCCATTATACCGGCATTGAAGATGTAAAAATAATTGAAGCGGTTGCAGCATTTAAGGGAGTAAAAAGAAGGTTTGAATATATATTGAAAGACGATAAGCAGGTGTACATCGATGACTATGCGCATCACCCGGAGGAGCTAAGGGCATTGATCAGTGGGGCAAAAGCGATGTTTCCCAATAAGAAATGCAATGTAATTTTTCAACCGCATTTGTTTAGCAGAACCAGGGATTTGGCAGACGGCTTTGCAGAAGTATTGGACCTTGCGGACGATATCATTCTATTGCCTGTTTATCCCGCCAGAGAATTGCCTATGGAAGGTGTAAGCAGCGGAATGATTTTGGATCGAATGCACAGTGAGGATAAAATAATAATGAGTAAAGAAGAAGTGTTGTTGCATTTGAAATTGGAAAAAGCCGCACATGTGGAGGAAGGTTTTGAAGGCATGGTGTTGATTACAGCCGGTGCCGGCGACATCGATACATTGGTGCAGCCGATTAGGGAGATTTTGGAGGGGGGAATGAGAGATGAGTAATGAGAGTTGAGTAATGAGAGATGAGTAATGAGAGATGAGTAATGAGAGATGAGTAATGAGAGATGAGTAATGAGAGATGAAAAATGAGAGATGAAAAATGAGAAATGAAAAATGAGAAATGAAAAATGAGTGATGAGAAATGAGTAATGAATAATGAGAGATGAGTAATGAGAGATGAGTAATGAGAGATGAGTAATGAGAGATGAGTAATGAGTAATGAAAAATGAAAAATGAGTAATGAATAATGAGTTGCTTTATTCACCATTCACCATTCACCATTCACCATTCACAATTCACCATTCACCATTCACAATTGACCATTCACAACCAATCAATATGGTAAAAAAAACAATCATAAAAAACATGTTGCTGTTTGCACTTTGGTCTGCCATTGGTGCTTGCACAATTGTGCTATTGGTTGCTGCCATTCAAAAAAAGGATGCGAATAAATGTGCGGGTGTTGACATCAATATAAAAGGGGTAAGCAATAACTTTTTTGTTGATAAGAATGATATCATGGAAACCATCATTTCCATAAACGGTGGCCAGCCAAAGGAAAAAACAGTGGGCTCTTTTGATCTGCAGGAAATGGAGCAGGCACTACAACAAAATATTTGGGTAAAAACTGCACAATTGTTCTTTGATAATAATGAGAGGCTGCAGGTAAATGTATTGGAGAGAGAGCCGATGGCAAGAGTATTTACATCCACCGGTACTACATTTTATATTGATAGCGCTTTGGCAATGCTGCCGCTGAGTGAAAAGTTTTCTGCAAGGTTACCCGTATTTACCAATTTTCCTACGGATAAAAAAGTGTTGTTGAAAGCCGATAGCAATTTGCTGAAAGACATTTTAGCCATTAGCATGGCGTTGCAGAATGACCCGTTTAACATGGCGATGATCGACCAGGTAGATATCACGCCGCAACGCACATTTGAAATGGTGCCCAAATTTGGCAATAGCATTATTGTATTTGGTAGTGCAAAAAATGCAGTAGAAAAACTGGACAAAATTAGGTTGTTCTATAAACAGGTAATTGTAAAGGCCGGTTGGAATAAATACAGTGAAATAAATGTACAGTACCTCAACCAGGTGGTTGCTAAACGAAAGGGAATAGAAGAGGTGCAAGCAGATTCGCTCCGTACACTACAGTTGATAAAAGTGATTGCAGAAAATGCAGAAAGAATGGCAAGTGATTCATTGCAAATCATCGTGCAGGATAATGAGCATAACAGCACCAATAAAAATATCATCCAGCAATCAATGGAAAGGGATGATAACAGTACAATTGGTAATCCGCTACCAGCAATGGTTGAACCTGCTGCGGGATCCAATGCAAAACCAGTAACTAACAATGAAACATCTATTTTAGAAAATAATCCGGTAACATTGGTACCTGCTAAAACTAAAGCGGTGATAAAAAAGCCAGTGGTTGCTAAGCCAGTCACCACGATTGTAAAACCAGTCTTAAAACCAAAACCGGTTGAATCAAAGCAACCAAAAACGATAATGCCAAGGCCATTGCCAAAAAAGCCGGGAACAGTAAAGCCGGCAAATGAATATTGAGGCCCCTGGTGGGAAATAAGAAATACGCCGATGAGCTGGGATTTTATACAGGTGACACGAGAAGAATAAATGCGTAGGGTATTGAAGCATATTTTTAGAATGACACACACACACAAACATACAATTATGACACAGGATCAAAACACAACAACAGATAATGGAACGGTTAATACCAATCCCGTTATTGTTGGGCTGGATATCGGAACTACAAAAATTGCTGCCATTGCCGGGCGCAAAAATGAATATGGCAAGTTGGAGATACTCGGCTTTGGCCGGGCCAACAGCAATGGTGTACAGCATGGAATGGTTTTAAATATCGACCAAACCATCAAGGCAATTGAAATGGCATTGAAGAATTGTTATGATTCAAATCCGAATCTGGCAATTGAAGAAGTGTACGTTGGCATCGCAGGGCAACACATTAAAAGTTTGCAAACCCGGGGCGATATCGTCCGTCAAACAACGGAAGAAGAAATTCGGCAGGAAGAAGTAGATCGCTTAATTGCGGATCAATATAGAACTTATATTCCTGCAGGCGATCAAATCATTGATGTAATTCCACAGGAATTTACCGTGGATAATTTTCAAAATATATCTAATCCAATTGGTTACAGCGGGGTAAAAGTGGGTGCAAATTTTCACATCATCACCGGCGATAAAAATGCTATTCGCAACATTAACCGAAGTGTTGAAAAAGCGGGTTTAACTACAAGGGATTTGGTGTTGCAACCGTTGGCCTCTGCCGCTGCAGTAATGTGCGACCAGGACCTGGAAGCAGGCGTAGCCATTGTAGATATTGGAGGTGGCACTACCGATCTGGCCGTGTTTTACGAAGGCATATTAAAGCATACTGCAGTAATTCCTTTTGGTGGCGAAAATATCACCAACGATATCAAGAACGGTTTAGGTGTTTTAAAAACACAGGCTGAGCAAATGAAGGTTCAATTTGGAAGTGCCCTGAGTGATGAAGCCAAGGCAAATGCCTTCATTACCATTCCGGGTTTACGGGGCATGCAGCCAAAAGAAATCAGTGTTAAAAATCTGGCTGGAATTATACAGGCCCGCATGAGTGAGATCATGGATTTTGTTACCTATCATTTAAAGCAGGTGGGTTTAGATACACGTTTGTTAAATGGAGGAATCATATTAACCGGGGGTGGGTCGCAATTAAAACACCTGATTCAGTTAACAGAATATGTAACCGGATTGAATGCAAGAATCGGTTTTCCGAACGAGCACCTTGCTGGTGGACATATTGAAGAGCTGGCTAAGCCCATGTACAGTACCTGTATTGGTTTGATATTGAAAGGCTACAACGATTATGAAAATAAAAACAAGCAGGCGTTTGAAGAAACCTGGCGCAAGATAGTTGTGCCGGTTGCTTTGCAACAACCAGCCGTAGAAGAAGTGTTGGACATACCGGAAGAGGAGGAAGTAGAGGAAATTGTGACAACGAAAAATAGGAAGGAACGCAAATCATTGAAAGGATTTATGGATTCATTCAAAATTGGTTTGATTGATTTGTTTAAAGAAGAAGAAGACGGTAAGTTGTAGAAGAAAGCCCCCTAAATCCCCCCAAGGCGGACTTTGGAGACGCTTTGATTTTAATTTCTTTTTTGTTTTCGTTCGTATAAAATGTAGTGGTTGAAACAGAGTCTTTTTTAGAAAATATTTCAACGCTATTTAACCCATTAAAAACTTGCAACTGATTTTCTGCCTTACTCGCTGGAAAGATCAGGGTGCAAAAACTTTAAAAGCTGTTTCAACTTTGCTGTAGACTGGTAAAGTTTAAATGGTCAAATAAAACTAATTATGATACATTTTGATTTGCCAAAGGAACAATCGTCCATCATCAAGGTAATTGGTGTGGGTGGAGGCGGAAGTAATGCGGTAAACCACATGTTTTCGCAAAACATTGAAGGCGTAAACTTCATCATCTGCAACACAGATGCGCAGGCAATTGCACAAAGTAAAGTACCTAACAAAATTCAGTTAGGGCCACACCTTACGCAAGGGCTGGGTGCTGGTGCAAATCCGGCAATTGGTCGCCAGGCAACGGAAGAGAGCCTGGAAGAAATAAAACGGATACTGGAAGTAAATACCAAGATGGCCTTTATAACTGCAGGTATGGGTGGTGGAACCGGCACCGGTGGTGCGCCTATCCTGGCAAAAATTTGTAAGGATCTCGGCATACTTACAGTCGGGATTGTAACCACTCCTTTTGCTTATGAAGGAAAGAAAAGACTGGCCCAGGCTGAAGAAGGTATTCGCCTGATGAAAGATCATGTGGATACTTTACTGGTAATCAGCAATGATAAATTGCGCCACCAGTTTGGCAACTTAAAAATGAAGGAAGCATTTGAAAAGGCAGACAATGTGTTGGCAACGGCTGCCAAATGTATTACCGATGTAATCAATAGTACCGGCCAGATCAATGTGGATTTTGCGGATGTATGCACCGTAATGAGAAATGGAGGTGTGGCTATATTGGGTAGTGCAACTGCAGAAGGAGAAAACAGGGCACAGATGGCCATTGAGAATGCATTGAATTCGCCTTTGTTGAATGATAGTGAAATCCGTGGTGCAAGATGGATTTTGATCAATATCAACTCATCCGCTGGTGAACATGAATTTACCATGGATGAAGTAGAGATCATTCAAAATTACCTGATCAGCAAGGCTGGAGATGATAGTGATGTAATTTTAGGATTGGGTTACGATAACACGCTGGGTGCAGGAATTGGCATTACCTTAATCGCCACTGGTTTTGAGCACAAAGATCCGTTTGCAAAAACGATCAATATGCCCAAAGAAGAAAAGAAGCATGACAAAATAGTGATGACACTGGATATGCCGGTAAAGGACGACAAAAAATCATTGCACCAGCCAAGCTTTCAATTTGAGCCGGTTGAAGAACCTGCAATCATTGCTGCACCGGTGATACAGGAGCCTGAAAAGGAAGTTGCTGAGCTGATGATGCCCACATTAACCGAGCAGCAACCATCCGAACAGAAAGTAGATTTACCTCGTAATAATACTGTGGAAAAATTAGAGGAGGCACCTGTGTTTTTTGAAATATCTTCAGCCGCAGATCAAACGCCTGTAATAGAGTTTGATATTCCAACTACTCCACCACCTGTTGAAAAAACACCTGTTGAAAAAAATAGCATAACCGAATTGACTGTTCATTATAAAGATGCTAGCACGCCTGTTTCGTCTACAGGTGGTTATTTGGCAAAGCCCTCGAATATATATGTAGAGGAGCAAAAGCCGACAACAAAATCCAACACTGTGGAAGAACTAACCTCTGCGCAAACTAAAATGCAGGAAGACGAGCCGGCATTCGAAATGCGCATGGTGGTTAAAGATTCCCATCAAGCGGCGGAGGAGAAGCCTATTGTACAACAAACTCAGCCAATCATGATGTCCAGGGTTGAGGAGCAGGCGATGCCTGACGAAACCGAGGAATTACGGCGCCGGGCTATGGATCGAATTGCAAAACTGCGTAATTTGTCATTCAATATTAACGCAGCCGATCCGAATAATGAGTTTGAAACGGTGCCTGCTTACCTTCGCCGCAATATGGAATTACACAATTCCATTGCAGATGTAGAAAGTTTCTACAGCAACTACACCGTAAAGTCGGGTGAAAATAATAAGGCTGAAATAGGTACCATCAATACCTTTTTGGATGGTAAAAAGCCAGATTGATGCGTAAGCGTTTTTTGTGTTAAAGTGGGCTGAAAGTCAGCACTTTTTTTATGTATAGTTTGTTTGTGGCCCCTCGCTGAAAAGTGGGGGGCTTGTGTTTACAGGTGGTTTTAATGATGATGGGTACCTGTTACAAGGTTAAACGGGATTTTATTTTTGGCAATTGCGCTGTAGCAATTAATGAAGATACATTGTATAAAATGGAGACACAGATCTTATGATACCGCTACGCAGCCAACGTATTCCGTCGCAATGAGCCTATCTCATTTCGAATCATTGTTTAGCTGTAATAGAAATTATTTAAACCCCTTATTTTTTAAAATCAGCCCGCTTAAAAGTTCCGGGAGCTAGATGGTCACCTTCCCTAAAGTTGTAGTTAACAAATTTCATTTTTGGCAATTCGGTTAAAATAAAAGTGCTGGAAAACAAATAACTGTTAGCACCGCTACTACCCATTTGTTGGGTCAGCACTTCACTCTTTGGTATTGCTACAAATATAGTATCGTGTGAAATTTTCTTAAATTCCATTTTAATGCCATCCCAGGAAGCATTGATTTCCGTAATCAATTTTTCAGCCGACAATGTATCCGCACTTACCTTTCGTTGCTGCTTCAATGAATAATCGCCCTTGGTAGAATCGTAAACCGGCACCCATATCAGGTTCTTAAATGTGATGGGCTCTTCAATGGTATAAGCTCCGCTATCCATTGCAATAAACGTGGTGTCCGTTGTTTCTACTACACGATCAGGTGTATTGTCATTACAGGAAAGCATGAATATAAGCCCGGAAAAAATAAATAGTTTGCGCATAATTATAAATTTATAAAATGAATTCGCAGGTTTTTGAGAAGGATCAGGTGAAGAGTTTAAAATAGCTTTCGCCCGGCAATTGAACCGGCTTCAAAGTTACTAAAAATACGAGCTTAAATTTTATCCAATGCATTCTCGGCATTGTATCCACTCCTTTTCTTTGCGAAACCTAATTCTATAAGAATTTGAATACATTTATTTCAACCCAATGTTTTTTAAAACAGGATCATCCCAATTGCAGTACCTTCTTTTTATTTTGAATATCCTGGTTTCAAAAGCCATCCTAGTTATTTCAACTCGTGTGATGTTAAGCATTGATGTGCGGATAAAAGGTTGCCAATCTTAGCACTAAGAGAGTTACGAAAATCGTGAGCAAGGTTGACAACCTTATTTGCAACAAGTTAGAATAAGGTTAACATAACACTAGTTTTTAATGTTACAACAGGCATTTTTGTAAAGGGCATTGTAGAAATTTTATCTCATAGCCTGCACAGCTCCGATATTTAAGGGCATTTACCGTTTTATATATCAATTCCATTTACATTTGTGTTTTCAATGACGCCTGCCCGCAGAAGTTTATGTTCAAATAGTTTTCTTACTAAAATAAAAACGTAGTGTTAAATAAGGTTAATAAGGTATCAGCCGCAGGTTTACTAGTAGCATTGGGTATCATATACGGAGACATTGGAACATCACCACTATACGTTTTCAATTCCATTATTAAGGATCGGGTGATTAATCAATCGTTGATTTTAGGAACGCTGTCATTGATTATCTGGACGATCACACTTTTAACCACGATCAAATACGTAATTCTGGTACTACGGGCCGACAACAGGGGTGAAGGTGGTATTTTTGCGTTATTTGCGTTGGTAAGGCGGCGAAGAAAGTGGCTGGTAATACCTGCCATGATCGGCGGCGCCGCATTGTTATCTGATGGAATCATAACGCCTCCCATTTCTATTACCTCGGCCATTGAAGGTTTAAAAGAACTTCCAAAATTTCGTGATCTGAGCCAGGATTCTATTGTTTATATCGTATTGGGAATTATTAGCGCATTTTTCTTTACACAGCAGTTTGGCACTGCCAGTATTGGTAGAATGTTTGGTCCTATTATGTCGGTTTGGTTTGTTATGCTGGCAGTATTGGGTATCATTCATATTTCAGATGATCTTACTATTTTTCAGGCGCTCAATCCTTATTATGCTATTAATTTCCTGGTTACTTATCCAGAAGGTTTCTGGATGTTGGGTGCTGTGTTCTTATGTACCACCGGTGCCGAGGCATTGTACAGCGACCTTGGTCATTGTGGCCGTGGCAATATTCGTATCTCCTGGATTTTTGTAAAATCCTGTCTGTTGATCAATTATTTTGGACAAGGGGCCAGTTTGTTAAAACATCACAACCTGAAATTATTAGATCCAGCAACCATCCAGGCAGAAGGGATCAATGCTTTTTACGACCTGATGCCCCATTGGTTTATTGTGCCAGGTGTAATCATCGCCACAACAGCCGCTATCATTGCAAGCCAGGCAATGGTGACAGGGTCGTTTACTTTGATCAATGAAGCCATACGCCTGAATCTTTGGCCTAAATTTAAAATCAATTATCCATCCGAAGCTCGTGGACAAATATTCATTCCAGGAATCAACCTGTTACTTTACGTGGGCTGCGTTGGAGTGGTATTGTTTTTCAGGGAATCATCCAGAATGGAGGCGGCTTATGGCTTAGCCATCATTACTACTATGATCATGACTACGATTTTGTTTTCCAATTATATGGTATTGCACAGGGTGCCGCCAGGCTTAATCTATGTATTTCTTATTTCTTATTTCATCATTGAATCAAGTTTTTTGATTGCCTTGATGGATAAATTTATTCATGGTGGTTACATCACAGTAATGATTGGGTTCGTGATGTTCTCCGTGATGTACATCTGGCATCGGGCCAGACGGATCAAAAACCGGTATGTTGAATTTGTGCGGATGGAAGAATATATTCCCAAGCTGGAAGAATTAAGCAACGATTCTACCGTTCCAAAATATGCAACGCACCTTGTGTATTTAACCAGTGCCAACAATCCAAAAGAAATTGAACATAAAATCATTTATTCCATCCTGAGTGGAAAGCCAAAGCGTGCGGATATTTATTGGTTTGTACACGTGGATACCATGGATGATCCCTACACTTGCGAATATTCCGTTGAACATATTATTCCCAATGATATCATCCGTGTTGAATTCCGTCTTGGATTCAGGATGGCACCAAGGCTTAACCTGATGTTTAAAAAGGTAGTGGAAGAACTGGTGGCAAACAGAGAGGTGAACGTTACCAGCCGATACGAAAGTCAGCAGCGAAACAATGTAGTGGGCGATTTTCAATTTGTAGTGATGGAAAAATTCCTGTCGCAGGATAATGATTTGCCTATTTTCGAACGCATCATCATGAAACTGTATTTCTATGTGAAAGAAATTTCACTCAGTGAAGAAAAAGGTTTTGGTCTTGAACAAAGTAAAGTAACGGTTGAAAAATTCCCATTGATTGTGGCACCCGTTAGTAAAATGAGGTTAACCCGAATTTATACAGATGAGGAAGAAGGGTAGAAGCGTTGTTTTAAGGGCATCTCTAAAAACTTACCTTTTCCTCTCTTTTGGAGTGTACTATAAGTGCGCTGGTGTTTCGCTGAATAGAACTGGAAAATGCAATGTTAATTGTAAATTATTGTAAAAGAAAAATGAGTCCTCTAATCGAATAAGAAAATAGCTTTGAGGTATCAGTGTCAAGCTCCCCTCTGCCCTTGGAGAGGGCCTGGGGGTGAGGTGAGTTTTTAGAGATGAACTTAGATTAAAAGTGTTTTTCGTCAACGATTAATTAAGTTTGATTAAACGGACAAATTTTTAAATATTATTTGTGAAGCCAATCAGATTACCTTGGATAAAGCACCATGAAAGTCATCACTTCAATTGAATTATTTAATCTTATTAGTACCAATGCGGATATACAACTGGTTGATGTAAGAGAGCAGGATGAACATGATGCTTTCAATATTGGTGGCGAGTTAATTCCACTTGGTATCATTACACAACAGATCGATCAAATCGACCGGGGAAAACCAGTTATATTTTATTGCCGGAAAGGTGTTCGCAGTCATATTGCGATCCAACGCTTACAACAAAAATACCCTTTTGAAAACCTCGTAAATTTGGCAGGAGGTATGGATGATTGGAAGAAAAACTTTCCTCATTAACTGTTCTTAGTTTACCGTAATTTTCATAACTCAGTTAATAAAGTAAATAATAGCAAACGGTAAGCAGAAAAATAATTAGTTATGTCACCGACACTTATCTATATCATCATTGGTTATGTGTTGTTGCTGGTAGTAGCTTACCTGGTGCAGGAACGCCTGATTTTTAAGCCGGAGAAGCTAAAGCAAAATTTTGTTTACAAGTACGATGCTCCCTTCCGTGAGTTGTTTTTTGATGTAGAGCCAGGTGTTAGAATCAATGGCCTGCATTTTCACGTTGCAAATCCACATGGTCTTGTTTTATATTTTCATGGTAATAGCCGGAGCATAAAAGGCTGGGCCAAATATGCCACCGATTTTTTTCGATATAACTATGATGTAGTGTTGGTAGATTACCGCGGCTTTGGAAAAAGTACGGGCAAGCGCAGTGAAAAAGACATGTTGACCGATATGCAGTTTGTGTACAATACCCTTACTGAAACCTATGCAGAAAACCACATGATAGTTTATGGAAGAAGCCTTGGCAGTGGCTTTGCCGCCCACCTGGCAAGTGAGAATAAACCACGTTATCTGATACTGGATGCGCCCTATTACAGTTTTAAAAAAGTGGTCGAACGATTCCTGCCCATGTTGCCGATGAAGTTGGTGTTGCGTTTTCACATGCGCACGGATAAATGGTTGCCCAAAGTAAATTGTCACACGTATATTTTGCATGGCACCAAAGACTGGCTGATTCCCATCCGCAACAGCGAAAAATTACAAGCCCTCAATCCCCGGAAAATCACCCTGATTGAAATTGAAGGCGGCGGGCACAATAACCTGCCTTCTTTTCCGGAGTATCATAATTTTATCAGGGATATTTTAAAATACTGAATTGATAATGATTGAATTGATGACTGACAGTGATTCAACACTGCCAGTGAATTTCTAATTCATAATTCATAATTCATAATTCATAATTCATAATTGATCATTGATAATTCATAATTGAATCATACAGTTTAATCCTAATAGCTGTTATCGCTAACTTTACAACCATGAATAAAAAATTACTTCGCTGGATTAAAGTCATTGTGTTGATTTATTGCGTAATCGGCATTGCATTGTTTTACCTGCAGGATTATTTTTTGTTTCATCCCACACCGCTTGAAAGGAATTATCAATATCAATTTGCCACACCTTTCGCCGAAGTAGATATTCCATTTAACCAGACAGATACGCTGAATATGCTGCAGTTTTTTCCCAAAGATGCTGTTCGAAAGGGCGTTGTAATTTATTTTCATGGTAACAAAGGCAATATAAACCGGTATGCAAAATTTGCCGACAATTTTACGAAGCACGGGTATGAAGTTTGGATGGAAGATTATCCTGGATTTGGCAAAACTATTGCGCAACGAAGCGAAAAAGTTTTATACCAACATGCCGGACAGGTGTATAAAATGGCTGCATCAAAATATAAAAAAGACAGCATCATCATATATGGTAAATCATTCGGAACAGGCATTGCGGCTTATGTTGCATCAGCATATAATTGCAAAGAGCTGATTCTAGAAACACCATATTTCAGCATTCCAAATCTGTTTAGTTGTTATGCTTTTATTTACCCAACAAGCAGGATGTCCAATTACAAAATTCCCACGAATGAATTCCTGCAGGAAGTGAATGTACCCATTACTATTTTTCATGGTACAGATGATGGTGTGATACCCTATCGTTGTGCAGCAAAATTAAAATCAGTTTTAAAACCAGCAGACCAGTTTGTAACCATTGAGCACGGTTCGCATCACAATTTAAATGACTTTCCAATCTTTCATCAAAAGTTGGATTCGCTATTAAAGAATTAGTGTCAGTCTCCACCGCCACATCCGCCGCATCCGCCGCCACCATCACCACCGCTATCTCCGCCACCACTGTCACCACTGCTCCATCCGCCTGAGCTTCCGGCAAGACCGCCATCATCAGTTGAGCGTCTATTGGGCGCTTCCGACTCAAATACACTGGTAAGCACATTGTATTCAGCAAAACCGGAAATGGCCAAGGTGCCCAATATTGTAAAATTGTTTAGTACATCATTGCTATAGCCGTTGTTGGTTTGATTCATCCAGATACTTTCAGATTTTTTAAACACCAGGTAAGTATAAGAATATTGTGCGGCTATCATCAATGCAATCAATGAAAAGAAGCCAATTTCCGCTACCAGGTATCCAACCGGTTTTTCGTTGGCCATTCCCTGGAATAGCCTTGCAAAACCAATAGCAATGACAATACCCGGAATCGCAAACTTTTGATAATCTACCAACTTGGATAAGCTTGTAAACTCGGAAAATTCAGAGTGTTTTATTTTTTCATTGTCCATTAATTCAAACCCCTCGGGATAAGTGAAGGTGTTGCGGGAAACTAACATTTCAGTGACTGCCGGCAATAATGGATTTGGCTCTTTCTGCAAATCAAAATATGGGATGGAGCTTAATTTGTAATGATTGCCACACACGTCGATGATATCTCTTT
>Ga0209181_10002050_pt1 | contig 33651 bp, 28 predicted proteins | sample MAT05_FD_187208 | JGI IMG/M metagenome (GOLD analysis project Ga0209181, IMG submission 187208) | Freshwater microbial communities from Lake Fryxell liftoff mats and glacier meltwater in Antarctica - MAT-05 (SPAdes) (version 2) | ecosystem: Environmental > Aquatic > Freshwater > Ice > Liftoff... | reverse complement strand
TCACCTGAAATGGCACCCCCGCCGCGGCCAAAAATTAGGCCTGGCTCAGAAGTGGGTAACAGTTTTGGCTGAGTAGTTCACGGAAATGCCTGTTTCCCCGAGACTGGTGGTTGCGAAGCCTCCAGGACCTCCAAGGAAACAGGCATGTGTATTTCTACCCGACCGCGGCCCGCGGCCCACTCCCGAGTGCCCCGTTCGTCACCGGCCCACGCGCTCGGCCCCGAGTTACGCCAACAACTCGCCGTCCAGGCTCTCGCCAAAACCGTCCCGATCTCCGATCTGGCCGAACAAACCCAGGTCAGCCGCAAGTTCGTCTACCGACAACAAGACATTGCACAACACGCCCTGAACAACGCCTTCGAGCCACCACCCCACGACGATACGGTCCTGTTCTACCTCCCCGTCACCAGGCGTTGGATCCGGCAGTTCACACTCGGTCTGGTCCTGATCGGGCATTGTCCTCTGCGGGGCGTCCGCGAACTGTTCCATGACTTCTTCGACCACGACCTGTCCCTCGGCAACGTGCACAACATCGTCCACTCCGCCGTCGCTCGCGCACGGCAACTCAACGCCCGCTGCGACCTGTCCCCGGTTCGCATCGGCGCGCACGACGAGATCTTCCAGGCCCGACGTCCGGTGCTCGTCGGCGTCGATGTGGCGTCCACGTTCTGCTACCTGCTCAGTCTCGAAGAGCACCGCGACGCGGACACCTGGGGGATCCGGCTGTTGGAGCTGCAAGATCAAGGTCTTCGACCCGACGCGACCATCGCGGACGCCGGTTCGGGGCTGCGGGCCGGTCAGGCTCTCGCCTGGCCAAACACGCCTTGTCGTGGCGACATCTTTCATGCCCTCCGGGATCTGAGCCAGTTGGTCCGGTTCCTGGACAATCGGGCCTATGGCGTCGTCGAAGCCTGCGACCAGCAACAACGACGAATGGCACGGGCCAAGCGGAAGCGTCGCGGCCATACGCAATCCAAACGACTCGCGTTGCTGCGTCGGGAACAGGGCCGGGCGATCACGCTTGCCGACGACGTATCCGTACTCATCGGCTGGCTGCGTGACGACATCTTCGCCGTTGCCGGCCCCGACCACCCGACCCGCAGCCAACTGTTCGATTTCGTGGTCGCGGAGTTGGAGGCGCGGGAGTCCCGTTGCCCGCACCGGATCGGCCCGGTGGTTCGTGCCCTGCGCAACCGACGCGATGATCTGCTCGCCTTCGCCGCCGCCCTCGATGAGCAACTGGACGCCGTGGCGAAGGAGTATGAGGTGTCGCCGGCGGTGGTGCGTGAACTGTTGGCGGTGTCAGCGTCGGACGAGCGTTGTCCCGCGACGTGGCAGCGGGATGCGGAGTTGCACCGCCGCTTGGGGGACCGCCATTGGGGCTTGCAGGAAGCGGTGGCGGAAGTGGCGTCGGGGACGGTCCGCGCCAGTTCGGTGATCGAGAACCTGAACAGTCGGCTGCGTGGGTACTTCTTCCTGCGGCGACATCTGGGTGGTGCGTACCTGGATCTGCTGCGGTTCTTTCTGAACCATCGACGGTTCGGTCGCAGCGAGCACCCGGAACGCGTGGGTAAGAGTCCGGCGGAGTTGCTGACGCGTTCTTCCCATCCGCACTGGGTGGAACTGTTGGGCTACCAACGCTTCCAACGCAACTAACCACACACGCGAGGATGCCGTGTGCCTGCCGCCATCCCCGCGGCCACGTCCCCCTACGCGCCTGTTACCCAGAATCGGGCCTTTTTGAACCAGGCCGATTTTTCGAGCAGCGAAGACTCGATCCCGTGCCGCTGACCTCACCCGTTCCCGGGACCGCGGGCATCTTGCCCGCAGCGGAGCATCACCCGAAACGCGTGGTGATCTTTCAAAGCTGACCGAACGCCAAAGGTGGTGCGGCCGAGCCGGACGCAGTCCACAGATGAGTTGTTTTCTCGGTGGACCGCGGCCGGCTCGGCCGCTGAGCGAATGGGAGTCAGTGGCGGTTGAGGACAGTCCCACAGCAACCCGAACACCGAAGGTGGTGCGGCCGAGCCGGCCGCGGTCCACAGATGGAACACCCTCACCTTTCCGAACGGAATATTTCTCGCGCCGGGTATCACACCATCTGCGCGAACTCCACATGTCTTCAAGAATTTTGCTTTCTTTTTGACCCGCGCCGTCTGCACAATTGTTCGTACCCGGATTCCCGGAATATCCCTCACAATTTCGCGCGAGCCAAGTCATGCCCAAATCCACGTCCGCAGCAACCCCCACAAAACCCGGCGCGAAGGCGCCCGCCAAACCCCGCGCGAAGAAAGTCGCCACGCCGGGAACCCCGCAACTCGCGCCGGCCGCGCCACTCGCGCGGCCCAGCACACGCAGCCGATTCACGCTGTTCAACCTGCTCGGCAAACCACGGGCGTACTTCCTCGTCGAGCCGATGCAGTTGCCACGTGAACCCGCAAGCACAAAGAAGACCGTCGCGCACAGCATCATCGTCGTGGATCGTTCCGGCTCGATGTACTCCGATCTCGGCGCGACCAAGGAAACGCTCCTGAAGGTGCTGACGCTCGACGAATACTCGCAGTACAACCTGCTCGTCACGCTCATTTCGTACTCGGGTTCCGGCGACGTGATCTGCCACTTCGAGCGCACCCCGATCCGCGAGATTATGAAGAAGGACTCGAAGTATCAGAAGGACATCAAGCAGATTCGCACGGCCGGTTGCACCTGCATCTCGCAAGGTTTGCGCATGGCCACGGAGAAGGTGAAGGATGGCGAACTCACCGCGATCACCGTTCACACCGATGGCTACGCGAACGACCCATCGGCCACGTCCGAAGCGACGACGCTGATGAAGCTCTGCGACGACATGAAGACGAAGGACGTGTTCGTGAACACGCTCGCGTACGGCAATTACTCCGACTTCCGGTTGCTGTCTCGCGTGGCGAACGCCGGCAGTGGAGCGTGCATCCGTGCGGGGAAGATCGCGGACATTTACGACAGCCTGTATAGCAGCACCAAGACGCTCGGCAGTTCCGTGACACCACCGATTGAGTTGCCGCTGGACGCGGGGTTTGACTACCAGGTGTTCGTGTCGCGGTCGGCGGGGCGTGTGCTGGGCACGGCCGACACGCTGAGCATTCGCGGCCTGAAATCCGAGGACGATGCGACGGTTTACCGCTTCCGCAAGTTGTCGAAAGAAGATTACGCCAAGCTCAAGGATGTGCCCGTTGAGCAGACGAGCGAGGCCGTGTTTGCGTTCGCCAAGGCCAACCTCGGCGAGGGGAACCTGAACACCGCGAAGTACGCGCTCGGCAGCACCTTCGACGCCACGCTCGTCGGGGCACACGCACGGGCACTCACGAACAATCAGGTCGCCGCGTTCGCGCAAGATCTCGATACACTGGTGCTGTTCAACCCCGGGCAACTCAGCGAACACACCATCCTCACGGAAGTGCCGGTGAACAAGAAGATCCCGTTCCTCGAATTGATCAACATCCTCGACGCGAACCGTGGCAACTTCGTCATCAATCGGCAGGCGCTCACGGACGTGTACGTTCGCCGCGGATTGAAGCGCATCCAGGGCACGCGAGACGACAGCGGTAAGGTGATCGAGCCAACGCTGAAGACCGAGTTCGTGAACGACGACAAATACCTGCCGATCTCGTCGTTCGAGATCAACCGGAACACGGCGTCGATGAACATGATGCTCACGCGGAAGGTACGGCTCGTGCCCGCCGCCGGGGGCAAGCCGATCACGGAAGTGGCCGGGATCAAACTCGACAACCTCAGCACGTTCAACAACTACACGCTCGTCGGCGACGGCGAACTGACCGTGCCGTATCTGAAGGTGAAGATCAGCGACAAATCGCTGTTCGAGAAGCTGAACAACGAGGGCGTACTCGAAGTGGACGGGGTTCCGGCCACGCCCGCCACGAAGTTCGACAAGGAGCAGGAATACACGCTGCGGCTCGACGAGTTGCCGATCGTGCCGCCGTTCGAGGGTGCGGTCGATCTCGACGGCGTGTTCGACGAACTGGCCCGGCTCAAGGTTCTTTCGAGCCTGTGCGGGGCGCACCTCAAGGAAGAGTCGGCGGAACTCTCGCCAGAGCAGGTGGAGGAACTCAAGAAGCACTACCTGTCGAAGAGTCTGTTCCTGAACTTCCCGACGACGACGCCATACGCCAAACTCGAAGAGGCGCTCGCCGACGGCAGCGTCGATACCCGCACGTCGTACAAGATCGATATCGGTACAAAGCAGATCCTCAACCTGTCGAAACTGCACAGCGCGAACAAGTTCCTGGAGCGGATGTACGAGGTGACCGGAGCCGACGGGAAGCCACTAGAGAAGCCCGCGTTCGAGGATGTACTCGACGGCAACGTGACGTACAAGCACAAGACGCTCTCGGCGAAGACGAAGGTCACGAAGGTCGATGACTTCATGAAGGCGCTGTTCGACGACTTCCTCGGGTTGCGGACCGGTGGCACAGCCGTGAAAGTGCTGGAATCGGTCGGGGCCGACAAGCTCGCGGCCATCGTGAAGGATCGCGCGAAGGGGAAGCAACCCGCACGCAAGGCATTCGTGGAAGCGCTCGCCGACGCACGCAAGAAATTGGAGGCACGCAGCGAGGAACTCTTCACGAAGAAACTCAGCCCGCTCGTGTTCTACGTCGGCTCAACGGGCTTGTTGCCCGACGAGATCGACGCGAAGGCACAATCGGCTGACGTGCTCGCCGGGAAGTATCCGGAACTGGCGTTCTCAAAGGACGAGAAGGAAGGGATGTTCTTCGAAGTCGGCGACACGATCCTGAGCGTGTACGCCAAGACCGAATACTTCTCACGTGACAAGTAAGTTGGTCTGCTTTGCTAACGTCGTCCGGGGTATCCCTCCGGACGACACTGCGACTGATGGCGGTTTGAGGGCATCTCGTGGCTGACGATTCGGTGGATGGCTCGGGTAACTTCATCAACTCCCCATCAACATGGTTCGATCGAGTTCAGGCCCACGATGCCCACGCCTGGCAACTCTTCGTTCGCCTCTATGGTCCGCTGATCTACCACTGGTTCCGCCAGTATGGCGTGGAGCCTGCTGCTGCAGCAGATCTCGGTCAGAAAGTGTTCGCGGCCGTGCTGGAAACGATCGCAGAGTTCTGTCAGGATGATCGTGGTGATTTTCGTGCGTGGCTGCGAGCTATCACGCAAAAGATGATTAGTGATTATATCGACGAACATACTCGCCTGTATGTTGCCGATGGGACCGCGGATAATCCATGGGTGAACAACACGATCAACCTGCAGGGAGCCAGCACGCCCGACCCGAAGGAGGAGCGAATTCTGTATCAACGAGCCATTGAGCTTGTGCTCGCGGATTACAGTGAACAGACCCGGATTGTGTTTCAACGCCTGGTTCTCAACCGAGAGGATCCGGCAGTCGTCGCCGCGAGTGTGGGTCTGACCGTGAATGCCGTTTGCCTGATGAAGTCGCAAATTCTCCACCGTCTGCGTACCGAATTCGCGGGACTGCTCGACACGAACCCGGACTGACCTCCACCAACGCAGAGTCTCTTCGATGGACACAACCGCTGGTGGAAATCAACTCAGGCGATGCCCGGATCAACCCACTCTGGTGAAGTACCAGACCGGTCGCCTCGCCGATCCCATCTCGGAAAGCCTCGCCGGGCACCTCGAAACCTGTAATCGATGTCTCGATGCGCTCCGCGAGCTGATGACCGGCCCCATCGATCCGTTCGAGGCGCGGCTCTTGCAATTCTGCACGGATCGAGATGTTGATAGCTACGCTGCCGAGCCAGCGTATTCCCGCCTGGAATCGATCGCGCTTGCGTTACGGCTTCAGAAGACACACGCGGGCAAGGTTGTCGGCATCCCCTCCACAGATTTTGAGGTGGATGGCGACACCACGATTGGTCCGTACACCGTGATCGATGTTCTCGGGTCCGGCGGCATGGGAGTCGTGTACCGGGCGATCCACCGAAGGTTGAAACGAACCGTCGCGCTGAAGACACTGCGACCGGGAGCCGAAACGCGTTCTGATTCACTGGTTCGATTCCGCACCGAAGGAGAGGCTGTTGCCCGGCTCGACCACCACAACATTGTCCGTGTCTATGATTGCGGCGAGAGCGCCGGCCGCCCCTATCTCGCGATGGAGTTGATCGAGGGCGAAACGCTCGGAACAAAGCTGATCTGCGACATCTTGAGTTGCGATGATGCGGCCCGACTCGTGCGCGACCTGGCCCGGGCGGTGGGTTACGCGCACGAACAGAAGGTACTTCATCGCGACCTGAAGCCCTCGAACGTTCTTCTGACTCGGGATGGCATCCCCAAGATCGTCGACTTCGGGCTGGCACGCCTCCTCGGCGATCACCCACGACTGACAGCGACTGAAGCGGTCATGGGCACCCCCAATTACATGGCTCCCGAGCAGGCAGATGGGCGGACAGCCGACATCACCGAGCAGACCGATATCTACGCACTGGGCGTGATTCTTTACGAAGCGCTGACGGGCGGTCCGCTGTACATCGGCGAAAGTCGAATGGAGATTCTCAATCGGGTGATCAAGGGCGATATGTCGCCGCCATCGCATCGCCGGCCAGAGATTCCGCCAGCCCTGGAGATCATCTGTCTCAAGTGCCTTGAACTGGCACCAAGGGACCGATACCGTTCGGCTGGTGAACTCGCGCTCGAGCTTGAATGCTATCTCGATCACAAGCCAATCCAAGCACGCCGAGCGAGTCGCTGGCGTGGGGCCCGGCGTGCCGTACAGCGGCGGATTCCACTCGTGGTGGGAGGGGTGTTGCTCGCGGCGGGGTTGGTTGCTGCCACCGTGGCACTTCTGCCACGGCAAACAGAATCAGCAGTCCCCAATGGCGAATCGGTAATTACCCTGCGTGAGATGGAAACGGTGCTGGAGAGCGGTCAACCCGTGACGCTCATTGGCGAGAGCGGTTGGCCGAAATGGTTCCGCTGGCAGGCCGGGAAGGACTCCCAGCGAATGCACATTGAGCCAGACGGCACGTTCTCGGCTGAGATGGTCGAGCGACACTCGCTTGGAGTTCTGGAACTGCTCCCCGATCCCCGGACGGATCGGTACAAGGTCACCGCCCAGATTCGGCATGACTTGGGCGCATACGGCGGATATGTAGGGCTGTATGTCGGCCATCGAACGTACCCATGGGAGGATCGCGACATCCAGTTCTTCGCCCATGTGAAGTTCAGCGGGGTCGCCAACGGGCCGATCATCATTCGGCCAGGGACTGGCAAGACGGTCACCCGCGAGGGGAACGTGCATTCAATGTCTCTGGTGACCCGGGTCTACTCGGATGTGCGCGAACCGCCGATCATCAACGTCGAGCCGTGCTCGGTAAGTGGCGGCCCCCTGAATGCACTCGGTCCTCGGAACGGTGTGTGGCACGACTTTGAACTGGTGGTGACGCCGGACGGGATCGTTGCGACCGTGGCCGGGCATGTGATGAATTTGCCTGCAACACGGATGACGCCTGAAATCTTGCACAATAGCATCGACTCGATCCGGACCAAGTTCCCGAATGACCCCATGATTCAAAGCCTGCGACCTGTCTACTCCCCGAGGGGCGGCATCGGGATGCTTCTCGATCCCAATGTGGCTGCGTCTTTCCGAAACGTGACGATCACGCCAATCCCGGCAAGCCAGTAAGGCAGAGTGCGGAACATGACCTACCACGTTTCCGCTTTGTGGCCCGGGTGAAGGCTTTCCCCCTCACCTGCGACTCGAAGAGGCGAGCCACGGGGTTGATCCCCGTGGTGCTTGGTGAGCGCATTACCCACGGGGTTAAACGGCTTACCCCGTGGTGTTTGACATCTCCAAGTACCACGGGGATGAACCCCGTGGGTCGCCTATCTGAACAACTCGAGAAGTGGTTCGTCCGTTGCTCGGCGTAATTCGTTCACGAATGCTCTGCAACTCGGGTAGCGGTCATCGGTGTTCTTGCTCAACGCACGACCGACGATGGCCCAATCGCAGACGGGAAGAGAGCTGAGGTCCGGCGTTCCGTTCATGTGCTGCATCAGTAGTTCCCGCGTGTTCTTCCCGTTGAACGGCCGATTACCCGTGAGCAATTCCTGGTAGATAATTGCGAGGCTGTATTGGTCCGAGAACGGGCTGATCTGGCCCTCGAATGTCTCAGGGGAAGCATACACCGGAGTCACGGCGCCAGTGATCGACGCACGAGCGATTGGGACTTCTGGGTCCGCGCCGTCAGCGATCCAGGCATTGACACTTTCGAGCATCTCTGGAAACGTGAACTTCGCGATTTTAACGTGATTGAACACCAGTAATAGATTCTGTGGTTTGATGTCGAGGTGTTGAATCTGATGGCGTGTGTTCATGAAATCGAGAGTCTCGGCTGCCTCCCAGATGTACTTGATCAGTTCCTCGCGAGGAATCCCCGGCAACCCCTGGTTACGGCGTTCGCTGAAGCGATCCCAAAGGGTATATTCGCTCATGTCGATGCCTCCATTCCCGGAATTTGACTTTATCGGTTATCGGGCGGAACGATAGCGATGTTTGGCCCGGCCGACTCGCGCCCTATCCCGTTCTGGCGACCGTATCGTAAAATGAATCCCATCTGACTACCATCCATCGTAGCGGCCGACTGTGTAAGTCTTGCACTGTATGGCCGGTATCCTTGCCCGGAAGCCCTGCATGGCCGAGGCTCCGCTCACCCGGATTACCCTGCTCACCCGTATCCGGGACGGCCAGGACACGGTTGCATGGCGCGAATTCGTGCAACTGTACGGCCCCGTCGTGTACCGGTTTGCGCGGAACCGCGGGCTGCAGGACGCTGACGCCGCCGACCTGATGCAAGACGTGCTGCGAAGCGTGGCCCGCAATGCACACCGGATGGAGTACGACCCGAAACGTGGCACGTTCCGTGGGTGGCTGTACACCGTCACCCGGAACAAGATTTACAACTTCCTCAGCAGCCAGCGCAACCGCCCGCGGGGCACTGGTGACACCGACGCTCAGGAACGCCTCGAAGCGACCCCCGCCCGCGAGGAAGATGGTCCGGATGCCGAGTGGGAGAAGGAATATCAGCGGGGGCTGACGGCACGGGCGATGGAGCGAGTCAAGGACGAGTTCCAGCCCGCAACGTGGCAGGCTTTCTGGCAGACTGCCGTGGAGGGGACCTCTGCTGCGGATGTCGGAACCGGCTTGAAGATGACAGCGGGAGCGGTGTACGTTGCCAAGAGCCGCGTGCTCGCTCGCCTTCGCGACGAAGTTCGCAAGATCATGGACGATGAAGATCCCGCTTGATTTGAGAGGTGAACCGAGATGCCAATGAACGCCACCACAACGACTTGCCCGACTAGCGCCGACCTGGAGCGGCTTGTTCGTGGTCGGTTGACCGAGGCGCGTTCGGCTGTGATTGCGGAGCATGTCGGCGTTTGCGTGAGCTGCCAGATCCGTCTCGATGCGCTGTCGGGTGGAGGACCTGGCGATCTGACCACGAACTTGCGGCAGTGCCAGAAGGATACCCCGCCATCGGATTCGGCGTTCTGGCGCGCGATGGACGCCGTCGGAAACGAAGTGCAAGCGACGACCATCTTCGCCAATTCGCCGGACGATTCCCAGGAACGGGTGCCTCTCGACTTCCTTCAGCCTGCCGAAGATCCGGACAAGCTCGGAAAACTCGGCAGCTTCACCATTGTTCGCATCGTCGGTCGTGGCGGCATGGGTGTCGTGTTGCACGCCTACGATCCGTGCCTGGCTCGCGATGTCGCCGTCAAGGTGATCGATCCGAAGCTGGCGAACAACGAGGTCGCACGGCAGCGGTTCTGCCGTGAGGCCCGCGCTGCCGCCGCTGTCACGCACGATAACCTCGTCGCAGTTCACCAGGTGGATGAGGACGAGGCATCGGGGTTGCCGTACCTCGTGATGCAGCTCATCAACGGCGAGTCGCTGGAACAGCGGCTCAAGCGTGTCGGGAAGCTCCCCCCGGTGGAGGTCGCACGCCTGGGGATGCAGGCCGCCGCCGGTCTCGCTGCGGCACATGCCGGCGGGTTGATTCACCGCGACATCAAGCCCGGGAACATTCTCCTCGAAGCTCCCTCCGATCGCGTGAAGCTCACCGACTTCGGGCTTGCTCGCGCGGTCGAAGATGTGAAGCTCACCCGCACGGGGTTCGTCGCCGGTAGCCCGCTGTACATGGCTCCGGAGCAGGCCCGAGGAGACGAAGTCGATCACCGCGCGGACCTGTTCAGCCTTGGCAGCGTGCTTTACGAAGCCGCCTCGGGCACGCCGCCCTTCGAGGCCAAAACGCCGCTGGCTGTGCTCCGACGAGTCTCGGACGAAACGCCGCGAAACCTCACGGAGGTAGACCCCGAGATCCCTCACTGGCTGGCGGAGATCGTGGATCGCCTGCTCGCCAAGGACCCGAACAACCGGCAGCAAACAGCGGCCGAAGTGGCAGAGGCGTTCGCAGTCGAACTAGCTCGCTCCCACGGACTATCACCGCTCGATGTCCCCGCTGATGTCTGTGCGGGAACGTCGTCTCGATCGGGGACCGCGACCCGACCACGCACGCACATTTGCTGGAAGGGCGTCGCTTTCCGGGCACTTCCGGTGGGGACGGGAGCGGTGCTTGGCGCGCTGGTGCTCTGGCTGCTGTGGTCGCCGACCGAAATCGAACGCGTCGTGGAGAAGCCGGTCGAGGTTCCACCCGCGATCGAGTTTGGCCCGACTCCGAAGGCCATCCTGCATGGCGAATCGGGAACGGTCTGGACCATCGCGTTCCTGGGTGATGATCGCATCGTCGTTGGCATGGACGATGGGCAGGTGAAAATCTGGGACGTGAAGAAGGGTGCGGTCTCGAAAACGCTTGAGCCAAGGCAGGGTGGCACCGTGTGGTCGGTCGATGTCTCCGCTGATGGTAAGCGGCTCGCGACCACGTGCGATGCCTCGGTGGTCACGGTTTGGAACCTGGACAACTTCAAGGTCGAGAACTCCTTCCCACAGCCGACCTCGACCAAGGCCGCAGTGTTCAGCCCCGACGGCTCCAAGGTCGCAACCGGAGACCGAAACGCGACCATCCGGGTGTGGGACATTGCCGCGCAAATCCCGGTTGAACTGCGTGGCCACCGTGGCACGGTCCACAGTCTGGCGTTCAGCCCCGATGGGAAGCAACTGGCGAGCGCCGGCTCGGATGGCACTGTGAAGTTGTGGAACTGGACCGAACCACTGGCCGACCCCGTGACCGTTAGCGAGCACAAGGGGCCGGTGTACGGACTGGCATTCAGCCCGGATGGTAAGAAACTGGCGACGACCGGGTGGGACGGAACCGTGCGGATCTGGGACGCCGTGAAAGGCGAACTCAAGCACACGATCAAGGCTCACGATGGCGATGCTTGGTCCGTCAGTTTCGGCGATGATGGAAAATGGATCGCGAGTGCCGGGCAGGATGGCGTGAAGGTCTGGGATGTCGAGACCGAAGCGGAAGTGTTCGCCTACAGTGGCCGCCGGACGTTCCATGTCGTGCGGTTCGCGAAGGATGGCACCACCCTCGCCGCAGGTGGCCGCGATGGCACCGTTCGCGTGTGGGAACTCACCCGATGACGTGATCGGCGAGCCACGGGGTTTACCCCCGTGGTGTCTGGCATCTCCAAGAACCACGGGGATGAACCCCGTGGCTCGCAATGATGTTGGCGAGCCGGGCATTCCGCCACCAGTTCTTACTTCTTCACCTCGACGACCGCGTCTTTCGGCACCGTGACAATCAGTCCATGCTCTTGCACGTCGTCCGTTTTCCCTGGCTTGTACTTGAACACCGCGACCAGTTTCTTCCCGGTCGTGAGCAGTTCTGGTGTGACTTCGTCGCCACCGGAACCGGACCACGAGAACACCACCACCTTCTCCTTCGCGAAATCTACCTGCTTCTTCACAGCCGCACGGCTGGCATCATCGACGAATGCCTTGACCTTCGCCAGTTCCTCCGCCGTGCTCGCGATGGCTGGCTCTAGGGCGATCCCCTCGTGTTTGAGTTTCACATCTTTTAAGTCGAGCTTCCGAATGGCGGGTGTGTCCTCGGCCGTGGCGACCGATGCGAGAGCAAACACCGCAAGCATGGCACACAGTCGCATAATTCGATCCTCGGTGTGAAGTTGGTGCGTTACGACGGGCGGGTCACTTGCCAAACTCCCCATCCTTGGGGACGACGAACAGCTTGGAGTGTTGCCGTAGATCGCGGGTGCGGCCTGGCGTGTAACCGATCGTGAGGACCGTCTTCTTGTCCTTCTCCTTGGCGGTGACGGTGAGCTTATCCTGCCCCGAACCAGCCCACGCGAACACCAGCAGTTTCTCCGCCTTGAAGTCGACCTGCTTCTTCAATTCTTCGGCCGCATCCTTAAGAATGGGGGACTTGACCAGCTCCTCCGCGGATGTGATGGTCGTTGGTTCTCCAGCTTTCCCGCCTTCAGGGATCGCGATCTTGAGATCCTTCGTGGGAATCTCCTTCACGACGGGCTTCTCTTCCGCGATGACCACGGAACCAGCGAACAGCACCGCCAGAATCGCACACGCACGCATGATGAACCTCGGAGTTGTCGGACCACGCTGCAATCGCCCACGATTTCGCTCATGAGCCAGGGGAAATGATACCCCTTTGCGACGGGACTGTGATGGGAACGTGCGGGGGTGGTTACAAAACTCGAAACATCACGAGGGCATCAACGAACCCGAGTTCCACGTGTCGGAACGCGCCAGGCACTCGACCCACGACCGCGAACCCGCACGCTTCCCACGTTCGCACGGCTGCCACGTTCGATGCCACAACGAAGTTGAACTGCATCGCAGTGAAACCGAGCCGCCGGGCCGTATCAAGCGAGTGCTCGCACATCGTGCGTGCCAGCCCCCGTCCGCGAAACGTGGGACTCACCATGTACCCGGCGTTCGCGACGTGATTCCCACGCCCCACGGCGTTCGGTCGAACGTAGTACGTCCCCGCGAACTGCCCATCCACCTCCGCGACGGTGCACACCGTCGGCGGATCGAACCACAACTTGCGTGCAACCTCTTCGGTCGTGGCGTCGTCGTACGCGAACACATCCCCGCTCGCCGCAACGAGCCGGAACAACTCCCAGACCTGCGGCCAATCAGCATTGGTTGCTTCGCGGAGTGTTGCCATGCTTGTACCCTCGGTCTTTCGCTCCTAGAATAACCGTTCGACTTTCGCCGCACCACCGACGGACCCGCACCGGATGACGACCAAGAGTTTACCACTCGCCACCAACCACGGGGATAAACCCCGTGGTACGCACGACTCGGCAAAGGGCAACTTCGCGTTTATCAGCCTGGGGTGCCCCAAGAACCTCGTCGATTCCGAACGGATGCTCGGCAAGCTCGCGCAGGATGGGTACGCCCTTCAGCCGGATGCCGAGGGTGCCGATGTTGTCGTCATCAACACGTGTGGCTTCATCGAACCCGCACGGCAGGAATCGCTCGCCGTCATTCGCGAAATGCTCGCACTCAAAGCGGCTGGCAAGGTCGGCTCGGTCGTCGTCGCGGGGTGCATGGCTGAACGGCAGCGCGATGTGTTGTTGGAGAACGTCCCCGAGGTCGATCAGATCGTCGGCGTGTTCGGCCGCGAAGAGATCGCCGACGTCGTGAACCGCGCCACCCACCGGCAGCCGCAACTCGCCGACGAACAGCGTTCGCTGTTCCGCCCAGCTCCGGTGCGTGCCCTCGAAGACACGTCCCGCCTGCGGATCACGCCACGGCACTTTGCGTACCTCAAGATCAGTGAAGGCTGCGACCGGCTTTGCACGTATTGCGCGATTCCCAAGATGCGCGGCAAGCACGTCACGAAGCCGATCGAGGAAGTGATCCGCGAGGCCAAAGAACTCGTCGCCGACGGCGTTCGCGAACTCATCATCGTGGCGCAGGATACCACGTACTACGGCATGGATCTCTACGGCCGCACGCGGCTCGTGGAGTTGCTCCGCGAACTCGACAAGGTCGAAGGGCTGGAGTGGATTCGCACGCTGTATGCGTACCCCGAGCACATCTCGGATGAACTGATCGACACGTTCGCCGGCGCGAAGAAGATCATCCCGTATCTCGATATGCCGCTTCAGCACATCAGCGACCGCGTGCTGAAACGCATGATCCGCCGGGTGGATCGTGCTTCCACCGAGAAGTTGCTGCACCGACTGCGGGATAAGTGGCCCGATCTCGCCATCCGCACGACGTTCATCGCGGGGTTCCCCGGCGAAACGGAAGCCGAGTTCGAGGAACTGCGGCAGTTCGTGGCCGACTTCAAGTTCGAGCGGATGGGCGTGTTCCCATACTCGCTCGAACCCGGCACACCAGCCGAGAAGCTCGACGATCGCATCCCCGAAGACGTGAAAGCGGCTCGCGTCGCGGCGATCATGGAAGTGCAGCAGCAGGTCGCCTTCGGCTGGGCGAACGCCCAGGTCGGCAAGGAACATCCGGTCATCATCGACGGCCCCGACCCCGAGTTCGCCGGTCATTCCCGTGGTCGCACCACGGCCGACACGCCGGACATCGACTGTGCCGTGCGCGTGAAGGGGAAGAACCTGCGCCCCGGCGACTTCGTTCGCGTGAAGATCACCGCCGCCGACGGTTACGACCTCGCGGGCCGCTCCATCGGCCAGCCCTGGTGAACGTGGCGGGGCCGCTCTCCACCGGCCCCGCTCAACCCAATCGCAATTCGACCGACCTTCCCACAAGCACGCGGTGACGGTACCCTCTGCCAACCATGCGTTGGGGAGCGTCCGTGCCAACTGTTGTCGTTACACCCGCAATTGCCCGATGGCTCACCGCGTCTCCATCGACCGGGGCCGGTGACAGGTCGTTTGTGCTTCCAGGCCGCACCGTTCGCGAACTGCTCGACTCGCTATTCGCAGAGCACCCTATCTTGCGTGGCTACATCGTTGATGAGCACGGCACGATGCGGCACCACGTTGTCGCGTTCGTCAACGGCACCGCCATTCGCGACAAGCAAACTCTCGACGATCCCGTGCCCTCCGAGGGCGAAGTGTACATTTTCCAGGCGTTATCAGGAGGCTGAACCATGTCCGATCGGTTGCTGGTGTCCACCAGAAAGGGCCTCTTCACGCTCGACCGCGATGCCGATGGGTGGAAGGTTCACAGCGTCTCGTTCCTGGCCGAGAACGTGACGCTCGCGCACGTCGATCATGCCGGGGGATGGTACGCGGCGTTGAACCTCGGGCATTTTGGCGTGAAACTCAAGTACTCACCCGACGCCGGGAATACGTGGGAAGACCGGGGTGTGCCAGCGTATCCCGCAGGCGAAACCGTCGCGACCCGGGACGGCAAGCCGCCCACCCCGGCGAGCCTGAATCTGATCTGGGCGCTGGAGTCGGGCGGCACCACACAGAATGGCCGATTGTGGGCCGGCACACTTCCCGGCGGGTTGTTCCGTTCGGACGACGGCGGGCGCTCGTGGGAATTGATTCGAAGTTTGTGGGATCGCCCGGAGCGCTCGGGCTGGTTCGGCGGCGGAGCTGACCAACCCGGAATCCATTCGATTTGCCGCGATCCGCGTGACCCCCGCACCTTGCGAATCGCCATCTCGTGCGGCGGCGTCTGGCTCACGGATGACGACGCTGCAACCTGGCAACTCGTGGGGAAAGGGATCTTCGCGGACTTCCTGCCTCCGGAACTGAAGTTCGACCCGAACATTCAGGATGTTCACCAGATGGTGCAGTGCCGAACCGCACCGGATGCGATCTGGGTGCAGCACCACAACGGCGTGTTCCGTTCGACCGACGGCGGGCGGAACTTCGACCACGTGCCGAACGCGGCTCCATCGGGTTTCGGCTTCGGTGTCGCAGTGCATCCGACTGACCCGCGAACGGCGTGGTTCGTGCCAGCGGTCAAGGATGAACGGCGTGTGCCACTGGATGGGAAACTGGTGGTGAGCCGAACACGCGATGGCGGGGAGACGTTCGAGGTGCTGCGAAACGGCTTGCCGCAGGAACACGCTTACGATCTTGTGTACCGGCATGCCCTGGCGATCGACGAAACGGGCGACCGGCTCGCGTTCGGTTCCACGACGGGCGGCCTCTGGATCACAGAGGATCAGGGCGATCACTGGGCCGCCGTGCCCGCACGACTTCCCCCGATTCACGCGGTGAAGTTCACGAAGCGGTGAGCCAGCCTACGTGAAGCTCGGTTGTAAACGCACGCAACCCTCTTGTAATGCCCCAGGTCGATGGCCCACAATGGTAGCCCGTGTCGTGGGCATCGCAAGCATCCGTGAAGTGCGACCATGTTTCGCGGTCAGTGTCGATAGCTTGTCTCGATTCTTGTGGCCCCAGTGGGTCTTGGCTTCCATGATCTTTTCGTTCGTCTCAGTGGCGTTACTCGCGAATATGCGACCGCCGTCGTATGAGGTGAACATCCCGCATGGCCGGGAGTGGATCTACGAGTACGCCGCCGGGGTGTTCGCCACAATGGCGATAGTGGCCAGTGGATGGTGGTGCCTCCGACGCCGAACCCTGCGGCCTGCATCTCGGCGGGCTCTCCTCTGGCTGGTGGCCGGGTGCGCCGCTGTTGCCTACTCGGTCGGGTGGGCATGGAGCCACCGCGATGCCGGGCTTGTCCCGTCTGATCTACCCGGCTCGATCGCGGCGTGGATGCCATGGGTGTGGGGAGCGGGGTGTGCCGCCGTCTTGGCGCTGGGGTGGTCTCACGTTTGCAGAGTTGGCGGGCTGCCAACCCGAGTGATGAATGGGGTCGACTCGACCCCCAATCCTGGTGGCGGTACATTCGTCCTTATCAGCCGCGCCCTCGTGATGGCCGTGGTCACGGTGGTCGTGGCAGACGTGTGCATCGCCTCCGGCCTCCGTGAGGCGTATGTCATCTTGCTTCCAGTCATCCTGCTTCCAGGGTTGCTGCTTGGTGACGAACTCGTTGCGATTGGGGTGAGTGTGGTGGTGTGGTGGTTGGTATGGGGCTTCATCTTCTGGTGCCTACCGAGGCAGCGGATGGATGGGGCCGAGACCGACAGGAGTGAAGGCCAGGTGTCGTAGGAGTCGCTAACTCTGCAGTCGCCAGTTGAGCAGCGAGTAGCGTTGTTTAGTCTCGGCGCTGTTCACGGCCTTCCACAGCGCCTTGCGACTCCCCACGAGTGCGACGAGCTTCCGTCCGCGTGTGATGCCGGTGTAGATCAGGTTCCGCTGCAACATCGTGAAGTGCTGGTAATGCACCGGGATCACCACCGCCGGATACTCACTGCCTTGTGCTTTGTGGATTGAGCAGGCATAGGCCAGTTGCAGTTCGTCGAGGTCGTTGAAGTCGTACTCCACCGGGCGGCCATCGAACTCCACCACCAGCATCTGATCGTCCGCGTCGATGTCGGTGACGCGGCCGATGTCGCCGTTGAACACCTCACGGTCGTAGTTGTTCTTCATCTGCATCACCTTGTCGCCCGCGCGGAAGGTGTTATCGAATCGCTTCACTTCCGCGACACCGTGACCGCCCGGGTTCAGTGCGGCCTGCAACTCGCGGTTCAGGTTCCCCACGCCCAGCGCCGTCTTCACCTGTGGGCTGAGTACCTGCACATCACGGAATGCATCGAGGCCGAACTTCTTCGGGATGCGTTCCGTCACCATCTGGCGAATGATGCCGATGACCTGCTCGGGTTCGTTCGCCTCGATGAAGTAGAAGTCACCGCTGCCGCCAGCCGGGGCCGATTCGGGCACCTCGCCACGATTGACCGAGTGCGCCGCACGCACGATCCAACTGCTTCCAGCCTGGCGATGCACTTCCGTGAGCCGTGCGACCGGCACCGTCTTCGAGTCGATGAGATCCGTGAGCACCGACCCGGCTCCCACCGAGGGAAGTTGATCCACGTCGCCGACGAACACGACGCACGCCCACGGTGGCACCGCCTGGAGCAAGCGGTTCATCAGCACGACATCGACCATCGAGGTTTCATCGACGACGACCAAATCCGCGTCGAGTGGGTTCTCGCGACCACGTCGAAAGCCACCGATGCCGGGGTCGAATTCGAGCAACCGGTGGATGGTCTTCGCCTCGCGGCCGGTCGATTCCGTGAGCCGCTTCGCAGCTCGGCCAGTCGGAGCGCACAGCAACACGCGGAGCGATTTCGCCAGGAAAATCTCGATGATGGCGCGAACGATGGTGGTCTTGCCGGTGCCGGGACCGCCAGTCACGACCATGAGCTTGTTCGCGACCGCTTCCTGGATCGCGACCCGCTGACTCCCCGCGAGGAGAATCCCCATCTTCTTCTCGACCCAGTCGATGGCGGCGGTCATGTCCACGGCCGGCAACGGGTGCGATCCCTTCGCGAGCGCCTTGATGGCACGCGACACGCCGAGTTCGGCCAGGAACATGGGCTTGAGAAAAACCAAGGGGATAGGGGAGAGGGGAGAGGGGAGAGAAGAATCTTTCCCTTCTCTCCTCTCCCCTGCCCCCTGATCACGGACCACGGGGGGAGAGGAGGGGAAAGAATCTCCCTCTGTCTTTTCTGTCCCCTCTCCCCTACCCCCTGCCCCCTGATCGCGCACGACTTCGTCCGCGATCCGCAACTGCTCGATCGCGTCGGTAATCCCCTTTTCGGGGATCTGGGTGAGTTCCTCCGCCTCCGCACACAGCAACTCCTCGGGGTAGCCGACGTGCCCGTCGCCACTGGCTTCCGAGAGAACGTGACGCACGGCGGCCTGTGCCCGATACGGTGAGTCGCGGGGCAACCCGAGCTTGATCGCGAGTTCGTCGGCGGTCGCGAAACCGACGCCCCAGATGTCGGCACTGAGCCGATACGGGTTCGCCTTGATGAGTTCGATCGCGTTCTCGCCGTAGGTCTTGTAGATGCGAACGGCGCGTGCGGTGCCAATGCCGTGCGATTGCAGGAAGACCATGATCTTTCGCGATTCGCGTTGCTCCTCCCAGCTCCTGCGAATCTTCTCGATCATCTTCGGGCCGATCCCCTTCACTTGTGTGAGGAACGTCGGCGACTTCTCCAGCACCTCCAGCGTGTTCTCCTTGAACATGTCCACGATGCGCTGGGCGAACTTGGGTCCGATCCCCTTGATGAGGCCACTGCCGAGGTATCGTGCGATCCCTTCCGCAGTGTGCGGCGGGTTCGTCTTGATCTCGTCAGCCTTGAACTGCTGACCGTGCGTGCGATCGGTGATCCACTCGCCGGTCGCGGTGACGTACTCCCCCGCGACGACCTGCTGCGTGTGCCCGACCACGGTGACGAGATCGCGGTGACCACGAGCCTGCACGCGCAACACGCAGTAGCCGTTATCCAGGTTGTGGAACGTGATCCGTTCGACCACGCCTGTCACTTGCTCAGGCACGTTGCACCATTAGCTAACTGGGAACGCTGGGAATCTGCTTGACCCGAGTAGGGTCCAGCCTGAAACTTAACACTGTCAGAACAACGATATTTCCTCCAGTCCCGACCAACACCGCCAGACGGCTTCCAACGTATGCGCGTTCCGACGTTCCTTGCCTTCACATTCCTGATCGCCGGTTCCGCGAGTGCGGCTGAGCCACCTTCTTTCACCAGGGACGGGAAGCCGCTGCTGACGCAATACTGCACCCGCTGCCACGATGCGAAGAAGCAGGAAGGTGGCGTCGATCTCGCGTCGTTCCCCGACGATGCGTCCGCGACCGCCAAGCGAAACCTGTGGAAGCGTGGTTACGCTCGCGTTCTGGCTGGCGAGATGCCGCCCGAAGAGGCCAAGCAACTCACCCCTGCTGACAAAGCCAAACTCAGCAAGTGGCTTTCCGAAGCTGGCGAATACCTCGACTGCGACCCCGCTCGCCGTGACCCGGGACCGCCCCCACTTCGCCGACTCACGCACGTCGAGTATACCGCGACGGTCGCCGATCTGTTGTTCGTCCATCTCGATCCCCGGAACGATCTCGGCTTCCCGGTTGAGGAAGCGGGCGATGGCCACTTCGATAATCAGTCGGCCGGATTGCGGATGTCCCCGACGCTGATGGAGAAGTATTTCGCGGCTGCAGACAAGATTACCGACTCTCTCTTCGTAAACGAAGGTGCGAAGAACAGGGTATTGAACCCGAAACCTGGGCCGAAGCTCACGGAACGCGACGCGGCCAAACAAATTCTCACGAACCTCGCTCGCCGGGCGTATCGCCGACCTGCGGCCGATGCGGACGTGGACCGCTTGCTCGCTTTCTACGACAAAGCACGCGCGAAGGGTGGTTCGCACGAAGACGGCATCCGGGCGACAATCAAGCCACTGCTGGTGTCGCCGCGATTCCTGTTCCGCGTGGAAGAGGACCGCTCTGGTAAAACGGCCGGTGTTGCGGTGGACGATTACGAACTCGCGACACGGCTCTCGTACTTCCTGTGGGGCACCATGCCCGACGAGGAACTGTTCCGGGCCGCGGAGCAGAAGCAGCTATCGACCCCTGCCGGGTTGGAGAAGCAACTCGCACGAATGTTGAAACACGACCGGGCACGCTCGCTTACAGACGCGCTCGCGAACCACTGGCTGATGATGAAGACATTCCCGCGAGCGCGACCGAGCCAGGAGTTCTTCCCCACCTTCCACGATGAACTGAAACGACCGATGGTGCAGGAAGTGCGCATGGCGGTCGATTATCTCCGAAGTGCTGACCGGCCGATTACCGATCTGTTGGACGCGGATTACACGTTCGTAAACCAGGCACTCGCGAAGCACTACGGCATCCCCGGCGTGATGGGTAACCAGATGCGGAAGGTCGATCTGAAGCCCGAGTACCATCGTGGTGGCGTGCTCGGCATGGGTGGCATCCTCGCGATGACCTCGCACACGTTCCGCACCAGCCCCACACAACGCGGCAAGTACGTGCTTGAAGTGATTTTTGGCACGCCACCACCACCGCCGCCCGCGAATGCGGGGACGATCAAGGACGACGATCCCAAGAAGAAACAACCTCGCACGTTCCGTGAGCAACTGGCACAGCACGCCACGCAGGCATCATGTGCGGGCTGCCACAAGAAGATCGATCCGCTGGGCTTCGCGCTGGACAACTTTAACGCGATCGGCGAATGGCGTGTCGGCACCAAGGACGTGCCACTCGATGTCTCCGGCGTGCTTCCATCAGGCGAAAAGGTCGACGGCTACGCGGGCTTGAAGGCGGTGCTGCTCTCGCGGAAAGACGAGTTCGCACAGAACGCCATCGCGAAGGTTCTGGAATATGCGCTGGGTCGCGAACTCGACGGGCAGGACGAATGCACGATCCGCGAGGTTCACGCCATGATGAAGAAGGCCGATTACAAGTTCAACGTGATGGTGACGGAGATCGTAAAGAGCGTTCCGTTCCGTGAGCGTCGAGCGAAGTCTGAGAAGTGATCCTGGCGAGCCACGGGGTTCACCCCCGGGGTTCTAGAGATACCAAAACACCCACGGGGATGAACCCCCCGTGGTTCGCAATAACTTGAGGAAGCCCATGCACGTTTGGAATACGTCGGCGAACTGGACGGCCCCACTCAGCCGGCGTGCCGCGCTCCGTGGCGCGGGGGCTGTGCTGGCGCTCCCCTTCATGGAGTCGTGGGCATACTCACTCGCCAAGGCCGCGGGTGCCCCGGCGAAGGCGGCCGTGAAGCCTCCGCTGCGAATGGGCATCTTCACCGTCACCGGTGGAACCGTTCTCGAATCGTGGAAGCTGAAGGCAGCGGGGCCGCTCACGCAATTGCCGTCGATCCTTCGCCCCCTCGACTTCGCGAAAGACGAGTTGCTCCTGCTGACCGGGCTTTCGCATAACGGGCAATCCGAGAACCTGAACGGGCACGAGAACTGCGCATTCAAGCACCTCACCGGCGCCGCGAAGGTCGGCAAGGCGGCGGGCCGACGCTATGCCAGCATCTCCGTCGATCAGGCGGCGGCACGCGTCACCGGCAACGACACGTTTCTTTCGTCGATGGAGTTCGGCCTGTCGAACCACGAAACCGTGTATTCGTTCCGATCCGTTGATGAGCCGGTCCCCTACGAGGACGATCCCCGGCTCGTGTTCGACCGCATGTTCAGGGGCCGCAAGCCGGTCGTGCCGAACTGGCAACGTCGTGGTGCCGCTGCCAGCGGCGCGGCCGTTCGCGATTCGGCACCGACCGACAACTACGAGCGATCCGTAGTCGATGCCGTGAGTGAGGAAGCGAAAACCCTTCGCGGCAAACTCGGCATCGCCGACCGACAGAAACTGGACCAGTATCTCGACTCGGTTCGCTCACTCGAATCCCGCGTCGAACGGCTCGAAGCCCGGCTGCGAATGGAAGCTGCCGACATGAAGGACCCCGGGCCGTCGAAGCTCGTGTCGCCGGCATTACCCGACCGCAAGACACCGATTCACAAAATGAAGGATCTCGTGTTTCGCGACCCGGAGAAGCACGCCGAGTACATCCGCGTAATGTCTGACCTCTGGGTGATGGCGTTCCAGACCGACTCGACTCGCGTCGCCACGCTGGCAGTTGGTGCCGACGACGCACAGTTCCCCGGCGTCGTCACGGTTGGCTATGAGACACACTGTCACACGCTCGAACACCAGGGCAACGCGGGCACCCCGGAGCAAGCCGACCCGATTTCGCGAGAAGCACTGCGCCAGATTCACATGTGGTACACGTCGCTATTCGCCGAGGCGATTCGCAAGATGAAGTCGATCGACGAGGGCGCGGGTACGCTGCTCGACAACTGCCTGGTGATGTACAGCTCATACATGGCCGACGGCGGGCACGGCACCCACGACTACCCGATCCTCCTCGCGGGAAAGGCTGGCGGAACCCTCAAGCCGGGCCGGCAGATCGACTTCCCGAAGAACACGCCGGTCTCGAACCTGTACATCGAGATGCTCGACCGCATGGGCGCGAAAGTGAAGTCGTTCGGCGAAAGCCACACCTCGAAGAACCAACGCTTCGACGGCAGGTTGCCCGGACTGGTCTAAACACGACACGTCAACGTTTAGCGGTCGCCGCAACGCGGCGACGGTTGCCCCGCTGGGCAACCGCTAAACCGAAACCGAACCGCTCATTCGTGGATCGAATATGCCAAAGCCACTCTTCGTCGCTGTCGGGCACAACGGGTTGCGGATCACGTCGCTGGATGGCCAGACGTGGGCCGCACCCGAACTCGGCAAGGAAGGCGAAACCTATCGCTGCGCCGCGAGCGGGAATGGCCGCATAGCGATCGTCGGCAGCTACGGCGGGAGCAACATCTTCGCTTCATCCGACAACGGTTCAGCCTGGAAAACGTCGATCAAGGATGCCCAGTACTCGCGGTACATTCGCGGCCTGGGATTCGGCAACGGCATCTTCCTCGGGCTTGGGGGCGACCCGGGTTCCGTCGGCGCGGCGCGGCCGTTCGTGCTCACCAGCGCTGACGGCGAGAAGTGGGACGGCCCGCACGACATTCCCGGTAAGTTCATGGTGCGTCGCGTAACGTTCGGGAACAAGCTATTCGTCGCGGTCGGAGATCGGGGCCGGCGTGCGGCTTCTCCTGATGGCCTGAAATGGACCGACGCCCCGGAAGTGAAGGCGATCAACACGCTCGTCGATGTCGCGTTCGGGAATGGAGTCTTCGTCGGCGTGGGGTTGCACGGCTTGCGAATGCTCACCACCGACGGCGTGAAATGGACCGATCGGCAGACCGGCGAAGAGGGCGAGCACCTCAACTCGGTGGTGTGGGCCAAGGATCGGTTCGTGGCAGTGGGAGCAGGGGCGACGTTCAGTTCAAAAGACGGCGTGAAGTGGGAACGTGCCACGAACGCGGACGCCCCAGTGTCGGTCGCGTATGGTGCTGGCGTGTTCGTCGGGCCTCGCTGGAAGGGTCGATTGATGCGCTCGACCGATGCCGTGAAGTGGGAGGAAGCCTACAAGGCCGACCATCACCTCGAAGCTGTAGCGTTCGGGGATCTGGTCTGAGTTGTAACCATGTGAAGTCAGGTTCTAAATTCCGTTCCGCCATGCTGGTATTGCCCATATGATAGCGTGAGGCAAAACCTCTTCCCGGCAGGGGATCGCATGAAGCAGCACGTGCGAATCGGTAACGGGTGCGGATTCTGGGGCGACAACCTTGATGCTCCCGTGCGTCTGGCTGCTGCTGGCAAGCTCGACTATCTCACGCTCGAATACCTTGCTGAACTCACCATGTCCATCCTGGCCGTGCAACTGGCCAAGGATCCCACTGCGGGGTTTGCCACGGATTTCGTGGATGTTCTGACCCGCCTCGCTCCCATCCTCAACCATCTCCCACAACTCAAGGTCGTCACCAACGCCGGCGGCATGAACCCCGTGGGATGCGCTGCTGCCGCCCGGGAAGTGCTCACGAAAGCTGGGCTGCCCGAGAAGCCGATTGCCGTGGTGGGTGGCGACGACCTGATGCCACGGCTCGATGAACTGATCGCGGCGGGGCACGAATTCAAACACCTCGATTCGGGCGATCCCCTGTCGTCGATCCGCGGGAAGGTTGTGAGCGCGAACGCTTACCTCGGTGCGAAGCCGATCGTCGATGCGTTGAAACTCGGCGCCGATATCGTCATCACGGGGCGTGTCGCGGATGCATCGCTCACGGTTGGTCCGGCTGCGTTCGAGTTCGGCTGGGACTTCACCGATTCGCACCTGGATCGGCTGGCGGCAGCCACCGTTGCCGGGCATCTCATCGAATGCGGGGCGCAGGTCACAGGCGGGTTGTGGATCAATGCCGACGATGACGCACGGCTGGGAAATGTTGGCTATCCGATTGCCGTGATGGCCGAGGATGGCACGTTTAGCATCACCAAACCTGCGGGCACGGGTGGCGCTGTGAACATCGAAACGGTGGTCGAGCAACTGCTCTACGAAGTCGCGGACCCGGCGAAATACTACACCCCTGATGTCGTGGCCAACTTCACCACCGTTCAGGTGAAGGAAACCGAGACCGACGTCGTCGCCGTCACCGGCGGCACCGCGAACGGCGTCACGGATACCTACAAGGTTTCGATTGCATACCGCGATGGGTACATGGCCGCGGGAACGCTTGTGATTGCCGGGCCACATGCGGTCGAGAAGGCTCGCCAGTCCGCGGCCGTGTTCCTCGAACGGCTCCGACGTGCGGGCTTCACGTATGCCGCCTCCCATGTCGAAGTCCTCGGAGCCGGGGCGACCGTTCCGGGCGTGTTGAAAGCCGATCATGAGCCACCTGAGGTCGTCTTGCGGATCGCGATGAAGGACTCGAACCGAGCGTCGATCGAGCGGTTCACCAAAGAATTCGCCCCGCTTGTGACAGGCGGGTTCCCCGGCACCACCGGCTACACCACGGGTCGCCCACCGATTCGCGAGGTGTTCGCATTCTGGCCGGCGCTCGTCGCCAAGTCGGCCGTGACACCAACCGTGAACCTCATCTAATCGCCACGCGGAACACTCCCATGAAACTCCCACTTTCGCGGATCGCTCACGGTCGCAGCGGTGATAAGGGGAATCACGCGAACATCGCCGTGATCGCGTATACCGACGCCGGGTACGAATTGCTCAAGGACAAACTCACGGTGGAAGCGGTGGCAGGCTACTTCGCCCCGCTTGGCGCGACGCGGGTGGAGCGGTTTGAAGCCGCGAACGTTCGCGGGCTGAACTTCATGCTCTACGATGCTCTCGCGGGTGGTGCCAGCGGGTCGCTCCGGACCGACACACAGGGGAAGACGCTGGCGGTCACGCTCTTGCGGATGCCGATCGAGGTACCTGCCGATCCCGAGGCGTTGGTTCGTCCTGGCGAGCGAGGGACGTAAGTCCCCCGGTTCTCGAACACCACCGGAGGACTTTCGTCCCCGGCTCGCCAAGGAATTCTCCCATGTCCGACATCGTTCAATACACCCACCGCGGCGCCGCTGCGGTCGTCACCATTAACCGCCCGGATCGTCGCAACGCACTCTCGCGGGCACTCATCGCGGAACTCACCGAAGCGTTCCTCCGTGCCACCACCGACCCCGATGCACGCTGCGTCATCCTCACGGGCACCGGCAGTGCGTTCTGTGCGGGCATGGATCTCGACGAACTTCGCGGCACCATCGGCGACGACTCCGACAAAGTGTGGGACGACGCGGCGAAGCTGTCGTCGCTGTACGAACTGATCTACACGCTCCCGAAGCCGACGATTGCCGCGGTGAATGGAGCCGCAGTTGCGGGCGGTGCTGGGCTGGTCACGGTGTGCGATCTGGCCGTCTCGGTGCCCGACGCGAAGTTCGGTTACCCGGAGGTCCGTCGCGGGCTAGTAGCGGCGATGGTGATGCCACACTTGCTGCGGCATGTTGGCGAGCGAGCCGCACGCTACCTGCTCCTGACGGGGGAATTGATCGACGCCGTGGAAGCGTTGCATTTGCGGTTCATCAACGCCGTCACCAACCCGGATCGGTTGCTGGACGCGGCCGATGCCTGGGCTAAGTCGCTGGCAGAAGGCGGCCCGAAAGCTCTGACCACCACGAAGGAATTGCTGCGACGATTCGGGCATCAGAACGTATCGGTGGAAGAACTGGCACGCGGCAGCGCCGAACCGCGACTGACCGATGAGTGCCGGCACGGTCTCACGGCGTTCTTCGAGAAGCGGCCCGCTCCGTGGTCTCCGAAATGACCAACCTCGCCTCACCAATTGTTGGCATCGGCGAACTCCTCTGGGACCTATACCCCGATGGCCGCAAGGTCGCAGGCGGCGCTCCGTTCAACTTCGCGTTCCACTGCCACCAACTCGGCCACCCCGCGGTCATCGTCTCGCGTGTTGGCAACGACGACCTCGGCCGCGAACTCCGCGAACGTGTCCGCGAACTCGGCCTGACCGACGAGTACATCCAGACCGACAACGAGCACCCAACCGGCACCGTGCAGGTGACGCTCGACGCGAACGCGGTGCCAACGTACACGATCACCGAGAACGTCGCGTGGGATTACATTGCGTGGGACGTAGACCTTGAGACACGGGCACTGCGGCTCTCGGCGGTTTGTTTCGGAACACTCGCCCAGCGTTCGCCGATGACGCAGAGTACGATTCGGCGATTGGCGGATGAAAAGCTGATTTCTCAGCCGCTCCGAGTGTGCGATATCAATTTGCGGCCTCCGTTCTACGACCGAGAAACCATCGACGAGTCACTTCGGCGGTGCGATTGGACCAAGCTCAACCACGATGAATTATTCCGCCTCGTGGACATGATTCCGCTCGCACACTTCGACGAGGAAAGTCCTGCATTTGAACTGCGGTCGACTTATGAGTTGGGGCTCGTCTGCGTGACTCGCGGAGAAGGTGGAATGTTTGCGGCGTTAAGCGCTGGGGACATCACCGAACCCGGCGTGCCCGCGAAGGTTGTCGATACCGTCGGGGCAGGGGATTCGTTCACGGCGGCGATGGTCTGTTTGCATCTCGAAGGGCGACCGCTGCGGGAGTGCGCGAAGTTCGCGGTTCACTATGCGGCCCGGGTGTGCGAGCAGCCCGGCGGCACGCCCCGCATCGACCGCAACGACGTGGAACTGGCGGCGTTCGGGCGTAAGTCAGAGGCGTGAAAATGGTCGACCATTCTCCCGCACGCAGTCTTACTGCGGATCTTTCTTCGGCTCGGGCTTTTTCTCGATCTTGTTCAGTGCGGTGATGACCGCGTCGCGGACCTTGAGATGTGGGTCGCTCAATCGCACCCGCAGCGCCTTGATCGTTTCCTGATCCTCGATCAAGTCGTTCCCCAGTGAGCCGATCTCGTCCACCACGGAGAGCCGAACTTCGTAGTCGGGGTCCGTCAGTAGCGCCAGCAATTCCTTGACCCGCGACTTCACCCCCGCCCGGCCCAGTGACGAACCGAACCCGCGAACCGCATCCACCCGGATATCCTTCAGCTTGTCGGTCTTCGCGAGCTTGTACAGATCGTCGGCCGCAGGCCCCGAGGCCGTTCCAAACGTCCCCAGTGTGCGGACCGCTCGTCGGCGAAGGTCGTCCTCCGGAGCAGTCAGCAGCGTCGCCAGCCCGCTCACCACCGCTGGCGATTTCTCCGCGAGCAATCCGATCGACGTGACAAGCTCGATCTTCATGTCCGCGTCCTTCTCGGTCGTGAGCATCTTCGCCATCGTGTCCGCGATTGTCGAAGATCCCTCGGGAGTGATTCGCCCCAGCGCGATAATCACCGCTTTCCGCACGCTCTTGTCCTCGTCCGTCAGCAGCGGGGCCAGCCCCGCCGCCGCCGATTTCCCGTCGCTGCCCGTGACTCCCAGTGCCTCGGCCACCGCGGCCCGTGTCGCCGGTTCCGAGTCCTTGAGCGCAGCCGTCAGTTCCACGACCGCCATCTTCGCCACGAGAGGGAAGCGCCCGATGGAGTTCGCGATCTGCCTCCGCACCCGGGATTCCTTCTCCGTTCCCATCGCGTCGACCAGATCCTTCACCCCCAGGTTTTCCTTCTTCTCGATCAGGTATCGAATCTCCAGTTCGCGGATGCTCCCCAGCGCAACCGCAGCCTGATTCCGCACGGCCGCCGACGTATCCAGCCGCAGCGCCCGCCCGATGTAGAACAGCCCCTGTTCGTTTCGTTTCTCGACCCACGCTTTCAACAGCGGATCCACCGCCAGCGACCGTTTGCGGGCCGACTCGTCTTTCGTGATCGTCTCGATCCAGACCGACATCTTCTTGCCGTCGATCTCCGGATCGTTCTTGTCGTCGGGTTGGGCCACGGCCGAGAATTGGGCCAGTGAGAACAGAAGTACCGACATTGAGAGTGCGAAGAGGGAACGGACCATTGGCGAAGTCCTTGCGACAATCGGGTGTCGGGCTACCGCGATGATATGACGCCTGGCGCGGGGTGGTCAAACAGTTTCGTGTCACATCTGAAAGCCAGGGATCGGGTCGCGGGGTCATTCCGGCGACGATTTCGGGCGAGAAGCTCTCCGGAGCAACGTCCGGAGCACCCGTATCCGAGGGGAAACAGGGGTCGTGGGGATTGCGAGGAACCGGGTTGCCGCCGGGGTCTTCGCTGCCGCCGGAGTCGTCGGAGTCGTTGCTGGTGTTATTGGGATCGTCCTGATCCATCGCGAAATACTTGCCGTATTTGGGGTGAACGCGGAACGACGCGTCGGACTCTCGTTCGAGATCTTCCATGGTCTGGCTCGCGAGCCACTTCGCCGTTGCGATCGCTTCGTCGGTGATGACAACCTCTTCCTGCTCGGGCTTCGGTCCCTTCGCAACTGGCGCGCTTCTGCGGTGTCGAATGAACGTCATGCTGATTCGCGACAGGCATTCCGCAGCGCGGCGTGAGTCGCGGTCTTCACCTTCGCGTAGCAGTCGCCGCAACACGAACATCGACTCGGCGAGCGCATCGCGAATGACTTGCCGCCGGGCTTTCGAGACGAGCCGTTCGTAAGTCTGGCCCGCGTCCTTGCAGATCCCTTTGAGGTCATCGCCGACATAGCCCATTGCGTTTGCGGTCTTGCTCCAGCTCGACCCCTCGGCGCGGAGTTCCGCGGCGCGTTCGAGCACAGCCTCCACTTCGGGGGTGATGGTGAGCATGGAATCACACGAGGGGAAGTGAACGCCGCCGAGAATCGACGGCACGAGAATGGTGTCTATTTGTATATGCCGAACGAATCGCGTGGTGTCAAACCGGAATCGCGAGATTGTTGTGCAGGCGAGCCACGGGGTTCATCCCCGTGGTGGTTTGTTCTGGTGATCGCAACACCCACGGGGGTAAACCCCGTGGCTCGCCAACACAACCCGTGGCTCGTCAACACAACCCGTGGTTCGCCAAATTCACCCCGTGGCTTGGTATGATAATCGTGTATCATGCAGTTCTTCGGGCCAACGCCATGCGTGTCGATATCTGCTCTCGGGACGATTACGCAACGCAGGCCGCGTTCCTCGAAGCGCTCGCCCAGGTTGGAGCATGTCCCGAGGATGAGTTCGACATGGAAGTGCCCTTCCCAACGGGATTACTTCGTTTTCGGGTGGGGGCCGAAATCTTTACCGTGTTTGTCGATGCGTGGAACGTCGATCTGCACGGATCAGATGAACTTGTCAAGCGAGTGCTGGCGTCGATGGCCGATGCAGGATAATAATGACACGTCTGAGAAATTCCCAAGGAGCAACCCCATGTCCATGTCTTCTCCTGTGACAGCCCCAGAACCGGCACCCTCAGCGATGCCGACAATGGCTGTGATCTTCGGAATCACCCTCATCTCAACCGGTATCTTCGCCTACCTCGATCCTGACTTGTTTGGTGCCGGAAAGATTGTGCTCAACGATGGGCATGTTGTTCATCACAACGGCGTGGTGTTGCGTGAGTCCGCGACACCACGAGCTCCGACGAGCCTGATTCCCGCAGGCTTTGGAGCGGTCCTGCTTTTGGCCGGGGTCATCTCGATTGCAGCTCCGCATATGCGAAAGCACGCGATGCACGGTGCCGCTGGTGCCGCATTGCTGGGGATGCTTGGCGGACTCGTGCCCGTCATGATGAGGAACAACGACTCCGACGAGGCCGCGGTGGTGGTGGGATGGATCCTGGCGTTGTGTTCGCTGCTGTTCCTGGCCCTGTGCGTGAACTCCTTTGTTCAGGCTCGCAAGGACAAGGAACGATCCGGCGGCATGGTTGCGTGATCGAGCAGTTCAGCCAGGACTGAAGGGAGCGTGTGAAATATCGCTCGCTCCCTTCAGTCGCGGCTAACCCAACCTTTCACTTCTCCAACGCGTTGAGCCATTTCGTGATGATGGTGGCGTAATATGTGCCACCCATGTTGGATGGTCCGCCGGGCTTGGTGCCGTAGCCGCCGTCCTTGTTGCGGTGCGATGCCAGGAACTTCCGCAGCGCGGCCACATCCTTCGGCTTCTCGTTGAGCAGCATATACGCCCGCATCACGCGGTACGTCGTTTCGATGTCCGCAGCCTTTTCATTTTCCTTGTTCCAGCCGCCATCGGGGAGTTGACCGCGATCGAGGAACTGGGCCACTGCCTTTGGCTTCGTGTCGCCACCCTTCTGAAGCCCGAGCCGCAGCGTGAACGCCATCATCGAGCCGACGAGCCGGGCGCCGCCGTTATCGAGTGCGGGAAGTTTGGTGTTCACGTCCTTCGTGGCGATCTCGTGCCAGGCCAGCAGATCGAACGGGCACTCTTTCACGCCCCAGGCTTCGACCGCTGCCGCGCCGATTCGCACGTCCTCGAAGTTTTTCGCGTTCGCCTTCAGGAAGTCCATCGCCTTCGCGTATTTGTCGTGCGGGATACCGAGTTCGGCAGCCACCATCACGCCCACGCTCGTCACGACCACGTCCGGCTTGCCGCCGGGTTCGGCGAAGCCACCGGTGTTTGGGTCGTAGCATTTCAGCACGAACGCGGTGTGCCTGTCCTTGTTCGGAATCTCGGCACCGAGATACTTCAGCGAGCGAATCGCCGCGTTGGTCGCCCGCAACCCCGGCTGCGGTGCCGCGTCGATGTTCGGGTCTTGCTGTGCGACGTAGAAGCCACCGTTGGGAGCTTCCAGCGCCAGCACCCACTTGATGGTTTCCTTCTGTGCGTCCGTCTGAGCAAACGCAACCGACGGCACGAACGCCAACAACAACGCGAACGACAATCGCATGGGTGAACTCCAAATTAGCCCCGGGCTTGCCCGGGGTCACTGGAACGGCGGGCAAGCCCGCCGCTAATTACTTTGGTCGGAACGCCTTCACAACGGTTTCGTTCGTCGTCAGGAATGGCCCGCCGATCAGGTCGATGCAGTATGGGATCGCGGGCATGACTGCGAGCAGGCACTCGCGGATCGCGGCGGGTTTCCCGGGAAGGTTCACGATCAGCGACTTGCCGCGAATGCCGGCCGTTTGCCGTGAGAGAATCGCCGTTGGCACCGACCGCAGCGAAACCGAGCGCATCAATTCCCCGAAGCCCGGCAGCAGCTTCTCGCAGACCGCCTCGGTTGCTTCGGGGGTCACGTCGCGTTTCGCGGGACCGGTGCCGCCCGTGGTGACGACGAGGCAACACCCCTCGTCGTCGCACACGGCCTTCAGCGTTGCTTCGATCTGGTCTTGCTCATCGGGGATGATGAGTGCGTGCGGCTTCCATTCGCAACTGAGCGCTTCACGCAGGAACTCGACGATCGCCGGGCCGCCCTTGTCCACGTATTCCCCACGGCTGGCCCGATCGGAGATGGTGATGATGCCGATTCTCATAGGGAGTGTGAGTGCGAGTGTGAGTGTGAGTGTGGAGTGAAAAGAACTCCCCGGACTGCTCTCCCGCCCGGCACGGGTTATATTACCCGGCACCGTGTGGATTTCACCGCTCTGAATTCCACTCACACTCACACTTACACTCCCACTCCCATGCGAACCTGGTCATACTCTTCCGCCGGCACGCTGTTCTTCGGTCGGCACGCGGTGCGGCACCACTTGCAAGAAGCCTGCGAGCGGGTGCGGGCGAAGCGAGCGTTCATCGTCACCGACGCGATTCTCGTGAAGGCCGGGTTGCTTGCGCAGACCACCGAGCCGCTCACCGCTGCGGGGATCACGTTCGAGGTCTACGACAAGGTGACCCCGGAGCCGGGCGTGGAGTTGGTTCGCGAGTGCATTGCCGCGGCACAGGCCAGCAACCCCGATGTGGTGATCGGTCTCGGCGGTGGCAGCAACATGGACACGGCGAAGCTCGTCGCCATGATCCTTGCCCACGGCGGCGATCCGCTCGACTTCCCCGGCGATTCTCGCGTGCCGGGACCAGTGAAGCCGCTGATCTGCATTCCCACCACGGCAGGCACGGGTTCCGAGGTGTCGCCGGCCGCCGTGTTCACCGACACCGCGAATCACATGAAGGTGTCGTGCCTCAGTCCGTTCCTGCGGCCGAACTTCGCAATCGTCGATCCGCTGTTCACGGTGAGTTGCCCGCCGAAGGTGACCGCCGATTCCGGCATCGACGCCCTGACGCACGCCATCGAGGGCTTCTGTGCCGTGGACAACGACGAGTTCCCGCTGCCCAGCGGCGAGAAGTCGGTCTATCAGGGGAAGAACCCAATGGCCGACATGATGGCTCGCGAGGCGATCACGCTCGTCGGCAAGTTCCTCGTGCGTGCGGTGAAGGACGGCAGCGACCTCGAAGCCCGCGACGGCATGGCACTGGCCGCGACCCTCGGCGGGCTGGCGTTTTCGAACGCGGGCGTGGCACTGGTTCACGCGATGGAGTACCCCGTGGGCGGGGCGGTTCACGTCTCGCACGGCGCGGGGAACGGCTTGCTGCTGCCTTATGTGATGGCGTTCAACGAACCGAAGGCGAAACAGACGCTGGCGCAGATTCCCGCGTTGTTGGGTGGAAAGCAACCTGCCTCCACTGAAGACGCGGACGTGATCCGTGCCATCGCGCTGGTGGCGAAACTTCGCGAGGATATCGGCATCCCGACGCGGTTGCGTGATCTTGGCGTGACGGAAGAGATGTTGCCAGGCTTCGCGACGAAGGCATTCGCGATCAAGCGCCTGATGCGTGTGAACCCGCGGATGCCACAGAACGAAGGCGAGATTCTCGACATCTACAAGGCCGCCTGGTGAGCGAGCCACGGGGTTCAGGCGAGCCACGGGGATAAACCCTCAACTTGTACCACAAGTTGGGGTTGACGGTCACGGGCAGAGCAGTTCCGATGCTTCCTTCCGTATTGGGAGGGATTCGCCGTGACTACTCTGCCCCAAGCCAGTTTCGGACAGATTCACTTTG
>Ga0209181_10002046_pt1 | contig 33672 bp, 27 predicted proteins | sample MAT05_FD_187208 | JGI IMG/M metagenome (GOLD analysis project Ga0209181, IMG submission 187208) | Freshwater microbial communities from Lake Fryxell liftoff mats and glacier meltwater in Antarctica - MAT-05 (SPAdes) (version 2) | ecosystem: Environmental > Aquatic > Freshwater > Ice > Liftoff... | reverse complement strand
TACTGTTTTGAGCCTCATTGCAACCCGTTATTGCTAAAATAAATCCGGTAATCAAACCAATTGGGTAGATGTTTACTTTTTTCATAAAAAATATTGCATTTGAAAATAATAAAATTTATTGATTTGGATATTCAACATTAAAAAGCTGGTAGTTGTAGAAGCTTTTGCTATTTTTTTTTGGAATCAGGTAGCTCAGTTCATCCAAGTTTATTTGCTAAAAAACTTCAGCTGGCGCAACTCTATGGCCTTCCTTTTTACCAATCTATGGAAATTTTTTAAACACCAAAAACCTTAACACCAACTCAATCAATAAAAACACCAACGCAATCATTACATAAGGAAAGAACTTTTCGGTGTAGCGTGTAATCGTTGATATTTCAACTTTTGATTTTTCGAGCGTATCAATTTCCTTATAAATATTTTCAAGCCCGGTATTGTCTTTTGCCCTGAAATATTTTCCGCCCGTTTCGGTCGCAATGGCTTTCAATAATTTTTCATCAATGGTTACTTTTTGTTGCCGCATGATGATGCCCAATTCCGTTTTTTCGGGATAGGGAGCATAGCCTTCTGTGCCTACACCAATCGTGTAAACCCTTACCCCAAAAGCCTTCGCAATTTCCTTGGCATTATCAGGACCAATTAAACCGCCGTTGTTTTCTCCATCTGTTAATAGAATAACCACTTTACTTTTTGATTGACTGCTGCGCAAACGATCAATACTTGTCGACAATCCATCGCCTATTGCAGTGCCATCTTCCAGCAAGCCGTTCCTAATATTTTCAATGGCAGATTTTAGCACCGTCTTATCAGTTGTAAGCGGACATTGCGTAAAACTTTCTCCGGAAAAAATAACCACCCCAATACGATCCGTTAAGCGTTGTGCTACAAAGTTGGCGGCAACCGCTTTTGCTGCTTCCATGCGGTTGGGGGTAAAATCCTGTGCAGTCATACTGCCACTTACATCAATGCACAACACAATATCTACCCCCTCTCCTTCGGCCTGTTGTTCATCATTTTGTAGCTGCGGCCTTGCCAATGCAATGATGATAAATCCCATGGCAAGCAGTCTGCATACAAATGGAATATGACGCAATAAATTTTTCCAGGAAGAAATACCCTTGAAACTTTTGAGCGAAGAAACTTTTAAACCAGCCTGTTGATGATTGCTATTTTTAACATACCAAAAAATCATTGCAGGCAGCAATAAGGCCAGCCATAATAAACCCGGCATTGCAAAACTGATGGTATCTAAATAGTCTGAAAACAAAATATTTTTAGGGTTTGGGGTTGATTGATTGAGGTTTATTATTTTGTGCTTGCACATGCAGGTTATTGATCACTTCTTTTACTGCCACCAGGCATGCTTCACTTTCAGAAGCGGGTGGCAAATATTGGGCAAACTTTACTGCATCGCTGCAACGAAGGCTGAAGGCTGCTTTACCCAACATATCTTTATTCAAACTTTGATCGTTTAACAATATCAAAATATCGCTGGTAGTCTTATTAAGATAGCTTGTGTTTTGTCTTCTTGATAAATAGCGTTTTAAAATTTCACCCAGTTTAATATGCATTTTTCGTATTTCGTCCGGTACGGTTAAATCATATTCTTTTAAACCGGCCAGTTCTTTCATCGCTTCGTCATAAGGCGAAACTTTAGAGTTAAAAGGCACATCCACTTTGTTTCGTTTCCAATAGCGGTAAAACCATATCAGGAAAATAACTAGCGCAACCAGCAAAGCCCCTGCCCCAACCCAATACCAAATTGGATTAAACGTATCCACTTCCCGTATCGGCTTGATGTCTTTTAACTGGCTGGTGGTATCACTCAACGAAAAGGAAACGGTCATTGGCACCGAGTCGGTAAAAAAATTATAAGTCGTGTCATCCTTTAATGGATCTACGTTTACCAGAAAGGAGGGCAATACCCATTTGCCAGAATCAAAGCTTGTAATGGTAAAAGTTTGGGAAACGCCATTGAGCTGGTTATTGCTATAAATGGAATCTATTTTACTTCGATTGATTATTTCAAAATGTTGAATTGAATCAGGTACGATGGGGAGGTTTATTTTATCACCTTCCTCAATTCCTCCTAGTTCTACTTTAAGCTTAAACTGATCGCCAATTAATATTTCACTTTTATCAACCGATGTTTTTAAAACTGGTTGGGCATGCGACAACAGGAAAGTAAAACCGGCCAGTATAGCCGTTAAAAAAATCATCCGCATTTTGCCAATATCCATCAATTATTCAATTATCAGTTAAATCAACTTCTTTTAATAAAAAACTGTTGCAATATCTTCACATAGTCTTCATCGGTACGAATGTGCAACAAATCTGCACCGGCCTTGCGAAAATAATTTTTACATAATTCGCTTTGCTGCATAAAGCGTTGCTTGTAGGTGTACTGAACATTGGCATCGTTGCTATCAATCCATTGCTGGCGGCCCGTTTCAAGATCCTGCACCTGTAGCAGTCCGGCTTCCGGCAACTGCATATCCATCTTATCATAAATGCGCAAACCAATTACATCATGCCGGCCACCAATCACTTTCAGGTCATTTTCATATTCGGCATCCACAAAATCACTCAATAGAAAAGCGATACTTTTTTGGTGCGATGCCTTATTGAAAAATTTGATGGCCTCCTCCATTTTGGTGACTTTTCCAACAGGTTTCACTGTCAACAATTGCCTTACAATGTATAGCGCATGCTGCCGGCCTTTTTTGGGTGGAATATATTTTTCAATCTTATCACTAAAAAAAATAGCGCCTACTTTATCGTTGTTGTTGATGGCGCTAAAAGTAAGTATTGCGCCAATCTCTGTAATGATGTCTCTCTTTCGGGCATGCACCGTTCCAAATAGGTTACTGGCACTTACATCTACCAATAAAAAAACGGTGAGCTCCCGCTCCTCTTCAAACACTTTGGTAAAAGGATGATTGAACCGGGCACTTACATTCCAATCAATAAAGCGTACATCATCTCCGGCATAATATTCCCGTACCTCTCTAAAGCTCATCCCCTTCCCTTTAAAAGCAGAATGATATTCACCTGTAAATAAATGTGTGGTGATTTTCTTGCTTTTAATTTCAAGCTCCTTCACCTTTCTTAGTATCTCCTCGGTGGTAAGCATACCGGTCACCTCCGACTCCCCCAAGGGTGAGGGTAAGGAAAGACCACCCGGGTCGATATTGCTTTTCTTTTTAAACAAGGTTTGATAAATTTTGATACATATTCGTCAGCTAAATAATAAGTGCTAGAATCATTGGACGCTCTAAAAGTCCGGCCCCCTCCAACTCCCCTGAAGGGGTAGGCCAGGAAAGACCAATCAATTCAATTTCTCTTTTCTTTTTAAAAGAAGCTATGAACCATTTTAATATGAACTATCCCATTTCTAAAAACAACTACCATTCATGAGCGCTCTAAACTCCAACTTACCGACCCCTCCAGCTTCCCCAAAGGCGGAGAGCCAGGAAAGACCAATCAATTCAATTTCTCTTTTCTTTTTAAAAGAAGTTATGAACCTTTTTACTATGAACTATTCCATATCTAAAAACAACTACCATTCATGAGCCCTCTAAAAATCCAACTTACCAGCCCCCTCCGGCTCCCCCAAGGGGAGGGCCAGGAAAGACCAGTCAATTCAATTTCTCTTTACTTTTTAAAAAAGGCTGAGCACATTTTTGAAATATAATTTTCGACTACATAATAAATTCTAAACCCTTTGAACGCTGTAAAAGTCCCCTTCAGGGGATTTAGGGGCTGCTTTGCCTTACGGCACATTCACCACCCTAAGAATCTCCGCAATAATCATTTCTACATTTACACTTTCTGCTTCCGCTTCATAGGTTAATCCAATCCGATGGCGAAGTACGTCTTTACAAATACTTCTCACATCTTCGGGAATCACATACCCTCTTTTATTTAAAAATGCATACGCCTTTGCTGCCAATGCAAGGTTAATGCTGGCCCTGGGTGAACCACCAAAACTGATCAGTGGTTTTAGTTTTGCTAAATTGTATTTATCAGGATAGCGGGTGGCAAACACGATATCAAGGATATAATTTTCTACTTTCTCATCCATGTAAACCTGGCGAACGAGTTCTTTAGCCGTTAAAATTTCGCTGGTAGAAGCTACCCGCTCAATTGGAGGAAAAGAAAGTCCCAATGTATTCTGACGAACAATCAACTGCTCTTCTGTTTTTGAAGGATAATCTATTACTACCTTCAGCATGAACCTATCAACCTGTGCTTCCGGTAATGGATAGGTGCCTTCCTGTTCAATGGGGTTCTGTGTGGCCAATACTAAAAATGGTTCATCCAGTTTAAAGGTAGTATCGCCAATGGTTACCTGCCGTTCCTGCATGGCTTCCAGTAATGCACTTTGAACCTTTGCCGGGGCCCTGTTTATTTCATCTGCCAAAATAAAGTTAGAAAAGATAGGGCCTTTCCGAACCATGAATTCATTCTTTGGCTGGTTGTAAATCATCGTACCTACCACATCGGCAGGTAACAAATCCGGCGTAAACTGGATGCGACTGAAATTGGCATGGATGGCCTGTGCCAGCGACTTAATCGCCAATGTTTTTGCAAGTCCGGGTACGCCCTCCAGCAATACATGACCATTGCTGAGAAGCCCAATCATCAAGCGTTCAATCATCCCGTGCTGACCTACAATTACCTTACTTAGTTCATCATTTATCCGGGTTACAAAGCCCGCTGCATGTTTAATCTTTTCGTTCAGCAGGCGGATGTCTTCGGCTGTTTGTAGCATATAAAAAATAATTTACTCCAACCAAAAGGATATGGAGATTTTTAAGTTAAAAATTAAGGACCCATTAAACACCAAAATCTATTGGTATTGATACCGGCTTCAGAAAATTATTATTGTAAGAAAAATCATTTAACCCAATTTCAAACCAAATAGTGAAACGGTAGCGAAAATACGAACATTGCACTTACAAAAACTTGACCATAAAAAGGAATGGCGTTAAAATGTGCTTAAACTGTAGCCTTGTTTTGTAAATGATACTGGTAAATATTATAATAGAAAAGCTTGTTTATCCAAATATCAACTCAAATATTTCCCCACAATTGGCACCCTTCTACCCACACCAAATGCCTTTGGAGAAATCCGGATGATGGGGCAAAACTGGTTGCGTTTGTATTCGTTGATGTTGACCATTTTTAATACCCTGTCTACCAATGCGGCGTCAAAACCCTGGGCTTTTATTTCATTCGGGCCGAGTCTTCTTTCGATGTATTGATACAATAATTTATCAAGCACATCATATTCGGGCAGCGAATCAGAGTCTTTTTGCCCGGGGCGTAATTCAGCGGACGGCGGCTTCGAAATAATATTTTCAGGAATAATTAATCCATCCTTGTTGATGTATTTTGCTAAGGCATACACTTGTAGTTTATAGCAATCTCCCAGTACTCCAAGTCCACCCGCCATATCACCATACAACGTGCCATAACCGGTTGCCAATTCACTTTTGTTAGATGTATTGAGCAGTATGTAACCAAACTTGTTGGCGATGGCCATTAATAAATTTCCCCTGCTGCGGCTCTGTATATTTTCTTCGGCTACACTAAAAGGTAAGTTGTTAAAAATTGGTTTCAGTTCGGTCAAAAACGTATCATAAATATTTTTGATCGGGATGATATCATACGGATTTTTTAGGTTTAAACTTAGGGCCACCGCATCTTCCACAGAATGCCCGGTTGAATATTGTGATGGCATCAATACGGCCCTTACATTGGCTGCTCCCAACGCTTTGCATGCGAGTGCAATGGTAACCGCACTGTCAATTCCACCGCTGCTGCCGATAATGGCTTTTGTAAAACCCATCTTGAAAAAATAATCCCGGATGCCCATCACAATCGCATCATGCACCTGTGCAATATTCAAATTTTCTTGCAGCGCAACCGGTGTCAACTCTTTATCAGGTATTCGGCTGGATGGTTCTATGATGGGTGCATCAATGGTTCCGTCATCGTTCAAAACAAACCCTTTAATGGCCTCTTCAAATAAAGGAAGCTGACCGCATAGATTGGCATCTTTATCAAATACAAGCGAAGCGCCATCAAATATCACTTCCGTTTGGCTGCCGACTCCATTGCAATAAAACATGGGTAATTTGTATTTGGTCACATTGGCCTTAATGGTCGCTTTTCGGTCTTCATCGTGTGTGTAGTCAAAAGGCGAAGCAGATATATTGATCATAAAATCAGGTTGCTGCGGCATCAGTTTATCCATCGGGCAAATTCGATACAGGGGATTATGACCCAGGTTCCAGATATCTTCACAAATAGTAAGGGCAATTTTTTTACCTTTAAATTCCACTACATTCCATTCATACGCCGGTTCAAAATAGCGGTACTCATCAAATATATCGTAGGTAGGCAGTAGGGTTTTGTGGGCAATCGCTGTAATCGATTTATCGTATAAAAAATAAGCAGCGTTGAATAAATCCTTTCCTTCTTTCACCGTATTTCTGTCGGGTGCGCCTACAATTACAGCGATTGTATCTGCATGTTCTTTGATTGCATCAATAGCGGCATAACACTTACGAATGAAGTCATCAAATTCTAAAAAATCCCTTGGGGGGTAGCCGCAAATACTCAATTCGCTGAATACAATGATATCGCCCCCTTGTGCTTTGGCTTCTTCAATTGCTGCAATGATCTTTTGCATATTGCTTTCAAAATTGCCGATGTGATAGTTTTGTTGCGCTAAAAATATTTTCATATCTCAACCCTTAAAGGGACTTAACTTTATGTTTAATAATCATTTTATTTCTTTGTAAAGTTAAAACATTCAACCCCATTAATAAGTATGAGAGTCGCTGTCATTACAATTTTGTTTAGTGCGTTTTTAGCATCCTGCAACAATGCAGAAAAAGCTCCCGATGTTTCCAACATTAAGATCAGCCTGTCAACTGACAGATTCGAAAGAAATTTATTTGACACCACTACTAAAAATTTATTTACTTACATACAAAAAATACAAAGCAACGATCCATCCTTTACCACCCAATACCTGACGAAGATTTTAGGGGTGGATCCATCCTGGCCTACAGATACTGCAGCAAGCTATGTAAATGCGTTTATAAAAGCTTACCGGCCCGTGTATGATAGTGCAGAAAAAACATTCAAAGACTTTACCCCCTACGAAAAAGAAATTAAAAAAGGATTGCAATTTGTAAAGCATTATTTTCCTGAATATAAAATACCGGAAAAAATAATTACCTACATCGGACCGGCAGACGGCTATGGTGATATTTTAACTGCTGATGCTTTGCTGATTGGGTTACACCATCACCTGGGCAAAGATTTTTATTTATATAAATCTTCATTGGTACAGGAAACTTATCCTGAGTATTTATCCAATCGTTTTGAACCAGGCTACATTGCGGTAAACTGTATGAATAATATTGTAAACGATTTGTTTCCCGAAAAATCGGATGACAAACCGTTGGTAAACCAGATGATTGAAAAAGGAAAACGTTTGTATTTGTTGAGCAGGTTTTTACCCGGTATTGATCCCAATAAACTAATTGGGTTTACACAAAAACAATGGGATGATGCCAACTCACACGAAGCGGTTATTTGGGACTTATTTGTAAAAAATTCTTACCTGCAGATAACAGATAAAAACATCATAAAAAATTACATTGGTGAAAGTCCGAAAACAGCCGAACTGGGTGAAGGTGCTCCGGGTAACATCGGCTCCTATGCTGGCTGGCAAATTGTAAAAAAGTATATGCAAAAAAATGCTGCAACTACAGTGCAGCAATTAATGAATTTAGATTCGGAAATAATTTTTCAGGGAGCAAAATATAAACCCTGATAACTAGGCAGCCTGTGCGCTGTGATGTTTTACTTTTACAACTACCTGACTTTGTCCAAGCATTTTCATTACCCTAAAGTGAGAGAAAAGTGCTGCTGTCATGGTATCATATTTGTTATAAGGCAAATTAAATTCTTTGCATTTTTCTATTAATATTTTACTGATTGCAGGGTAGTGTACATGGCTAACCTTAGGAAAAAGATGATGTTCTATCTGGAAATTAAGCCCACCCACAAACCAGGAAATAACGGCATTATTCATTGCAAAATTTGAACTGGTTTTTAATTGATGCTCTGCCCATGCAGTTTCCACATGCTTTGTTTCATCAAGCGCTACACTCTCAAACTCCGTATTTTCTACTACGTGTGCCAATTGAAAAACCAGGGAAAGTGTAAGACCCATTGCAGCATGCAACACCAAAAAACCCAATAACCACGCACCAAATCCCCAAACTATTATTGGGATAATGATATAAAAAGTAAGATAAGAAGCTTTGGTTGCCCAAAAGATGATGTGATTTTTAGTGGTCAATTTCCAGGCTTCGGTGGTGTATATTTTTCTGCTAAAATACTTGGCGAAGTCCATAAAGAAAAGCCAGAAAATAGATGACAATGCATAAACAGGAACTAAATATAAATGTTGAATTTTATGTGCAGGTACCCACTTCTGTGTTTCACACTGGCGAATAATCGGGCTCTTTGCGATATCATCATCTATTCCATCAACATTGGTATAAGTATGGTGAATGATATTGTGTTTTTGTTTCCAGAAATAAGCACTTGCCCCTAAGGCGTTTGCAGATAAACCAAGCAGATCGTTCAGCCATGGCTTTGTGCTATAACTGCCGTGGTTAGCATCGTGCATTACACTAAATCCGATACTGGCAAATGTAAATCCAAGTACTACACAAATAAGTAGGGCAGGCAACGCATTCAATTTTATAAAAACCAGGCTGCTATACATCAGAATGGCCGCACTTATCAGGGTGATCGTTTTTATGTATAGGCGCCAGTCTCCGGTTTTTTTAATACCGTTGGTTTCAAAATATTGATCTACGGAAGTCTTTAAACTTTGAAAGAATTGATTGTTTCGGTTGTCGAACGTAATCTTTGCCATTGAGAGATGATTGGTATTTTAAAGAAATGCAAGCCTGATTAAATGAAAATTGGATTTATTAACGTTATATCTTGCGCCTAAGATATGGCAAAATAGCTAAAAGCCGCTATTTAGTTCATCTTAAACGGTACAGTCATTTCAAATGCAGGGATAATAACATCAAAAGTTCTGTTGTTATTAGTATTCTCCATCGTATAAGTGCCATACATTTTACCCATTTCTGTGCGGAGATTACAACCACTGATGTATTGATATTTCCCTCCTTGATTTATCTGAGGTTGAACGCCTATCACACCTTCCCCCTCCACTTCCCGAAGGCTGCCGTTGGCTTCATAAATGTACCAATGGCGACGTAATAATTTTACCGGATAAATATTATTATTTTCTATGGTAATCCGGTAAGCAAACATAAACTCACTGTTGGCCGGATTGCTATACTCCGGCTGGTAGAATGTTTCTACACTGACTGTTACGCCTTCTGATATCTTTGAAATCATTTTATTTATCGTGTTCATACAAAAATAACCGAAAAAAATACTTTTTGTTCTAATTTGTAGCAGCAATAATCGTTAAATTCTTTTTTTATGCATGAAAAATCACATAAGTATTTAAAAAATGGAGTTACCATTTTATGGCAACCAGACAAACGCACGCACTCGGGCGTGTGTGTTTGAGGACTTTCTGCCGTTTTTAATCCTGCCATTAGCCCTTGGATTGATATGAGTAAAGCTGAAACGGAACGCATTGTACTTCAGGTTCAAAAATGCCCAAGCGGTGCATTGAGTATTTTAGATGATAAACAATCAAACCAAGACTTCGGCTTGTAGGATTGTCAAACCCTTTTAGCAGTTTTATATCCATTTTTTAACAACCATTGCAGCACTTTGTCCCTGTTATCGCCTTGCACAATTATTTCACCTTCTTTTACAGATCCACCTGTGCCACAAAATGTTTTAAGTTTCTTGCCAAAATCTTCTTTATCTGAGATAGTGCCAACGAAACCTTCAACCAAAGTTACCGCCTTACCGGCCCGGTGTCTGGTATCCAACCTTACTTTTAATTTTTGCTGAGCTGGCAATAGTGTATCTTCTTCGCTGGCGCTTTCTACTTCCGGTTTAAAATTTGGATCGGTTGAGTAAACCAATCCACCAAATGGGTTCAGTTTTATTTTAGACATGGTGCTTCATTTAGTATTCAATAATAACAGCCTTTAAACTTAAATCTAAACTTCTGGCCTGGTGAATGATGGACCCGCTTGAGACATAATCGACCCCGGTTGCAGCATAGGCCTCTATATTGTTTAAATTTATTCCGCCGCTGGCCTCAGTTTCATATTGCCCATCAATTATTTTTAATGCTTCAGCAATTAATTCCGGTGTAAAATTGTCCAGCATAATTTTATTTACTTTTCCAACGGACATCACCTTTTTTACATCGGATAAGCTACGGGTTTCTACTTCAATCTTTAAGCCCGGTTTTGTTGATTGAACATACGCATAGGCCTTTTCAATCGCCTTTTCAATACCGCCGCAGTAATCAATATGATTGTCTTTTAACATGATCATATCATACAACCCAAACCGATGGTTTACACCACCGCCAATTCGTACTGCTTCTTTTTCCAATACCCTAAAATTGGGCGTGGTTTTACGGGTGTCTAATAACCTGGTCGTATAACCATCCAGTTTGTCTACATACAACTTTGTAAGCGTTGCAATGCCGCTCATTCGCTGCATACAGTTTAATACCAGGCGTTCGCACTGTAAGATGGTATGAACTTTTGCTTCTACCTTAAAAGCATTTTCACCAAATACCATCTGCTCACCATCTTTCTTAGTACTTGTAAATACAATATCAGGTTGCATATACCTGAATATTTTCTCTGCAACGGAAACGCCGGCTAGCACTCCGTTGTCTTTAATTTTCAAAACAGCTTTGCCCTTTGCGGAGGCGGAAATACTTGATAATGTTGAATGATCGCCATCGCCGATATCTTCAGCAAGGGCGTTCTTTATTAGTAATTTTAATTGTTCTTCGTAATGAATCATTCGCAAATTTATAAAAATAAAAAACCTGTAAGAGAAAAGTCTTACAGGTTGTAAAAATGAGGTGTAAAATATTACTAGCGGTTTTCAAAACGCAACTCCTGTAGCACCTGTATATCACCTTTTTGTTTCATAAAAATAGTAGTTCTGTAAGTGCCATTTTTGGTTTGCAAAGTGCCAATACAATACTGCGACCCGGCGTTTTCGCCTTTGTGTATGATATCAAAACTTTTCACAGGATTTGAAGCAAAAAAATCTTTTAAAACCAATTCTGCCTGGCTCTTGCTATAGCTATTACTTTTGGATGGCATACTGATTTCAACACTGTTATCAAAATATTTTGCAACTGATGTTGCATTACCAGATCTCATAGCTGCTATCACATCTTCAATCCCTATGTAAGCTGCGAAAGATGAAAGACAGGTAACGAGTAGGGATAATGTAAAAAAATGTTTCATATTTAGTCTTTTAACGGATACAATTTTGCCAAAAACGTGCCAAGGTTAAAGGTTGTTGGTAAGTAATATTATGAAAAGATAATTAGCTTTTTTCAAAAGCCTTAAAAAAGTTAACTTTGAGCTATGAATACGAAAAAAACAATCCTTGTAATAATGGACGGCTGGGGCCTTGGAAAGATTAAAAGCAGCGATGCCATTCAAAACGCCAATGTACCATTTGTAACCTCTTTGTACACAAAATATCCAAACTCCACGCTGGTAACCTGTGGCGAAGATGTAGGACTGCCAGACGGGCAGATGGGCAACAGCGAAGTTGGTCATTTAAACCTTGGCGCAGGAAGAATTGTGTACCAGGAACTACAACGGATCAATGTAGCCATTCGCAGTGGCGAATTTCAACAAAATAAAGTCATTTTAGATGCGATACGTTTTGCAAAAGCAAATAATAAGCCGCTTCATTTAATAGGACTCGTCAGCAACGGCGGTGTTCACTCACATATCAATCACGTAAAGGCATTTGCTTCACTTTGCAAAGCAGAAGGATTAGCTGATTTATTGGTTCATGCTTTTACAGATGGCAGGGATACAGATCCAAAAAGCGGTCTTGGTTTTTTAACTGAATTAAAAGATCATCTGGATCAAACAACCGGCGCCATCGCCAGCATTATCGGAAGATATTTTGCTATGGACAGAGATAAACGCTGGGAAAGAGTGAAACTGGCCTACGATGCAATGGTGAATGGCATTGGCTTTAAGACTGATGACATATTGGCTGCCGTTAAAAAATCTTATGCAGATGGAGTGTCTGATGAATTCATAAAGCCAATCATTAACAGCAATATAGCCAATGGCAAAATTAAGGATGGAGATGTTGTAATCAGCTTCAATTTTAGAACAGACCGTTGCAGGGAAATAACAGAAGTGCTTACTCAAAAAGACATGCATGAATTGGATATGCATAAACTGGATTTGCATTATACAACTATGACGCAATATGACCAGACTTATAAAAATGTGCAAGCAATTTTTGAAAAAGATGACCTTGTAAATACCATGGGAGAAATTTTACAACAAAATGGCAAAACCCAGATCAGGATCGCCGAAACAGAAAAATACCCACATGTTACTTTCTTTTTTAGTGGTGGCCGGGAAGTTCCTTTTGATGGAGAAAAAAGAATTATGATTCCTTCTCCCAAAGTTGCTACCTACGATCTTCAACCCGAAATGAGTGCATTTGAATTAACGAATGCCATCATCCCGGAAATTGAAAATAAAACAGCAGATTTTATTTGTTTGAATTTTGCAAATGCAGATATGGTAGGCCATACCGGTGTTTGGGAAGCTGTTATAAAGGCCGTTGAAACGGTAGACGCCTGCGTGGAAAGAGTAGTAACTACTGCATTGAAGAGCGATTACACAATCTTTATTTTAGCAGACCATGGCAATGCGGACTATGAGATCAATGAAGACGGCACCCCCAATACTGCCCACACTTTAAACCTGGTTCCGTTTTTTGTGATAGACAATGAATGGAAAGGCACTGTAAAGAATGGTAAATTGGGCGATATTGCACCTACCATTTTAACAAGAATGGGGTTACCAATTCCATCGGAAATGACCGGCGATATTCTAATTGAAAATTAAATAATATCAACATGAAAAAAATATTGAAACTTTTGGGTATTATCTTGCTGTTTGCATTTATTGTGATCCAGTTTTTTCGTCCTGCTAAAAATACCAGCACCGATCCTGCGGCTTTTGCCAATGATATCAGCAAAGCTTTTGAAGTGCCAAACGATGTACAATTGATTCTTCAAACCAGTTGCTACGATTGCCATAGCAACAATACAAAGTATCCCTGGTATTCCAATATCCAACCGGCGGCATGGTGGTTAAATGATCATGTGTTGGAAGGTAAAAAGGAAGTCAACTTTTCTGAATTCGCATCCTACAGAATTGGGCGGAAATACAAGAAATTTGAAGAGATTATTGAACAGTTAGAGGAGAATGAGATGCCCTTGTCATCCTATACCGTTATTCACAAAAATGCAATTCTGAATAAAGATCAAAAATTAAGTTTAACCAATTGGGCAACTGTTATCAGGGATAGTATGAAAGTACAATATCCTGCAGATAGCTTGAAACGTCCACAAAAACCTCAACAAGTAGCTACTAAATAACATTCCAGGTTTTAAATAATGTTCAATCCAAAAAAAATATTGGCAGCTTCAATGCTGGTTTGTTTAGCAGCGCCAATATTTTTTTTGGTTGCATTTTTTATTAAACAACAGCATATTCAGCATGAAATGAAAGAAAAGCTGGAGTATACCTCGCTTCAAACAATTGCCATTAAAATGTCTGAATTCAAATGGGTAAAAAAAGGTAAAGAGATTATTATTAACGGACAATTATTTGATGTAAAAGCAATTGTTATCAATAAAAATGAAATAATCGTGACAGGATTATTTGACGACGATGAAAATAAATTGGAAGAAGTATTCTTATCCGTTATGCATCAGAAAAAAAATGAACCAGCCCCAATAAATAAGCTAATACTAAAATTTATTTTAACACCTGCCTTTATAAAAAATGCTATAGCATTCACAGCCTGCTTAGCCGGGAATCCTGCGTCTTTATTCGGTTACTACGATGAAGCCCTCACCAGCCAATCTGCTGCAATAAACACTCCGCCACCAATTAGTTAGTCTTTCATTTATTTTTTAGGATCACTTATTTTATAGGTGCGTTATGCTGTGTAATGAAAGCAAGCACCATTTTACAAAAACCCATCGAATGAGAAAAAACTATCTAATTATAGGAGCTATTTTATTGCTCCAAAATATTCATGCGCAACAAAAAAAGGGCACAATTGGAGATACATCCAGAAACAATATATTACTGGAGGAGGTTGTTATGTCATCAAGTAATTTTGCAGAAAAGAAAAAATACATAGCACAAAAAATCGAAGTAATTTCTGCCAAAAGCATTGCACAAATCAATGCGCAAAATACCGGCGATCTGTTGGCTAATACAGGAAAAGTATTTGTTCAAAAAAGTCAGCAGGGAGGCAGCAGTCCCATTTTACGTGGCTTTGAAGCCAGCCGGATTCTATTGGTGATTGATGGCGTGAGAATGAACAATGCCATTTATAGATCGGGACATCTCCAGAATATAATTACTACCGACCAAAACTCATTAAGCCGGGTGGAAATAATGTACGGTCCGTCATCCACTATTTATGGAAGCGACGCATTGGGTGGAACCATTCATTTAATTACAAAATCACCCGTGCTGTCCGGAGATAAAAATTCCCTTTTCACAGGCACGGCATTTACCAGGTATAGTTCGGTTAATAATGAAAAAGCCATTCATGTAGATGCCAGTATTGGTGGTAAAAAGTTTGCCTGGTTTCAAGCCTATAACTACAGCGATTTTGGTGATATGAAAATGGGTGATAATTACAATAAAAAATATCCCGATTTTGGCAGACGAAGTAAATACATTGGACAGCTTAATGGCATTGATACCGTACTTACAAATCCGGATGACCGGGTACAAAAATATTCAGGTTATAAGCAATGGGACATCACTCAAAAGTTTTTATACAAACAAAATAACCAGATCAGCCATTCTTTAAATTTTCAGCTATCCAACACCAATAATGTACCTCGTTACGACCGGCTGCAGGATGTTCGGAATTTTGGAGGTAGCATTGGCACTACATTACGTTTTGCAGAATGGTATTATGGACCTCAAAAAAGATTACTGGGTGCATATGAATTAAATGCGGTTGAAACAGGTTTTTTTGATGAACTAAAGGTAAATATTAGTTATCAGGATATTGAAGAGAGCCGCATCACAAGAGAATACAGGCGAATGGATCGCTTTGACAAGCAGGTAGAAAAAGTAAAGGTATTTGGAACTACCATCAGTGGCAGAAAAATGATGGGTGCCAATGAATTGGTTTTAGGAGCAGATGCTCAGCTAAATGATGTAAAATCCAGCGCTAGCAGAACCAACCTGAACACGGGTGCTATTGGCAAATTAAACTCCCGTTACCCTGATGGTAAAAATAAAATGAACAACTTTGGTATTTATGCACAACACATTTATAAATTTAACAATAAAAAATTAGTGCTAAATGATGGGCTTCGTTTGCAGGCAATCAGTTTAACTAGTAATGTGCTGGATAATTCCTTTCTGAATTTGCCTGATACAGCAGTAAAGCAAACCAATTTAGCCATCACAGGAAATGCAGGACTTATCATTACTCCCCAAAAAAACACCATTATCAGGGTGTCGTTTTCTTCAGGATTTAGAGCACCCAATATCGATGATCTGTCAAAGATTTTTGAGTCCAGTACAGCAGTAAGGCAAGTGGTAGTACCCAATGCAAATCTTAAACCGGAGTACACCTACAACCTGGATCTATCAATTAATCAGGTAATTGCAGATAAAGTAACGATTGAAGCAACCGGATTTTATACCTGGTTTAACAAGGCCATTATTAAAGCCCCCTTTCAACTAAATGGAGAGGATTCAATTATTTTCAATGGTGTAAAAAGCCAGGTATTGGCCAGTCAGAATGTGAACAAAGCTACCCTTTACGGTTTCACTCTTGGAGTAAATGTATCAGTTATTGATGGTCTAAGTATTAACAGTACGCTCAGTTATACTAAGGGAAATTATAAAACGGATGATAGTAAAACATCCAGCATTTATGAAAAACAGCCTACTGGATCCTATCTGTTGGTTAATAAAAAGGTATCCAGTAAACCATTGGATCACATCCCACCGCTGATGGGTAAAACAAGTATTACCTGGCAGCACAAAAAAATAAATGCAGAATTTTACCTGCTTTACAATGGATGGAAACACCTGGATGAGTTTAACAGTGATGGAGAAGACAATGCCCAATATGCAACTGCAGTTGGTATGCCTTCCTGGTTAACTGCCAACTTGAAAACTAGCTGCAACTTAACAAAACACCTGCAGGTACAGATTGGAGTAGAAAACTTTTTTGATAAAAACTATCGATATTTTGCGTCTGGCTTTTCGGCTGGTGGCAGAAATTTCATGGTTTCAATAAGAGCAAACTGGTGAAAGTAGGGAAGAAACAGCCAAAATATTTTTTTTGACTGTTTCTCTATATGCAGCAGTTTAACAAAGTATTTTGTCTATATTTATGGGGTAAACAAAGCACAAATATGACAGAAGAGCTTATGCTGGCCGGATGTCTTTCCAATAATGCCGCTTCTCAAGAGGCATTGTATAGCCGATTTAGCCCCCGAATGTTGGGAGTTTGTTATCGATTTGCAAAAAACAGGGAAGATGCTGAAGATATGCTTCAGGAAGGTTTTATAAAAATTTTCTCGCAAATACACCAGTATAGAAGTGAAGGCGCATTAGAAGGTTGGATCAGAAGAATTATAGTTCATACCTGTATTAATTTGTTGAAGAAGAATAAAAAATTCTCCGACAGTTTAGACATTTCTTTTGCAGGTGCTGTTGGTATCAGGGAAGAAAGTATTCCTTCTATCATGCAGGCAAAAGAAGTAGTTGAATGTATCAGATTGTTACCAATCGGATATAGAACAGTATTAAATCTTTATGCGATAGAAGGTTATTCGCATAAAGAAATTGGTGGAATGTTGGATATAGAAGAAAGTACCAGCAGATCTCAATACACGAGAGCAAAAGCTATGCTGGAAGATGTTTTGGTTAAAAAGAAAATAATGTTGAAGCCAAAAGCCAAGACTTCTTTTTTTGGAAAAGTGGCTTCAAAATAGGATTTACCAAACTAACAAAGGAACCAAAAGAAAACTTGGGAAAGATGGACAGAGATTTTCATACTGACGACTTTGAACGATTGCTGAGAGAAAAGTCAGACGAATTCAGAATGTACCCGTCCAAACGGATTTGGCACAGCATTTACAATAATATTCATCCGGGGCATAAATGGCCATCTGTGGCAATGTGCATTACCCTTATTTCCGCATTGCTCTTAATAGGTTATCTTAACACAAGGAATGCCAATTCGTATAGCGGAATCAATAAAATTGACAGCAACAACCAGACTGCAGGGTTCATTCAGACAAAATCAACTCAAATAGTTTCTCCGGCAATAATTGCTGACGATATTTCCAGCACCGATCCTTTTGCAAAAAACATATCCGACAAGAAAACCAGATTTAAAAACTCAAGTTCAACCGAAAATTCAACATCTCTAAAATCTGCTTTCGATATCGCCTTAAAGACCAGTCAGCAAACATATAATTTAGAAACCTCGGTATCAGTTAGTACTATCGCAAGTAACGTTGATTTACTAACCATTAATCCAATTGATAAGAAAACTAACAGTCAGCTCGTATTAAATAATATTGCATCAACTGATGAAATTGAGGCTAATATTAAATCTCAAAAAGATTTAAAAACGATCCCTGTAAATGATTTTGTCGAAATGAAAATAGCAAACCAAGCTATCTCAACTATGAACGAATCACAGGGTGTGCAGTCAATAGATCATGCGGTTATAGTTGATTTCGGCAGTTATTCTACCCAGGAATTTAACAACGAAGAGGTTGGTACTAAAACTGCTATTCAGGTTGAAAAGATTGTATCGAAAATTGAGAATTTGAAGCTTGTTCCTACCAAAAATAAAATGGTAAGTACAGATGATAAAAACTGGATTGATCATTATGCATTGTACAACAGACCGGCACCTAAAAAGTGGGCAAATAAGCTAGATTGGCAAATATACGCCACTCCTACTGTTGTTTACAGGTCACTTAGCAGCAGTAGTGCATTTGGAAATACATTGAATGCAACTCCATTCGCAATCTCATCTTCCAATCAAAACATCAATTCCGCTGTAACTCAAACGCCTTCGCTGGGTTTTGAACTTGGAACGGGACTGAAATATCTGATTTTAAAAAATGTTAGAATAAAGGGAGGATTTCAATTAAATTTTACCCGTTATAATGCACATGCTTTTGAAAACTCACATCCTGTTGCTACAAAGCTGACGATGCATAATTTTGAAACAAAAACATCTTATGAGGTTTACAGGTCAACAGCTTACTCAAACAATAGTGGACTTGAATCTATAAAACTTCACAATGAAACATTCCAGATATCGCTGCCTATAGGTGCTGATCTAAAATTGATTGGTAATGATCGGTTAGCATGGAATGTTGGAGCAACCATTCAGCCAACTTTTGTTGCAGGGGGAAAATCCTATCTTATTTCCTCTGACAGGCATAATTATGTAAAAGAGACTTCAATGCTAAACAGGTGGAATCTCAATGCCGGATTTGAAACTTTTATTTCTTTTAAATCAAATGGACTAACCTGGCAAATAGGACCTCAATTTCGCAAACAATTATTTTCAACGAATAATAAAACATTTGCTGTAGAAGAGAAATTAGTAAACTATGGCATTAAGTTTGGAATTTCCAAAACTTTAAAATAATAATTTTTTCGGCTACAAATGATTGCTAAACCTTTATTATAATCCACTGATCTGCTCTGGCAAGTTCGTTATTGTTCTTTCATTTCCAATCCATCTGCGGTGCTTTTTGTTTAGATAGCCATTCTATGTAATTTTGATAGATGAAGAGATTTTGTTTCATTACAATTAGCATTCTAATATTTTATGGTTGTTCAAATAATGGTGAACAGTCACACCCATCACAGGAAACTAAGTCGGCAAAAACAGATTCATTTTTCCCGGTTACTTCATTTATCAAAGGCCAGATGATTACTTTAGATTCTTTGCCAATAACTCCATTACAATTGACGAGCATTAAAGGGAATACAGATTCTGCCTGGATTTCAAAAGATAAATTAAAGGATTTATATTCACCTTTTATCACGCCGGTGATTGATGAAACTAACCTGACTGAATATTTCAAAGAAAACAGTTTTAGTGACCAAACACTGAATGCAGTCACTTTTACTTATGATCCAATCGGAAAGCTTCCGGATTCAATCTCGCTTCGCCATTGGGATGTTTACATTCATCCTGAAACCGGAAATGTGATTAAGGTGTATATTGTAAAACAAGTTAAAATAGGTGGTCAAATAGTTACCCAACAACTAACCTGGCAAACTAATAAAATGGCTAAAATCTCAACCATTCTGAACAAACCAGATGGTAGTATGTCGTTAGAAAAAGAAGTGGTTCTAATTTGGGATTTTTCTGGCGTTATCAGGTAGCATAATTCATTTCATCGGATATTGTATGCAGATTATGATACCAGTCATTAACATTTTTGCTTCAATTGAACCCGTAATAAATAAAACTAAAAATTTAGAACCCAATCAACATGTGTTGACAATTTTGGTTACACAATTTACGCTAGTAGTTTATAAATAATGACACAACAGGAATTTTCAGCATTAGCAGATACTATCCCATTGCAAGCCGGCATATACAAGTACTATGATGCTGATAATGAATTGTTATATGTGGGTAAAGCGAAAAGTCTTCGCAAAAGAGTAAGTTCGTATTTTTCAAAAACGTACGTTAACTACAAAACACACGAACTGGTTCAAAGAATTCGTAAGATAGAATTTACGATTGTAAATAGTGAACAGGATGCATTTTTATTGGAAAACTCTTTGATAAAAAATTTTCAACCACTGTTTAATATCAACCTGAAAGACGATAAAACCTACCCCTATATTGTAATTAAAAATGAACCTTTTCCCCGGGTATTTTTTACGAGAAAAAAGATAAATGATGGATCACAGTACCTTGGCCCATATACTTCAGTTGGCAAAGTAAGGGAGCTGCTTGATTTTATTAAACAAAATATTCAGTTAAGAAGCTGCAAACTAAACCTAACTAAATCCAACATAGAAAAAGGCAAATTCAAAGTATGCCTGGAATACCATCTTGGAAACTGCAAAGGTCCTTGTGAAGGATTGCAATCGTTGGATGATTACAATGATGGGATCGATCAATTAAAAAATTTGCTGAAGGGAAACCTGTCGCCGGTAATTCACCATTTCAAAGAAGAGATGCACCAGCATGTAGAAAACCTTGAATTTGAAAAAGCTGAAATGATTAAAAAAAAGCTGGATCATTTACAAGTGTATAAAGCAAAATCTACCATTGTAAATGAACGAACTGGCACAGTAGATGTTTTTAGCATTTTAGAAGAAGGCGATACAGCCTACGTAAATTACTTAGCTGTAAGTAACGGTAGTATTGTGCTAACCAAAACCATTACCCTTAAAAAGAAACTGGACGAAACGGAGGTTGAGGTTTTGAGTTTTGCTATAGCCCAGTTAAGAGATACATTTAATAGTGAGGCAAAAGAAATCATTATCCCTTTTGCAATCGACTACCCACAAAAAGAAATCAATATTACCGTACCACAGGCTGGCGACAAAAGAAAGCTGCTGGATCTTTCCGAAAAAAATGTGAACTACTTTAAAGAGGAATTGAAGCGAAATAAAATGTTGCTGCTGGAAGACAAAACTTCCACTGAAATAAATGCAGTTTTGGTTCAATTGCAAAAAGATTTGCAACTTTCAGCAGTGCCTGTCCACATCGAATGTTTTGATAACTCCAATTTCCAGGGGAGTTATCCTGTATCGGCCATGGTTTGCTTTAAAAACGGACAACCCAGTAAAGACGAATACAGGAGATACAATGTTAAGACGGTGGAAGGCATCAATGATTTCGCAACCATGGCAGAAGTAGTCTATCGCCGCTATAAGCGACTTTCGGAAGAGAATAAACCATTTCCTCAACTGGTTATTATTGACGGTGGCAAAGGCCAATTAAGTTCGGCAATGGAAAGTATTAAGAGATTAAATCTGGAAGGAAAAACAACCCTGGTGGGATTAGCCAAAAACGAAGAAGAGCTATTTTTCTATGGAGACCAGGAATCAAAAAAATTACCCTGGGATAGCGAAAGCCTAAAGTTGATCCGGCGAATAAGAGATGAGGTACATCGGTTTGGAATTACATTTCACCGAAACCAAAGAAGTAAGGGCACCTTAAAAAATGAATTGGAACAAATAGAAGGTATCGGCAAAGCAACGATTGATGTACTGCTTAAAACTTTTAAATCTGTAAAAAATATCAAAGCAAAATCTACTGAAGAACTTGCGTCCGTAATAGGTAATTCGAAAGCAAAAATTATCACTAATTATTTAAGCACAATTAATAATATTGCTTTAGGCAAATAAAAACATCTAAACTAAATTTATGACTACATAAATAAAAAGGCCCCGGTTTTACTTGGGGCCTTTTTAATATCATCAAATTACTCATTAGTAACTCCATAAATCCTGTTCGTAGTTAAATATCTTCTCTTTGATTCTTTCCCCCTCCAACAGTTGGAAAACGCCATTATCTACTAAACCCTTTTGGTATTTAATCGGCATGTCAAATGGGTTATCGATGGTACTTTTAATGATTCTTCCGCTAAACATTCTGCTTTCAAATAATTCTTCCCAACTCATTCTTGCACCAAAGTTCTTGCCATTGTACACCTCGTGTTTTGCAAATATTGGTCTCATATCCGGGTAATATATCCAAAACATTTCTGTTTCACCAAGATCTATACCCGTTGAAGTAATCACCCTTTTTAAAGGAGCTATACCAAGAATTCGCCAGAAAAGTCGTGAACTCTCTTTGTCGAAAATCACTTCCTCTTTGATTTTGAATTTGTAGAACGAGTCTAAATTGACTTCCCGAACAACATCCTTGGTACCGGTTTTAACACCAAGAGAATCAAATATATCAACGATTTCAACTCCACCTGAAATTTTTTCAGCTACCTGCCCGATTGTTAAAGGTGTTGTAAACCTGTCGTCAATATTATCAAAAACGGTAACTGCGCTGTCTTGGATTGCTTTCATTATTATTGAAATAAACCGTTGGTTACCGTTGTTCTCATCTGCTGAATACCTAAAAGGTAAATTCATTTTTTCTCTGGTGTCAATTTCACGCCATATTTTATGACGGAAAACTGCATCATCTACTCTAATATGTTCATATGCCAAAGGAGTTCTGTCCCGGATATCTTTTGTTTCTACTGCTTCATCAGGACGAAGTGATTTCTTGATCTTTGGGATTGGCAAACTATCAATTTTTGGAGCTGGGGGAGGTACAGCCGCTAAAGTTGCAACAGAATCAATCTGTGCGGTCGGCGTAATTTTAGCTTTTGTTTTTGCCTTTGTTGTTTTGGTTGTATTGGTACGTTTTTGTACCGCACGCTTTTTGACCGGCTTTTTTTGAGCTTGCGCCATCGTAACACATAAGCCCATAAAAACAAACAACACAATAAACTTTACAGAATGCTTTATCATAGCATGATTTTTTTTAGATTTTAATATAACACTATACCAACACCCTGGATAGTCCGCTGTTTACCATCAGGTCCCTGAACTTTTACATTATCAAATGTAACACTTGTGCCAGGGCCAGCTCTTTGTATTAACGCACTAAGAGATGACAAATTGTTTGAGCTGATGGTTTGCATTTGTACATTCGCAAAATTTGCACCAGAAAAATAAACCATAGCACTTATTACACTAAAGTTAGCGGCAAAATCAAAGTTCTCCAATTCAGCTCTGCAATATTGCTGGCTTTTGAAACTACCAGATGTCATTCTCGTACCACCCGGTCCTACTTTAAATATTGGGTTAGGAATCTCCTTTACCCTAAACTCAAATTGAGTAGTTTTTTTATCTGCTGTTACTGTTATTGACGCTTTTCCCGGAGTAGTTACACGTGCAACCCTATTTCCATTAGAGCCACTTAGTGTGCCACCTGTCATAGAAACATTCGTTTTATCCCAACCGGAACCAGAAGAAATTGTGATTGGATTATCTACACCAATATAAAACACATTCATTTTATCTAGCATAACAGCAGCTCCTCCTGGTGTTCCCACTGTATATTCCACTTCTTCCGTACTGGTTTGTGAAACACCATTCTGATCAAGATATCGAATTGTAACAGGTACTTTACGTACCCCAGATCCGCTTGCTGATACTTTGTAGGTTCCCTTACCATCGATAACCGGCACATTAGATCCACCAATTGAAATCTGAGGCTGAGCAGCTGAACTGTACGCACCAATACCTGCAGTGATTGAAACTTCTTGTCCTGGCATTACGTAGTTCGACGTTTGACCAACAAGAACGCCAGTCTTATCAAATATTACAGCTACTGCTCCAATTTGTTCATGGCAATAAGTAACAACCTGATTCTCTGCGTTTTTAACATTGTTTTGGAATTTACTAAGCAAAGTCAAACCAGCTACCGTTGGTGTCATGTCGAAATATGCATTTGTAAATTCCTTTTTTGTACCATCTTGTCCAATTGGAGGTTCAACATCTACCGGCAAGGTCTTTGCAAATTTTGTGCTGATTGTTGGATCAATAGCCAGCATAGCTGCTTTGTAAGCTTTTAATTTCGCCTCCAATTCTTTTCCTTTTCCCTGCGTACCAAATAAACGGGAGGCAGCCTCAAGGTTATCTTCTTTAAAAGATTCTTTTCCGTCTACCAATTCTAAACCGGCAGCCATCTTAAGTTCTTTTTTCAAACCTTCGATGTAGCTGGTCATATCATCCGATAACTTTTTTGCCTGCTCAGCTTTCGGTTGCCATATTTTAGCTTTATCGGCCGTTTTTGAGTCAGCCAATTTATCGTTTAAAGATTTATATAATGTACTGTTAGCTGCAGCAAGGTTATTGCTTGAATTCTGCAAACTGGTATCAACCACTTTAAAGGCGTTCAGGATCTCACTTGATACATTCAATGCCAGCAAAGCTGTTAACACCAAATACATTAAGTTGATCATCTTCTGCCGGGGCTCTTTAGGTAAAGCCATAGTATTTCAGATTTACGATTGTTTTATTGAATTGATTGATTGTTTCCTATTTTCATCATAACTAACGAAATACATTTTGCTGGTTTCGTTAAAGAGAATCAATATAAATATTACTTAACCTGCATTGCACCTAGCATGTTGCCATACACAGTGTTTAATTTTCCCAGGTTGCCGGCTAACAAGGCAATTTGATCTTTCGCTTTATTTGCATCATCTACACTATTCATCATAGCGCTGCTAGCTTCAGCCATTTTACCGTAAAAGCTATTCAGTGCCTTCAGATGGTTATTGCTTTCTTTCAATTCCAATTCGTAAATGGTATTTAAACTTCCAAGGTTTTTAGTAAGCACCTGTACCTGCTCATGAAATCCTTTAGCACTTTCAGATGCATTGTTAAAAGACGACATAGTATTTGCACTGTTGTTGAATGCAGTAGACATCGATCCTATTGCCAGCGTTGCTTCCTTTGTTTTATTACCAAATTCGTTGGTTGATTTTACAATATCCCCGATATCAGACAATCCGCCTACGGTAGACCCAAGTTTTGAAAAACTTTCACTCAATTTTTTCAGATTCGTGGGAGTGATATCAGATTCCTGTAACATTTTTTCCATACTTTTTAGCGCCGGGTTACCAGATTCAGCCGGTGCTGCGGCAGGCATATGAGGTTCGGGAGGCGGAGCAAAAACATATAATAATGCATACCCCAGGAAGATACCAGCTTCTACATACAACCCAATTTTTAACCAGGTGTCGGCTCCGGGAGCATGGGTTATTTTGAAAAGCGCACCTAATAACACCGGCACCGCAGCCGCAGATACTAAAATGTTAAGAATACGATCGATTGGGCGAGATTGACCAGAAGCCATAATTTTTTTAATTTAAAATTTAATTGAGGGGGTTGAATTTATTATTTTAATATGCATTATACTCTCAGCTTATAATTTGCTTATAAGTATTTGCCCATATGTTCCATTTAGTTTTGGAAATGATTATTTGCCTTTTCTCATTACTGGAGGCAAGTCGATTACACAACGAAAGCCAATGTAAGATTTTGTTGTATCCTGGTACTCATAATTTCTGGTACTTGTCTGTAGAAAGTATCCAACATCTTTCCAACTACCACCGCGGATAACTTTACGCTTCATACGTGGAGGATCGGTATCCTTTGCATTCCAGCGAATATCAGGATTCATATCGTGTTGAAAATTATATCCACCTTCATAATATAATGAGGAAGTCCACTCTGCTACATTCCCAGACATGTTATACAATCCAAAGTCATTAGGCCAGTATGCATCAGCCCTAACAGTATAAAAACCACCATCTTCAGGATAATTACCACGACCAGGTTTGAAGTTTGCCAACAAACATCCTTTTCTGTTTCTTAAATAAGGTCCGCCCCATGGGTAAGGTGATTGTGAACGTCCACCACGTGCTGCATATTCCCACTGAGCTTCGGTTGGAAGACGGAAATCAGATTCGGTGATTCTTTTTTTGGATTCAAGAAATCCATTCAAATATTGTGTTCTCCATTCGCAGAAGGCACTAGCTTGCTTCCAGGATACACCCACAACAGGGTAGTTACCAAATGCCGGATGACTATAATATTTTTTTGACATTGGTTCATTGTAGGCATAAGCGAAATCTCTTACCCAACAAAGTGAATCGGGATAAATTTGGATGTCTTTTTTAACAATGAATTTTGACCTTTGAACGCCAGCATTTTCTCTCTTTGAGGCTTCTTTATAATCAAAAGTTTCAGAATGATAAATCAACTTAGAAGGATCTAATTCCTTTTTATTGAAAATACGATTGTCTGGCGTAAGGATCATGGCGTCAATTTTTTCCATGGTAGCTTTATCACCCCATTTAATTGTCTTCGCCTTTTTCCAGTCGATGTATTCATTACCATCCGGAGCTTGCTTAATAAATCCCATTTGCTTTGCAGCAATTGAATCTCTTACCCAATTGGTAAACTGGCGGAACTCGTTGTTTGTAATTTCAGTAGCATCCATCCAAAAGCCACTAATTGATACCTGCTTGTTACGGGCAGTATAGGCGTAGTTTACGTCTTCATCACTGGGGCCCATGTGAAACGTTCCCGGTGGAATGTAAACCATTCCAGGAGGTTTGGGAAGACTCCAGCTTTTGGCAGGTGCAACTCCGTACAACTGACCATCATTAGGCAAGTCTTGACCTTTTTTACTTTTGCCTAACATTTTACAGCCAGACAAGGATGCTATAGCCAATACGGCTATGATAATTAATGAACTGTTCTTCATTGTTTTAACTTTGAGGGTATGGCAAATGTAATGATTATTTTGAATTATGCTCTTCTCGTTACACTTTGCACTATCATTTTTTTGTAATGTTTAATAGCACAAGATTAAAAACGAACAACAAACCATTATATTGTGCTTTTATCTTGTTATTTTATTTGTGTTTCCAATCTGTTCAATTAATAATTGTATATCTGAAACTGGTGTTGAACATGTATAGTTTTTACAGCGATAAATCAATACTGGTTTCACTTCTGGCTTATTTGCCAGTAACGGATATTTCATGTTTTCAGTTGTCCCAGACATTACAATTAAATTAGGAATAAAGTTTAACAATATCTTACTGGTTACTGCCAAATGATCGGTTCCTATTACAGCTATTTCATTCATTCCAGCCTTTTGTTGAAGCAATAATGAAGCCCAAATTCCAAACGATCCAGGGTATTTGATAATGGAGGGTAATAATACTTCTACCATTTTTGTCGCCCGAAGGCTCCAATCTGGCTTATCAAAAATAATTGCCAATTGAAACAAGTTTTCAGCCATAATCGCATTGCCTGATGGCGTAGCGCCGTCGTATATTTCCTTTTTTCTTACTATTACATCTTGCTGATTTAAATTAGTAAAATAAAAGAAAGAATCACTTTCATCACTAAAATTTTTAATTACATACTCACAATAGTCACATGCGCTTCGGATATATACATCATTTAAGGTTGTTTTATAAAGTTGAATGGATGCCGCAATCAGGTTTGCATAATCATCCAAAAACGCAGGATAATTTGCAAAACCATTCTTATAGGTATGCTTTAATCCCAAGTCTTCATTTACGTCTTTGAATTTGTCGACTACAAATTGAAAGTTTTTTACCGCCAAACTTTTATAGGTCTCATGCTGGAGTACAACACCTGCCTTTGCAACGGCCCGTAACATGAGAGCATTCCATCCTAGTATAATTTTATCATCCAAAGCAGGCTTTACCCGTGTATCCCGAACCGCTGATATCTTTCGTATACACCGATTGATAACCACAAAAAAATGATCTTCCTGGATGTTCTTCACGCTTAAAAAAGAATTTATTGGCGATAATATTCTTAAAATGTTTTTTCCCTCCCAGTTACCTTCTTCTGAAATATCATAGAAATCACAGAATAAGCCGGCATCATCACCCAATAATTTATCAATTTCCCCCTTTGACCACACATAATATTTTCCTTCTTCGCCTTCGCTGTCTGCATCCAATGCGGCATAAAATCCTCCTTCCTTATCCAATAGTTCGTTGGTAACAAACAATATTGTTTTGTGTATCGCATCTTCGTATTTCTTATCTGCTGTAATCTGGAAGGCATCACACAAGATACTAATGAGCAACGCATTGTCATATAGCATTTTCTCAAAATGAGGAGCAAGCCATTCATTGTCGGTACTGTACCGGGCAAGTCCACCCCCTATATGATCATAGATTCCTCCTGTAAGCATTTTGTCTATAGAAAGCAAGGCATGCTGCAAGGCATGTTCATATCCTGTAAAATAATGGTACTGTAACAGGAACTGAATGGTGAATGTTTGCGGAAATTTAGGCGCTTTTCCAAAACCACCCCATTGTGTATCTGCCGTTTTCATAATTGCAGCAAACATCGCATCACATTGTTCAATTGAAACCATTGGATCACCATCATTTCCGGAAACACTACTTTCTTTTAAACTAAAATTATTTGATTGCTTAAGATGGTCAGTCAGGTTCTCGGCCTGGGATTCTATTTCATTTCTGCGATCTTTCCAGGCAGTACAAATACCCTGTAAAACATCCGTCCACGACGATCTGTTAAAAGCTTTCACAGGAGGAAAATAGGTGCCTCCAAAAAAAGGTTTTGCATCGGGGGTTAGAAAAACATTGAGCGGCCATCCCCCACTGCCACTGATTGCCTGAACCGCATCCATATAAATATGATCTAAATCTGGCCGCTCTTCCCTGTCGATTTTAATATTAATAAAGGAGTCATTCATCATCTGTGCCACTGATTCATTCTCAAAACTTTCCCTTTCCATCACATGACACCAATGACAAGCTGAATAGCCAATGCTGACCAGAATTACTTTGTTTTCTGCTTGGGCTTTTGCAAGTGCATCTTCGCCCCATGCATACCAATCTACCGGATTATGGGCGTGTTGCAGCAGGTATGGGCTGGTCTCATTAATTAAACGATTGGTGAACTTATGCTGCATAAACCTACTGACAGTATTTTCTGTTTGTTTAAAATAAAAGTGAATACAAATTATTGAAATTTATCCATGGGCAAATTTCAATAATGCATCAATTTAGTAACCGGCAAATGAAATACGAAAATTTAAAAGGAGAAGTTTCTTCGATAATGTTTTCTTTAACCCAATTTTGAATGGGATTGGGTGAGGTTTATTTTTTCTTTAATGAAGTGAGGTATAATTCAAGGGCGCTAACCATACTGGGAGCTTGTGGCTGGGGTGCTTTTATGTGGAGTGTAAGACCTGCTTCTTCTGCAGCCTTAAATGTATTTGCACCAAACACTCCTATTTTAGTCCCGTTTTGTTTGAATTCAGGAAAATTTTCAAGCAAACTTTTTACACCGCCTGGTGTAAATAAACAAATCACATCAAAATTTTTAGCGATTACTTCCTTAATATCATTGCTTACAATCCTGTATAAAACTGGCGTTGCATATTCACAATTGTGATCTCTCAGCCAGTTGGTAATTTCGCTATCAAAGGATTCTGAACAGGGATAGAGGAACTTCTCGTTGTCTTTATGCTTATTGATTACATCAAACAAACTCTTGTTGGTACCGTCTGCACCATAAAAAACTTTTCGCTTACGATATAAAATGAACTTTTGCAGATAAAGCGCAATCGCTTCAGTGATACAGAAATATTTGGTATCCTGCGAAATATTAGTTTTCAACTCATCACAGGCACGAAAAAAATTATCAATCGCATGGCGGCTCGTGAAAATAATAGCAGTATAGTTGGTGATCTCAATTTTTTGCTTACGAAATTCTTTTGCCGGAATACTATCCACCACGATGAATGGGAAAAAGTGTAATTCTATATTATGCTTCTTCGCCAGATCGAAATAGGGCGATCGATCACCTTCGGGCTTTGGCTGAGTAATTAGTACTTTTTTTACCACGTTATCTTTTGATGCTTGGTTTATTTCGCCGTTGTTAGCCATATCGGATCAGTTATTATGATTGGCTTCACAAAGTTAAAGACTTTTACTTAATAAAAGTATCAAGCCCTTGTATATCAACAAAACCGGAACAATTTCAATGCCCACTACGTATAAAAAAAAATGAACCCCATTTATTTTCAATTGATTTTGCAACAATCCATAAGAGCGAAAAAAACGCAGTAAAAACATTAATGCAATTAGTAGTAAAGAAATGACTATAGAAACAGTAACTAAAGTAGGCATTGAAAAGGCTATAATCACCGTAAATGGAATTAATAGCACTCCTAATATCTTATTGATCAGGAAAATAATAAACACATAAGTATTTGTAGTTTCTTTATATCCGGTTAGCCAACCAGTAAATTTTAAGCCAATAAATTTTACCAGGTATATTATTCCCAAACTAAGGGAACAATATAATACCATCAGCCAAAAACGCTGTGGCTGTATCCAATTATAATAACGCAACAAAAAATAGACATATACGCCACCGCTCAATACAAACAAGACATTAAATAAAAGAGAAGGTAACTTGGCCTGCAAAAGCTGATCAGTTAGCTGGCTCTGGCGAAGCGAGGCATTAAAAAACACCCGGAATAAATTATTAAAATACCGGGTATAGAAAAAACGAAAAAATCCAAGGATGGCAGCAAGCGTTGCAAGTAAGTAAAAAAAACTCTCCTGTGAACCAGGGCTTCTAACCTTATTTACCATTGCCTCAGGTTGGCCACTCCAATTAAGGAATTGATTTTCCTTGAGTAATTTTTTTGATGTGTATGAATAAGAAACAGCCTGTTTAATGATCGTATCTTTTTTTAAGATGCTGTCTGTTTTTAAAAGTAAGGTATCGGAGCGTGTTGACAAAGTGGTATCCTTTTTAATAGTAGAATCATTCTTTGCCAATATGCTATCAGGCTGCTGGGCGAATAGCAAAACAGGCAACATAAAAAGAAATAGAAAGGACAATACCTGTTTCAACATTATTAAATTAAGCCGCAAAATTAAAATGATTTTACCTAGAAAAAATTAATATATCCAAAATGTATCTTTGCTGCCTGTCTTAGATCAAGTTTTAAATCATTTCTTTTGCCTACCGCAAAACTCATATTCAACAAGCCTGCTTTGGTTTCAAAAACCAGTCCCAAACCTGCACTAATAAAGCTGTTACTGGTATTGATTTGCTGATATTTATTTTTCACCAAACCAGCATCCATGAACGTGAATAGATATGAATTTAACCCAACCAGATTGCGAAATTCTACCGTTAACACACCATACCGGGTGGCATAAATACTTTCTTCATCAAAGCCCCGCAATAGCCTATATCCTCCTATCTGGAACAATTCATTTCGAAAAACACTTTGGCTGCTGAATACCCCACCGTTAAAAGCTGTTTTCAACGCACTGCCTTTCCCTACCGGAAAATAATGTGCCGCCGTTAGTTTTGCCCGCAACTGGTAAGATTTTAGTTTAATTGAATCATACAAAGTAGCGTAGTCAAACGAAGGACCCTTTAAATTTAAAATTTCATTATTGCGGCTAATCTTTTTTGTCCCTACTGAACTGATCAGCCTGAATTCATTGCCCGATCTTGGATTAAACCGGTAATTGGTGGAATTTAATTCATAATCGAGCCCGATATTTACAGCCCTTACATCGATATTGGGAGGAAGCTCTCTGCTTGCTTTCACCAAATTGGTATCTACCCCCGAGGCCAGCAAAATGCTACTTTGGTTTTGAATAAATATTTTACCCGATTGATTGGCTGACAACAAATACTGAATACCCACTTGCGCATTCAACTGTAAAAACGTAGAATCCTTTTTAAATAGATCAAAAGAAAAATCAAATCCGAAGGCCGACTTAAAAATATAGGGCTGCTGATAACCAAGGTTTAACCGGGGCGAACTTATTTGCAATTGTTGCCAGTTGAGTAAAATAGTTTCGCCATTGCCCAATGCATTGCGCAAATTCAAATTGACATCACCTGTAAATTGTAATTTATTGGTTTGACTGTTGGCAGGCAATACTCCCAGCAGAAAATTGATCTGGCTGCTTTTTTTAGGTAAGAGATAAACATCCAACACCGAACCGGAACCCAACATTAACAACTCGGATGGCTGTTGTTCCTGCAAATAAGGTAATTCTAAAAACCGTTTACTCACCTGATCCAACTTATCCTTATTGTAAATACTTCCGTTGGGAATACTCAAATATCGTTGCAAAAAACTTTTGGAAATTTTCACTTTCCCCTTCACACGAATGCTATCAATATGATACAACGGACCTTTTATTACTTTTAAACTGGCAAGCATCGTGTCAGGCGTTTGCTGAATACTGTCAAGCAAAACACCTGCAAAGGGATACCCATTTTTTTCATAATAATTTAAGATACGCTCCTTAATGAATTGCAACTGCGCAATATTAACCGGCTTATTTAAATATCCCTTTTCAGTAAACCCACTCATATCCAACGCTCTTTTTTCAATTCCGGCAGTGCGCAATTGCACAAGAACCTGTTGCGACCCGAGGAATAACTGCACGCTGGCAAAGGTGGAATCATAGAAAACGGAATCAACCGAAGCAGCGAGATAACCTTTGGAATTAAGTAACCCGGTAAGTTTGTTCACGTAATCGAAACATTGCACCTGGCTGGGGAATGAGCTTTGCAATTTAAGGGGCTGAGATTTAAAGGAACTATCTTTGCCAATGTAATTTATTTTAAGCAGGTATTGATTGGATGGCAGTTGCTGAGCGCATACATTGAAGGAATGACAAACTACAATAAGCATTGTAGCAAACGATAAATATTGTAAAATAGTTTTAATAGCTGTCATTCCTGAATTCAAATCTAAAGTCTAAAATTGTAAATCAAAAATCTTTGTCAGGCATTTATATTCATATTCCGTTTTGCAAGCAGGCTTGTCATTATTGTAATTTTCATTTTTCCACCTCACTTCAGTTAAAAGATGAGCTGATAGCTGCATTGGTAAAAGAGATTCAACTTACTCCAACCGATACCACCAATAGTGGAAAAGAGTTTTGTGGAACCATTTATTTTGGCGGCGGCACACCCAGCATTTTATCGATAGATGATCTGTTGATGATTATGGATGCATTGCACAACAAATTTTTAATTGCCCCGGATGCTGAAATTACATTGGAAGCCAACCCCGATGATATTTCCCCCGCAAAATTAAAACAATGGAAACAGGCAGGCATTAACCGGTTCAGCGTAGGTATTCAATCATTCCTAGAAACCGAATTGCTTTGGATGAACAGAGCGCATACTGCTTCCGAGTCAGTGCGATGTATTGATGCAATAAAAGAGGCGGGCTTTACCAACTATTCAATTGACCTGATTTATGGCTCCCCTTTATTGAGCGATGAAGACTGGATGAAAAATGTGCAAACTGTTATTGAAAAAAATATACCTCACATCTCCTGTTATGCATTAACCGTAGAGCCTAAAACGGCGCTGGACAAAATGATTGCCCAACATAAAAAAGAACCTGTTGATGCGGAAAAGCAGGCTAACCAATTTCTGTTATTGATGGATTGGATGGAGCAGGCTGGTTATGAGCACTATGAAATTAGCAATTACGCCAAACCCGGAATGCGAAGCAGGCATAACAGCAGCTACTGGCAGGGGAAACATTATTACGGATTTGGCCCCTCTGCGCATGCTTACAACGGCAAAACAAGAAAATGGAATATCGCCAACAATGCCTTATACATCCAGGCATTGAAAAAAAACACGATCCCGTTTGAAGAAGAACTGCTAACAGACATTCAGCAACTGAACGAATATATCATGACTGCTCTGCGTACAATTGAAGGAGTTGACCTGGAAA
>Ga0209181_10002045_pt1 | contig 33696 bp, 40 predicted proteins | sample MAT05_FD_187208 | JGI IMG/M metagenome (GOLD analysis project Ga0209181, IMG submission 187208) | Freshwater microbial communities from Lake Fryxell liftoff mats and glacier meltwater in Antarctica - MAT-05 (SPAdes) (version 2) | ecosystem: Environmental > Aquatic > Freshwater > Ice > Liftoff... | reverse complement strand
CTGGAGGCGCATACCAAGGTCGTGGGGCGGGGGATTCTGGTGGATGCGGATACCCATGCCGCGATCGGGGACCGGGTGCCGATGTACGGCATGGGGCAGGTGCAGTTCAAGGGGAAGGGGGCGGCTGTGGGCATATTTGGGGTGGAAGGGTAAGTGGCTCAAAGCTTCGATGCGGCGGTGCGTACGACAAGGTCCACCCTGCCCGTCTCCTGCACAATCGTCCGGCCCGGCGCTCAGCCATGATCTTGACGGGCCGCTGCGGCCACGACAAGCCCGGGCACCGGCGCAGAGCTGCAGGCAAACTGGTCCAGCCGATCCGCTCACGCAGCCATCTGAAGGGGCTCGGGCATGTGGCGCAACTGCCGGCGCAGTATCTTGCCGAGGTTGGACTTGGGCAAGGGCTCGGTCCGGAACTCGACGATCCGCGGGACCTTGTAGCCGGTCAGGTGCAATCTGCAATGCGCCAGCAGGGCCTCTTCGGTCAGCGCTGGATCCTTGCGCACGACGACGATCTTGACGACCTCGCCTGATCGCTCGTCGCGCTCGCCGACGGCACCGACTTCGGCCACGCCCGGATGCAGCGCCACGGCGTCCTCGATCTGGTTCGGGAACACCTTGAAGCCCGAGACGATGATCATGTCCTTCTTGCGGTCGGTGATCTTGAATGCGCCGTCCTCGCTCATGTAGCCCATGTCGCCGGTGCGCAGCCAGCCGTCGCGCGTGAACAGGTCGGCGGTCTCGTCCGGGCGGTTCCAGTAGCGCGCCATGACCTGCGGACCGCGCACGCAGAGTTCGCCGACCTGGCCCACCGGCGCCTCGCGGTTGTCATCGTCCCGGATCTCGACCTCGGTCGACGGAAGCGGCATCCCGATGGTTCCGGTCCAGTCCGCGATGTCCAGCCGGTTGGAGGTGACCCCGGGCGAAGCCTCAGTCAGGCCATAGGACTCGATCAGCGGCACACCGGTGGCCTGCTTCCAGCGTTGCGCGACGACCTGTTGCACGGCCATGCCGCCCGCATTCGCCACCTTCAGGGCGTGGGTGTCGACGTTGGCGAACCCAGGTTCGTCGAGCAGTGCCCGATACAGCGTGTTGACGCCGATCATGGCGGTGAACGGGTAACGCCGGAGCTCGTGCAGGAACGCCGGCATGTCGCGCGGGTTGGTGATCAGGATGGCATGGGCGCCGATCTTCAGGAACACGAGACTCGAGGTGAGTGCATAGACGTGATAGAGCGGCAAGGTGCAAATGAACACTTCCGAGCCGTCTCGCAGACCATGCGCGATCCAGGCCGCCAGTTGCTGCAGGTTGGCCACCAGATTGCCGTGGGTCAGCACCACGCCCTTGGCCACGCCCGTGGTTCCGCCGGTGTACTGCAGGAAAGCGACGTCGTCGGGGCCTAGCGGCACGTTGTCCAGGGCGAGCCCGTGGCCTGCCCGCAACACGGCGTTGAACTCGATCGCACCGGGGATGGACCAGGCCGGCACCATTTTTTTCACGTACTTGACGACCAGATTGGTCAGCCACTCTTTTGCTGCGGGAAACATGTCGCCGACCTCGGTCGTGATGACGGTCAGATGCAGTTCCGGGTTGCGCTCCAGCGCCTGCTGCACGGTGAGGGCGAAGTTCTCCAGCACCACCACGGCCACCGCGCCGGAATCCACGAGTTGGTGGTCCAGTTCAGGCACGGTATATTGGGGGTTGACGCTGACGACCACCAGACCGGCGCGCAGCACGCCGAACAAGGCCACCGGATACTGCAGCAGGTTGGGCATCATCAGCGCCACCCGGTCCCCTTTGCGCAAGCCCAGAGACTTTTGCAGGTAGGCGGCAAAGGCGCCACTCTGGCGGTCGAGATCCTCGTAGGTGATCATCGCCCCTATATTGCTGTACGCAGGCTGCTTGGCAAAGCGTTGGCAGCTGCGCTGCAACACGTCTTTCAGCGAAGCGAACTCCTGCACGTCGACGGTCGTCGGGATGCCCTCAGGGTAGTGACTGAGCCAGACTCTTTCCATGCATGCCTCCGGGTGTCTCGTACGGAATTTCGCACAGGAGATGCTGACGTGCCGGGGCCGCCGCTGTCTGTTCGGTATCGAACCAAGCACCACGCCTACCCCGGCTCCCAAGCGATCGGCGCCCCCGTCCTGGCAAGCGGCACTTATTCGGTGCGAAGTTCACAAACCAGCGGCAATTACCCGCGCCCTGCGCAATTTCCGGCCCCGGTACAAAATGTCACCAATTGCATCCAGGCGTTGCCGACTGTTGCCGATCTCCTGGTCCAGGTCCGACATCCACCCACCCACCGTGAGGGAGCTCTCCGTGCCGATGACATTTCTGTGGCCGCAGTACCTGTGGCTTCTGCTGGCGGTGCCCTTGCTCGTACTGGTATATGTCTGGCTGCTGCGTCGCAAGAAGAAGCTGGTGCTGCGTTACGCCAGCCTGGCGGTTGTCAAGCAAGCCGTCAGCCCCGGCATGGGCTGGCGCAGGCATGTGCCTCCGGCACTTTTTCTGCTGGCCCTGGCGATGTTGCTGCTGGCGGCAGCGCGCCCGCTGGCGGTGGTAACGCTGCCGTCTGACCACGCAACGATTGTGCTGGCGATGGATGTGTCTTTGAGCATGCGCGCCACCGACGTCAAGCCCAACCGGCTGGTAGCCGCCCAGGACGCCGCCAAGGCATTCCTGCAGGAACTGCCCAAGAACATCCGCGTGGCCATTGTCACGTTTGCCGGCACGGCCCAGCTGGTGCAGCCGGCCACCTTGAATCGTGAGGACCTGGTGGCCGCCATCGACCGGTTCCAGATGCAGCGCGGTACCGCCGTGGGCAGCGGTATCGTGGTGTCCTTGCAGGAGCTTTTGCCAGACGCGGGCATTGACCTCAGCGAGATGATCTATGGCCCAGGCCAGAAACATGGCAAGAGCCTGGACGAGCCTGAGGCTGGCAAGAAGCCGAAAAAGGAATTTGTGCCGGTGGCCCCTGGGTCGTTCGAATCGGCGGCCATCGTGTTGCTGACCGACGGCCGCCGCACCACCGGCGTCGACACCCAGGAGGCAGCCAAGATGGCCGCCGACCGTGGCGTGCGCGTCTATTCAGTAGGCTTGGGCACGATCGACGGCGAGGTCGCAGGCATGGAGGGCTGGTCGATGTACCTGCGCCTGGATGAGCCTTCGCTCAAGGCAGTGGCTTCCGCCACCCAGGGCGAGTATTACTATGCCGGCAATGCCGAGGCCCTGAAGAAGGTCTATGAGAAGCTCAGCAGCCGGCTGCAGGTGGACAAAAAGGAAACCGAGATCTCCGGCCTGCTGGCGTTTGCCGCCGCGCTGCTGGCCATTGGCGCGGCGACGATGTCGCTGGTGTGGTTCAACAGGATTCTGTGACGCGATCGGCCTTCGCGGGGGCCGGCGGCTGCAAGGCCCGCGCCAGTTGGTCGGCCGGCCCGGACCATTCCGCGTCCTGAGCCACTGCTTCGCGCAGGAAAGCCGCCTGCGAATCTGTCCAGATCGGCGACTCATGCAACCGCAACCCGGGAGCCAGCGGGCGGTGGCTGGCAATGAACCCGGCGATGCCTGCCGGGTCGTCGGGCAATCCAAGTTGCGCGAACAGCTGGCTGAAGCGGGTTGTGGGTGCGGGCATCATGGTATCTCCGGGGTCGGTGGGGAGGGTCGGCAGTTCACGATGATCACACCGCCCACGCACGCGATCGGTGCGCTGCAGCACACATCAGGCGCCAGGGCTCGGGGCTTCGGCCGAGAACACCATGCTGCCTGCCAGACCGACGGCAGCGCCGATGGACACCGTCTGCCCGATCATCGCCAGCACGGGAGTCGACGAAAACGCCAACGTCGCAAACGCGATGAAGGTGGAGCTGGCTGCCAGCAGCACCGACAGGCTGGCCCGCTGGCGGGCGCCAGGCTCGGAGGACAGGGTCGCAAAGAACAGCGTGTAGTTGGACACCACGCCCACCACCAGCAGCAGCGAGACCAGATGGAACACCGTCAACTGGCCATGCAGCAGCCACAAAGCCCCGCAGGTGATGGCCAGCGTGGTGCTGATGGCTGCCACCATCGACAGCACAGCTCGCGGGCGGCGCAGTTGCACCATCAACACGACAAAGATGCACAGCGTGCCGACGAGTGCGGTCTGCATGGCCCGCTGCCGGTACTGGGCCACCAACTGCTCGACATCGCCCTGCAGATCGATCAAGCCCACCCCCGGCAGCATGGCGGGCTGCAGCAGGGCGCGAGTCTCCCGGGCCGGAGGTGCGCCGCGCAGCAGCACCAGCACGGTGACGCCGTCGGCCGACTGCATGGTCTGCGCACTCAGCCAGGCGCCCAGAACGGTGCCTGCGTAGTGGTCCGGGCCCAGTGGCACGCGCGCGCGGGTGGTGGCTACATCGGCCAGGAAGGGTTCGAACGCCTGCGCTTGCAGGCGGCCCCCGCGGGTGGCCTCTGCCACCCTTGAACGCAGCACTTCGTCAGAGGGCAGCGCCGCCTGCCGGGCGCGCTGTACGGCCTGGCTGGGCAGCAGGTCCGTCGGGCTGTCATAGCCGCGCAGCAGGCCCCGCGCCACCAGGCCGTCGAGCACCCGGGTGGTCGCCTCGGTGCGCTGCAGGGCCTGTTCCAGGTCTGCGCCGCGCACCGACAACAGCGTGCGCAGGTCGGGCACCCCCACCTGCTCGCGGTACTGCAGGTCGCGCCGATTGTCTTCCGGGGAGCTGGCGGACAAGGAATCCAGGCTGTCCATCCACAGGCCGTCGCCACGCTGCACCAACAGCGCGGCGAACCCCAGTGCAGCCAGCACCACCGGCCAGCGCCAGGCGCGCAGGTGCTGGCTCAGCGGCAGCAACCAGGCGAATCGGTGCGCCGACCCGGCGGTTGTCGCCGCCGGCCTTTGAAGCCATACCGGCAGCAGCCAGCGTGTGCACAGCACCGCCACCAGCAGACCGCCCATCGAGAACAGCCCGAGCTGTTGCAGACCGGCAAAGCCCGAGAAGTACATGGCCGCAAAACCGATCATGGAGGTCAGCGCTGCGAGGTAGATCTGGCGCCAGAAACCCGCCTGCGGTGCGTCGTCGGCCCCCTTCTGCACGAAGGTGTAGATAGCGTAGTCGACAGCCTCGCCAATCAGGGTCACGCCAAAGGCCAGCGTGATGCCGTGGATCGTGCCATAGGCCCAGCCCACCAGCGCAAACCCGGCCAGCGCGCCGGTGGCCACCGGTACCAGCGCCAGTACCAGAAAACGCGGGCTGCGCAGCGCCCACCACAGCAAGGCGGCGACCAGCGCCAGCGCCAGCAGTGCCAGCTGGTGCGCATCCTGGCCGATGGCATCGTGCGCCATGACGTTGAAATAGGCGGCGCCGGCCATGTCCACCACCGGCGCGCGCTGCCCTGCGGGCCATTGCAGCAACACCGCGTCTGCGTTGCCGCGGGCGATGCGCAGCGCGTCGCGCAGTGCGTCGATGTCATGGCCCCGGGCGCGCGTTTCCATCAGCAGCAATGCGACGCTGCCGTCCTGCGACAGCCAGACGCCGGCACCGCCCAAAGGTGCGGCCTGTCGCGAGGCCCGGTCTAGCAGCTGCAGCGCGGCGAGTGTCGGGTCGGCGGCGGCAATCGGCCGGATCAGGGCGCCGCGGGCCGACGCCAGTGCGTCCTGCAACTGCGCGAATGCCTGACGCAGGCCATCCTCCGAGAACTGTTGCGGGGTGGTGCTGTCTGCCAGCAGGTATCGGGCGGCAAACAGGCGATCGCGTTCGGCTTCCAGTGCGTCCAGGTCGCCGTTGCTGACCCATGCCAGCGACGGTTCGCGCGCCAGCCGCTGGCGCAGCGTGCGGCTGGCGCCCACCAGGGCCTGGGTCTGCGCGGCAGACGGGCGGCTGTCGGCAGCCGCTGGCTCCAGGCGCAGACCCAGAATCAGGATGCGCGTCGACAGCCCGTCGCGCAGCTGGTCGATCATCAGACGCTGGGTCGCGTCGGCTGGCCCAGGCAGAAAGGACGACACGTCGGTCACGACCGTGCTGCGGTTCACTTGCACGGCGCACGCGGCCACGAACAGCAGCCACAGCAACCAGCGTGGCCAGAGGCGGGTAGTCATCGCGGGGGTATCGCCATTTCGATCAGGTCCCCGTTGATCTCGGTGGTGTCGATCTGGCGCAGCTGGGCGCCGACGCCGCTGACCAGGATCTGGCGGATGCCTCGGCGCGGCTGCGCTCCGCGCGGCAGCAGCAGCAGCTTCCAGGCCTCGAAACTGCCGCTGAGCCGGGTGTCGAACGCTTGCCGCAGCAACTTGTCGTCGCCCGTGAGGACCGCGCGCAGCCCGAGCACGTAGCCCGACAGCTGGCCCTGCGTATCCATCTTCACGATGGTCGGCGGTGCACCGTTGCCGGCGTCGATGGTGAGCGTCTCGGAAGTGATCGTCAGCACCTCGCGGATCGGGCTGGTGGTGCGCTTTTCGATCGTTCCCGGTGGCTTGAAGCTCAGGGTGCCGCGCAGCTCCAGCGGGCTGGCGTACAGGGGTGAGGTGCGCCGCTCGACGAAAGGGGTGCCGCTCATCGGCTGGGCCGCGACGGCCAGCAGGATCCTGCGCAGGCGCTCATCCTCACTGCCGTCGGCTGGTGCGGGTGCCGGGCGCACCTGCGCATGCAGCGCCGGCATCATGAGCGTCAGCAGGGTGAAGGTGGCCCATGCCAGCCGGGTGCGCATCGTTGCCATGGTGTCGCCGTCAGCGCAGCTGCTCCCTGATCGTGTCGATGACCGTTTCGATCACCTCCAGCACCGTATTCGGCAGGCCAGCGGGTGGCTCGGGCAGGGTCGGACGGTCCGGGCGCGAGCGCGCAATGTCGAACCGGACCTTCGGGTCGATCCAGTTGTTCTTGAAGGCCTGCTGGAACACCTCGCCCACCATCGGCAAGGCACTGCGCGCGCCCTGGCCCCAGTTGCCCATGGTCACACTGTTGTCGTTGAAGCCGACGCGGGCGCCCGCCACCAGTTGCGGGCTCATCAGGATGAACCAGCCATCGGTATTGTCCTGGGTGGTGCCGGTCTTGCCAGCCACATCGGCCGTGATGCCATAGCGCGAGCGGATCGCCGTACCGGTGCCCTCGTCGATTGCGCCGCGCAAGGTGTTCACCAGCGCCAGGGCCTGCTTGCGCGGCATCGCCGGCGCGGGCTCGGTGTCCACCGGAGCCGCAAACTTCTCCAGAACCTTGCCATTGCGGTCTTCCACGCGCAACAGCAGCAGCGGCGCGTGGTAGATGCCGGCGTTGGCCAGCGTCCCATAGGCGGTGACCATCTCGATCAGCGTGACCGGGCTGGTGCCCAGCCCCAGGGACAGCACCGGCTCCAGCTTGCTCTGGCGTACGCCCAGCGCCTGTGCGAGTTGCACCACGCGCTGCGGGCCGACCTTCTGCATCAACAAGGCGGTGATGGTGTTCTTTGACTGCGCCAGACCGTCGTACAGCGTCGTCGGCAGCCCGGTCGGCGGCGACGCATCCGATGGACTCCAGACATCGCCGCCGGGCAACTTGATCGCGACCGGCTCGTCCATCAGCGTGTCACCGGGCTTGAGACCTTGCAGATAGGCGGCGCCGTAGGCGAAGGGCTTGAAGGTCGAACCCGGCTGCCGTCGTGCCTGGCTCACATGGTCGAACTGCTCCGTGGCGAAGTCGCGGCTGCCCACCCAGGCCCGTACCGCACCGCTGCGCGGGTCCAATGCCACCAAGCCGGCCTGCAGGGCCACGCGATCCTGGCCGGCCTTCATGCGCCCATCCGCCAGCGACTGCAGCTGGCCCATCTGGCGTGCAACCGCCTGCACAGCGGCCTTCTGCAGCCGGCCATCCAGCGTGGTGACCACACGCAGACCGTCGGTCTGGATGTCATAACCCTTGTCGTCGGCCCAGGTGACGAGCCACTTGCGCAACTGCTGGGCCACGTGCGGCGCCAGGCCCAGCGGCACCGCCTGGCGCTCGAAGTCCAGCTTGATCGGGCGGCTGCTGACAGCGTGCAATGTGCTGGCGTCGATCTTGCCCTCCTTGGCCATCTGCGCCAGTACCAGGTTGCGGCGCTGGCGTGCCCGCTCGGGATTCTGCACCGGGTTGTAGTAGCTGGTGCCCTTGAGCATGCCGATCAGGGTGGCGCTTTCCAGCACATCCAGGTCACTGGCTGACTTGTCGAAATAGGTGCGGGCCGCCACCTCGATGCCGAAGGCGTTGTACAGAAAAGGGACGGTGTTGAGATAGATCTCCAGGATCTCGCGCTTGGAGTACAGCGCCTCGATCTTCAGCGCCGTGATAGCCTCCTTGGCCTTGCGGTGGATGCTGGCGGCACGGCCGATCTCGTCCGGAAACAGGTTGCGTGCGAGTTGCTGGGTGATCGTGGAGCCCCCTTGCAGGTCCCCCTGCAGGGTGTGGAACACGGCACTGGCGGTACGCACCAGGTCGATGCCGGAGTGCTCGTAGAAGCGGCGGTCCTCGGTGGCGATGAGTGCCTCCACCACCGGGGGCGCGATCCGGTCCAGTGCCACCCACTCGCGGTTGATGCGCCGGTATTCGGCCAGCACGGTGCCGTCCTGACCCAGCAGCACCGAGGGCGTCTCGCTGCGGGCGCGGCGCAGGTCGCCGATGCTGGGCGTGAAGGGCACCAGGGCCAGCAGATAGAGCAACAGCAGGCCCGGCAGGCACCACGCTGTGCGCCAGGGATGCGCCCGCGCCCAGGCCATCGCCCGCATGCCGGTGCGGTGTGCGACGTCGAGTGCGGTTTGCAGGGCAGGGCGCATGGGCAGAGTTTACGCAGTGCCGGTATGTCGAGTCGCTCCGGCCCTTTGGCTGCGTCGCCGGCCGGGCAAGGTTATGCTTGGACCCCATGCGTTTCACCGGAAATATGCGCAGCATCCTGGCGATGCTGCTGGCGGTTGTGTTTTTCTCCTGCATGGATGCCATGCTCAAGGTGCTGGCGGGTGCCTACCCGCCATTGCAGGTGACCGCCCTGCGCGGGCTGACGGCGGTGCCCTGGGTGCTGGGTTACGTGCTGTGGCGCCGCCAGCTCGGCCTGGTGTTCAGCCGCCACTTGCGCTGGCGACTGCATCTGCTGCGTGGGCTGATCGGCGTGCTGATGATGGCGCTGTTTATCTTCGGTTTGCAGACGCTGGGCCTGGCCGAGGCCTACACGCTCTCCTTTGTGGCGCCGCTGCTGATCACGCTGCTGGCCGTGCCGGTGCTGCAGGAGGCGGCTTTGCCGCGGCACTGGGTTGCGTTGGCTGTCGGGCTGTGCGGTGTCGTCATTGCACTGCGGCCAGACCAGGACGCGTTTTTCAACCTCGGTTCGGTGGCGGTCCTGGCCTCGGCGGTGTGTTACGCGCTGTCGACGGTACTGGGCCGGTTGATCAGCCGCACCGAACCCAGCGTGACCCTGGTGTTCTGGACCACTTTCAGCATGACCGTGGGTGGCAGCGTGCTGGGTGCCGCCGACTGGGTGGAGATCCGTGCCGTCCACTGGCCGGTGCTGCTGGGCCTGGGGGTGACCGGCACACTGGCGCAACTGTGCGTTACCGAGGCTTTCCGCCACGGCCAGGCCTCGGCCATCGCGCCATTCGAGTATTCGGCCCTGATCTGGGCCGTGGCGTTTGACTGGCTGATCTGGCGTGCCGTGCCCGATGCCTACACGCTGACGGGCGGCGCCGTGATCATCGCCAGCGGCTTGTATCTGATCCGGCGCGAGGCGCCGCGGGGGGTGGTGGTGCTGCCGCCATGAGCGACCGGCTGGCCGACTTGCATGCATTTGCCGAACGCCATCGGCGCTGGGTGGTGCTGACCGGCGCTGGCTGCAGCACGGCGGCGGGCATCCCCGATTACCGCGACGCCAACGGAGCCTGGAAGCGCAGCGAACCGATGCGCTTCCAGTTGTTCGTTGCCGACGCGCTGGCCCGGCAGCGCTACTGGGCCCGCAGCATGCTGGGCTGGCGCACCATGGCGCAAGCCAGTCCGACCCTGGCCCACCAGGCGCTGGTGGCGCTGGGTGCGGCGGGCCGTATTACGCTGCTGGTGACGCAAAACGTGGACGGCCTGCACGATGCCGCCGGCAGCCAGGGCGTCCTGGATCTGCACGGGCGCATCGACACCGTGTGTTGCCTGGGTTGTGGCGCCCGTTCGCCGCGTGCAGTGCTGCAACAGGAACTGCTGCGGCGCAATCCGGCCTGGGCCGCCCTGCAGGCGCGCAGTGCCCCTGACGGCGATGCGGATCTGGAACAGCACGACTTTGTCCGGTTCGACGTGCCGGCCTGCGACCGGTGCGCCGGCATGCTGAAGCCCGATGTGGTTTTCTTCGGCGAGGCGGTGCCTCGCGAACGCGTGGACGGCGTACGGGCCGCACTCGCGCAAGCCGATGCACTGCTGGTGGCAGGCTCGTCCCTGATGGTGTACTCCGGCTACCGTTTTGTCGAGGATGCGGTGGCCGCCGGCAAGCCGGTGGCGGTCATCAACCAGGGTCGTACCCGCGCTGATTCCGTGCTCACGCTGAAGGTGGAGGCGGATGTAGGGCCGGCGCTGGAGGCATTGGCCATGGGCCTGCCGAGGCAACCAGGGCGTCTGCCGGAAAGGGCTGAAGAAAGTCGCGGCTGAGGTGTGCCGGAGCGTCCAGCCAGTCGCCAAACGCCGCCGCGGGCAAGATGACAACCATGCGTTTTTCATCCTCCGGTTTGTGGAAGCAGCGCATGAGGGCGTGGTCCGGGGCCGGGATGGTCAGCATCGTGTAGCTGTGCACCAGCGCGCCGGCCGGGCTCTTCCAGGTCGTCCACAGGCCGGCGATGCCCATCGGCTGCCGGTCGGCCAGCGTGAAGCGGGTTGCCACCGCGCGGCCGGAGCGCCAGTCGGGCTCGAAGATCGCATCGGCTGCAATGATGCAATGCTGCGCCTTGCGCCAGGCGTCGCGAAAGCTTGGCTTTTCGTGCACCGTCTCGCTGCGCGCGTTGTAAGTGTGCCGGGCCAGTTTGGCGTCTTTCGCCCAGTGCGGAATCAGGCCGAACACGCCGATCGATGCCTCCAAGAGCGGCGCCGCCACATCGCCAGTACCGTGACCGCGCGGCCGGCGCAGCATCAGCCCGTGGTAGCCCGGCCAGACATCGTACGGTCCGATGTTGTCGGGCGGAACGACACCGAAGCGGCGAAAAAAACGTTCGCGTTCCTGGATCGCCTGGTAGTGGCTGCACATGCCCGGGACATCGCGCGCGGCGCAGGGCCTACTGCTTGCGAATCATGATCGACTTGACCCAGGCCGAGCCATTGGACGTTTCGACCCTCAGGAAGCCGTCTTTTTCCTCGCCGCCGTAGATCACCTCGTCGGACTTGCCCAGGGTGGCCACCACAGCACCGCTTTCAGCGGCGGTGCGGTAGGCTTTCACGCCAGCGATCTTGGGGACATACACATCGCCGGCCTGGCCTGCACCGGCTGGCACGCTGCCAATCGCGTTGGCCTGGCTGGCGGCACCGGCCTTGGCCTGGATTAGCGAGGGGTTGTTGCGAACAGCCACCACGATCTTGTTCCAGTTGTCCAGGAACGAGGCCGATACGATCTTGCCCTCGGCCGTGTTGGAGTATCCGCCCAGGGCGCCGCCCCCACCGGCGCCAAAAAGCACGGCGCCGATATTGAAATCGGTCTTCTGGGCGCTGCCCTCGGCCGCCGCCACCTGCAGGCCCGAGCGGGTATCGGCCATGACCATCGAGGTTTGCGCCTCCTTGAATTTCAGGCCACCGGCGATCGCGCCAAACAGGCCCAGCGCACCACCGAAGCCGGCCAACCCGCCGCCCACACCACCTGCGTTGGGGTTGGAGAACACGACGCTGGGAGAGACTACGAAGTCGGCCGCCACCATCTGGCCTTGGCCGATGTTCTGGCCGCCCTGCAACTGGCCGCCCGAGGCCAATGCGCGCTCTTGCATGAGATTCTGAAAACCGGCGCCGCGCTCGACGATCTGAAAGCAGTTGGACTGCTGCACTATCAGGCGGATCATGCCGGAGGGCGATTGCAAACCGATCCTCAGCAAGGCCTGTAATACGGCGTCCTGGGGCTCGACCACCGCCAGCGTGCCCTTGGGCGCATCGCATCTCTCGACCTTGGTGGCATCGCCGGCCGGGCCGCTGGCGCCGCCCAGGGTCTGGGCTTGCGTGGCTGGTGCAATGGCTAGCATGCCCAGCGCCAGGCAGGTGGCGGACAGGACGGACGGAGCGCAATCGCGGCGAAACAGGAACATGGGCTTCTCCATGGGATGGGTTGATCTTCCGCAAAGTATAAGCATTAGGGGCACCCTCAAGCCGCCTCTTTGGCGAAGGTCAGGCGGTGGTGCCAGCAGCCGTCTTGCGGCGGCGATCCCAGGCAAGAGCCGCCAGAGCGGTGCCCAACAAGGCCAGCGAGCCCGGCTCAGGCACGGCTGCCGGCGGGTCGGCCGTGATCATGTCCTGGTGGGTGTCTGAATCGAGAGTCATGATGAAAGGCTTGCCGATGGAGGCAGAGGTCAGTATCGAGGCGCGGAAGGAGTTCCAGGCGGTCTGGGTACCGGCCTCGAGCGCATCGGCCTTGAAGGCGCCGCTTGTGAGATCCCATAGGGGGTCGGTTTCATACTTGCTTTCCCAGATGCCCAACTGGATGGCTGCGCCCTCGTGCCGGGTGGTCGGATATAACCAGGCATAGGGGTCCTGGACAACTTTGCCTTGGTTGAGTGTGGCGTTCACGGCGCCCAGGAATTGCCGGGTGCGGTCGACTTCGCCGTCCAGGTTGATGCGGAAGTTCACCACCGCGCCGTGGTGGATGCCCTGGTAGATGTCGTAGCAGTACATGAAAAGGTCTTCGGGCTTGCCAACGAAGATCGAATCTGAAATGCCGACCGCAGGGCTGCGGGTGCCTTGAAAACGACCTGCGGCCACAGGGTCCGTGCGAGGAGTGCTGCTGCCAGGGCGGGTGTAGGTGATGAAGACGTTGTCTGAGCCGGAACCGTTGAAGATCGGGTTATCAAACTGGACCATCACGCTGGGCAATGGTTCGGCAAAGCAGACACTGGCGGCGGCACAGGCCAGGATCGCCAAGGTGTTTCGGAATGTTTTTATGGTGTTTGCCAGGGAGTGATACCCAGTCCATTGCACGAGCTGTGCCAGCACCATAAGTAATTGATTTAAATAGATATTTTCAAGAAAATAACGCCTGAAAAATGGTTGTGTAGCCTTTACCGACAGTGATGACGTGAAATATTACAAATTTGTCGGAAAAGCTTACAAATCGGATGTCTGGCGTGCGGACCGCCCTGTTTCAAGTCAATAATGGGGAGGAAGTTCGTCCTGATGGGGGTGTAGCCCGGAGGCTGCAGCTCCCTGTCGGCGCAGCGCCCGCACCTCGCGTAACAGCATCTCGATCTGCGCCTGCTGGCGGAACACGGTCTGGTTCAGTGTGTCCAGCAAGTCCTCGGCATAACTGCTCTTGATCTCGAGGTCGGTCAGCCGATGGTCTGTGGTGTGCAGGTGGTCCATGGCCGTATTGGACCCGATTCCAGAGTCTGTCGGCGCATGTGCTGGTGCACCGACCCTATAGAAGTGCCAGTGCGCGCCGATAAGAACTGTAGATGCAGTGGCCCGTGACAAACCGGGAACTGCACGACCGGCGGCGCAGCAGCCGTCCGCAAGCAACGACACGAAAGGCACCTATGTCCAGCACCTCACCCCAGCTTCAGGGTTCAGCCGCCGACCGGCAGGGTTGCCTGGCCGAAAGCGCGCACAGTGTCTCGTCTCCGGGCAACAACAGCGGGCCTGAACCCTCACCCGATACCGCACCGGCGCGGCAGTACGTTGGGCGAGAGGCGCGCGCCGGGATGGCGCCCGCCGCCCAACTGAGCATTGCCAGCTGGTACGCGATCAGCGGCACGGCCATGGCCTGACCGGTATGGGCGCCGGAGGACTATCGGCCGGCTGGTGGTTTCAGGGCGCGACGGCAATGCACTCGATCTCGTAGCGCAGCGCCGGCGACAGGCAGCCGGTGATCGTGGTGCGCGCCGGGTAAGGCGCCGAGAAGTACTCCCGGTACAGGTGGTTGAATTGCACCAGATCGTCGGCATCGCGAACGTAATTGCGCGTCTGCACCACGTGGCGCAGGTCGCAGCCGGCAGACTGCAGTACCTTGCGCAGGTTCTCGACCGAGCGGCGAAATTCGCCCTCGAAGCTGTCCGAGACAATCTTGCCAGTGGCATCGACCGAGGCCTGGCCGGACACGAAGACCAGGTTGCCGACCTGAACCGCCGGGCTGAACGGCAAGTGCGAGACGGGCGTGTCCGCCTGGCGCGGGTAAGAGACGGAGGGGTGCATTGGCGGCATCCTGAAGTGGCTGGAATGCCTATTTTTACCCACACCCAGGTGCGGCTACGGGGTAGGATTCATCCTGAATAGCCGGAGACCTCGATGACCCCTCTTTCCTCGATCGCCCTGTCAGGCATGAACGCCGCGCAGCAGCAGCTCCACGCATCTGCAAACAATGTGGCCAATGCCAATACGCCGGGTTACCGCCGACAGGAGGCGGTCCAGAAGGCCCGGCCCGAGGGCGGCGTGACCACCGAGATCCAGCGCGGGAATGCCGAACGCGCCGCACTCGAAGCCGACCTGGTGGCGCAGTTGCAGGCCAAGAATGCCTATCTGGCCAATATGTCGGTGTTTCGCACGGCAGACCGCATGGCCGGCGCGCTGCTCGACAAAATGGCCTGATCTGTTTCGCCAGGCGCAGCAAAACTCAGGAAAAGTCTTCTTCCCGGTATTCATCGGCCGCGCGCTCGCCATGTGTGGCGGCGTGCACCTCGCCCTTGCGCAGGTCGACCCGGCGAATCTTGCCGGAGATGGTCTTGGGCAACTCGCGTGTGAACTCGATGCGTCGCAGCCGCTTGTAGGGTGCCAGTTGCGCACGAGAAAATGCGAAGATGCTGGCTGCCAACTCGCGCGAAGGCGCGAAACCGGCCGCCAGCACGATGAAAGCCTTGGGAATTGCGTGCCGGACCGGGTCCGGGCTGGGTACCACGGCAGTCTCGGCAATCGCCTCGTGCTCCAGCAACGTGCTTTCCAGTTCGAACGGGCTGATGCGGTAGCCGGCCGCCTTGAACACGTCGTCGGCGCGGCCCACGAACGTGATGTAGCCCTCGGTATCGCGCATCGCGACATCGCCGGTGCGATAGTAGCCGTTGCGCAGGACCTCGGCGGTCTTTTCGGGGCTGTCCTCATAGCCCTGCATCAACCCGATGGGCCGCGGGTCCAGCCGCAGGCTCACCTCGCCCTCGGTGCTTTCCTGGTCGTCCACGTCCAGCAGCGCTACCTGGTAACCGGGCAAGGGTCGGCCCATGGAACCGGGCTTGACCTTCTGGCCTGGCGAGTTGCCGATCTGCGCCGTGGTTTCGGTCTGGCCGAAGCCGTCGCGCAGGGTCAGCCCCCACGCATTGCGGACTTGGTCGATGACTTCCGGGTTGAGCGGCTCCCCGGCTCCGATCACCTCGCGCAGTTTCAGCCGCCCGCGAAAGGATGCCAGGTCTTCCTGGATCAGCATGCGCCACACCGTTGGCGGTGCGCACAGGCTGGTGACACCGTGCTGGACCAGCGTATGGAGCAAACCGGTCGCACGGAAGCGAGCCACGTTGTGGATGAATACACAGGCACCTGCATTCCATGGCGCGAACAGGCAGCTCCAGGCATGTTTGGCCCATCCGGGCGAGGAAATATTGAGATGCACATCGCCGGGCTGCAGCCCCAGCCAGTACATGGTGGAGAGGTGGCCCACCGGGTAACTCTGGTGGGTATGCAGTACCAGCTTGGGCTTGGCGGTGGTGCCCGAAGTGAAGTACAGCAGCAGCGGATCGGTGGCGCGGGTCGCGCCATCGGGCACGAAATGGACGGGCGCGGCCTGCGACTCGGCATAGGCGCGCCAGCCAGGCTGAGGCTCGCCGACACACACCCGCGAATAGTCGCCGGCCAGCGTTGCGAACTTCGGCACATGGGCACTGTTGGCGATCACGTGGCGCACGCGGCCGCGCAGCAGGCGATCCTCCAGGTCACTGGGGGTCAGCAAGGCCGTGGCGGGAATCACGACGGCGCCCAGCTTGAAAGCAGCCAGCATCGACTCCCACAGTGCCAGCTCGTTGCCGAGCACCAGCAACAGGCGGTCGCCGCGGCTCACGCCCATGCTGCGCAGGTAGTTCGCCAACTGGTCCGAGCGCTGCGACAGCTCGGCATACGACCGGAGACACTGGCTGCCATCCTCTTCGACGATGTGCAGCGCCGGCGCAGGGTTGTCCCGGGCGATCACGTCAAAATGGTCGAGTGCCCAGTTGAAGGTATCGAGTTGCGGCCACTGGAACAGCCGTACTGCGGCATCGTAGTCCTCGCGGTGCGCAAACAGCAGGTCGCGTGCCGCATGAAAGGCCTGGGTGCTGGGGTTCATTCGCGGGGCTCCTGTTTCGAAATGCGCTTGGCTGGCGCTGCCGCATTATGCGCAAACGACCGCAGTTCCGGGAACCTGCCAGGCCGTACGGTCGGACCCTCCCTGACCCAGGGGTTGCGGCCCGATTTACTTGACCAGCAGCACAGGCATGGTCGCGAGGTGGATCACCTTGGTGGCCACCGACCCCATGATCAGGCCCATCACCGTGCTGAAGCCATGGGTGCCCATGACGATCATGCTGCAGCCCTTGGTGGTGGCGAATTCGACAATGGCAGGTGCGGCTTCACCCAGCAGCAGGTGTGACGAGTGTTCGATACCGGAGCCCGCGAACCGGGCAATTGCCGCCGACAGCACCTTGTCGCCCGCCTCGCGGTGGTAGTCCTCGATGGTTTTGCCGTCGATGAAACGCGTGATGTCTGCGGACAGCGGCGTTCGGACATGCAGCAGGTAGACCCGGGGTCTGACCGCCTGCGCCTGCTCCACCACATGGTCCACGGCACGGAGCGACGGTTCGGACCCGTCCAGGGGAATCAGCCAGCTGGTTTGCATGGGGTTCCTTGCGTCTATTGGTCGGAGGGTGTCACGGGGATCTCGACCGCCCTGGGGCGGGCCTGGCGGCTGCTGATGATCTTTCCGGTGACCACGACCATCAGCGCACCTGCCGCGCCAAACACGTAGCTGGCCATCGGGATCGCAGCCGCAACGCCAGGTGGTGTGGCCGGGTCGGTCAGTACCATGCCGCCGCCGATCCAGCCCAGAAGCGCCGCACCCAGGGTGATGACGACGGGAAAACGGTCCATCAGCGTGAGCACGATCTTGCTGCCCCAGACCACGATCGGTATCGAGACCAGGATGCCGAAGGTGACCAGCACGATCGAGCCATGCGAGGCGCCGGCTACGGCGATGACGTTGTCCAGGCTCATGACGGCGTCTGCCACCACGATGGTCTTGATGGCAGCGGCCAGCGTGGTGCCGCCGTCGATCGCATCATGCCCGTCGTCGTCCCCCTGCAGCATCAGCTTGGTGCCGATCCAGAACAGCAGCAAGGCGCCGACGATCTTCAGGTAGGGCAGGGCCAGCAATTGCAGGGCAAAGAAGATCATCACGACCCGCAGACCGATGGCGCCGACCACCCCCCAGAAGATGCCCTTCCTGCGTTGTTCCGGCGGCAACTTGCGGCAGGCCAGCGCAATGACGACTGCGTTGTCGCCACCGAGCATGATGTCGATGGCGATGATTTGGGCAACCGCAATCCAGAACAGGGAGGAGGTGATATCGGGCATGGCAGGAGCAGGGCCTTGAAAGGGGGGCATCTATACCCGCGGCAGCACAGAACACCGGGCAGTTTAGCGGGCTTTCACCGTAGTCGATCGCACTGCAGCAAGCCGTTGGCGTCCGGCGATCGGGTCAAGTGGTATGGTCCGCTGATGAAGACACAAATCGATCATCTGGTGGTGGTGGCATGCACCCTGGAGCAGGGAGTGCAATGGGCCGAGGCATGCATGGGCATCACGCCCGGCCCAGGCGGTTCGCACCCGCGCTATGGCACGCACAACCGGCTGTACAAGGTTGCGACACCGACATTCCCCTGGGCCTATCTCGAGATCATCGCGATCGATCCGCAGTCGCAACCGCCTTTGTGTGCACGCTGGTTCGACATGGACGACGCACGGCTGCAGGCGGCTGTCGCCGAAGAACCGCGACTGGTGCACGCCGTCGCCAACACCGATGATATTCAGGCAGCGCGTGGGGCATTGCAGTCTCTGGGCCTGGACCGCGGGCCGGTGGCACAGTCCAGCCGGGACACGCCACGCGGACTGTTGCAATGGCAGATCACGGTGCGAGACGACGGGCAACGCTTGTTCGACGGCGCCTTGCCCAGCCTGATCCAGTGGGGTGCGTCGGGGGCCGCGCAGCCGTTGCAACTGCATCCGCGCAACAGCTTGCCGCGTTCCGGCGTGTCCCTGCGCAGCCTTGCCATCACGCATCCGCAGGCCAGCCTGCTGCAGGCCGCCTTCGCGGCCGTGGGGCTGCAGGGTGTCGGCGTGACGCAGGGCCCGGCCAATATCGTCGCGACCCTGCGCACGCCCAAGGGCGAGGTGCAACTGCAAAGTCTCGGTTTATAGGCCGGCCCTGCGCTGTCCTTCAGGGCTTGCGCGGTGTGCCGTGGCCCAGCAGGCTGAGCAGCCCGACCAGCGCGGCGCCGGCGGCGGCTGCAATCAGTACCGCCTTGACCGGCTCGTCGCGGATGTAGCCCTTGGCATTGTCCGTGGTGTTGTGCACCGAGTCCCGCAACTGCTGGGTGTTGCTGCGCATGCGCGCGATCCCACTGCGCGCGAGGGCCTGGGTCTGGCTGCTGACGCGGTCGACCATCGGGGACACCTGATGACGCAGGTCTTGCACGTCGTTCGCCAGGCCATCGAGCGCCTGGTTCAGCGCGTGCTGCGTCGATTGGATCGCGTGGTCTGCAGAAACCGCAGCGCGGTCGGCAAAATTGTCGTACGTTGCGGAGTTGGCGTTGGTGATCATCGGTGGGGCTTTCAAAAGTGGATGGAATCAAGGGGCGGCTGGTGAGCGGCACTGACAAGGAAGCCGCCAGGCTCGAGCCAATGGGTGAGGGTGGTGACAGCCATGAATCCAGCAGCCGCCAGCGCAATGGCCATTGATAGCAGGATGTTCCTAGGGACCGACGCCCGGTTGAGGTCGGCGTGTTCGTCGGAGGTGCAGTCCGGAAACGCGCCACCATGCATCCAGCTGCGCAATTGGCTGTCGGACGACAACGCCAGGTTGCCTTGCCGCTGGCCTGGGGGCACCTGACGTGGGGAGCAAGGCTGGGCGATGGACGCGGAGTTGCGGAGGGTATCCCGGTCAAAGAGCATGGCGGTTTCCACTTCAAGGAGACAAAGGTGCGGCAAAGCCGCACCCGGTACCTAGGTTAACGCCGCGTCTTGCACTGCTCTGTGCGTTGGCGCACCTTACATTGGCAACCGCCTGCCTTTGGTTGATGCGCTGGCAGGCGTGATCAATCGTCGTCACGTGCTTCGTGCGCTGCATTCGCGGCGCTCCATGGCTGCGCCGGTACCAGGCCATGCGGGAATTGTTGCCATTCCCACCCAGCAAATACCAGTTGCGCCGCAAGCAGCAGCATGGCAAGCCAGGCCCGGTTGGCCTGGACCAGATCCGGGCCCGCGCCCTTGACCCGGCCGTTGAGCATCGGCAGCGCCTGGTTATTGCGGCGCAGCAGGCTCAGCCCGACGATCAGGGCCACGTGGCCGAGAACGACTGCCAGAAACGCATTGCCGAAGAACTCGTGTACGTCCCCCAGCCAGTCTCCACCCAGGAAGTCGCCCCAATCGTTGTAGGTGGCGTATCCGCTCAGGGTGAGTGGCACCACCAGCAACAGCAGGGCCACGATGGCCATGGCCATCAGCAGGTTCTGTCCCTGGCGCCAGTTCACGGCGGCGCCGGACGGCTGTTGCAGCCCCCCGATGGCGGCGCGCACCCATGCCGGTGCACGCGCCAGCTTGCGCAGCATCAGACCCAGCCCGGCGTGGCGGGGACCGAATGCGCCGTAGAGCAATCGGAACCCGAGCAGGCCCGCCAGCGAATAACCCAGCGTGACGTGCAAGGCGCGCCAAGGCTCGCTTTCGGCTGTGACATACGCTCCCAGGAAACTCAGTGCGAAAAGCCAGTGGAACATGCGCGTCGGCGCGTCGGTCATGCGGCGGCCGCGCCCTGTTGCGCCAGGGGAGATGCCGGACACTGCCGGGTGAATCAGGGGAGTGGAGGCCATGGTGGTTCCTTGAGATGCTCAGTCTTGCCAGTAGCGCCGCATCGCCGGGGTCATGCCGGCCGGGAACTGGATGTTGTGTTCGTTGAAGTCGCCGCGCGTCGCTCCGGTGTGGCAGGCGGCACAGTTGGCAGCGCTCTTGACGCTGGCAAGGTTCCAGGTTGCGCTCTGGATCTGCCGGTGCTTGCGTTCGAACCAGGCAGTGCGCGTGATGCGGTCCTGCGGCGGCTCTTCGCGCACACGCTTGTAGGTGCCGGCATGGGCGCGCAACCAGGCCACCAGTTGCTGGGTGGTGGCCGTGTCGAGCGACGCGTCGGTGCCAAAGTGCTTGTCCAGCCCGGACATGATGCGCTGCCATGAGGGCGCGGGCAGCATACCGGGGGGATAGGCCAGGTGGCAGGCGGCGCACTCCTGCACAAAGGCTGGCGGCGCGCCGGCCGGAATGCCGATGCGGCCTTCGGCATGGGCGGCCGTGACGCAAGCCAGGCCCAGTGCGCCTGCCAGCAATGCGCGTCCCGCCCTGCGGGCATGGGTCCGGTCGCCTTCGGTCAGCCGTGCGGCGCTCATAGCTTCAGGCTCAACAAGTAGGCCAGCACGTCGGCCTTTTCCAGTGCACTGCACTCACGCTTGACGACGTCGTTGCAGTTGCGTCGGAACCATTTGTCCACCTTGGCCGTGCTGGTGAAAGCCGCGGCATTGGCTGCGGGTGCCATCGGGTCGATGGCCTTGCCGGTGCTGGCGTGTTTGCCGGCTTGGGTGGGCGGGTTGCCATGGCAGGAGGCGCACGACCATTCGCCGCCCTGGCGGCTGGTGAAGAAAATCCGCCCGCGTTGCGCCTGTCCGGGTGCGCCGGCCTGTGCGCTGAAGCGCTCCAGCTGCCGGGCCGGCGTCGTATCGGCCGCCTGTGCCGCCAGCGCAGGCACCAGGCCGGCGGCGGCCAGCATCAGCGGGACGATCCATGCGGGCCGGTCGCGGCGCGGTGCAGGGTGTGTCAGTGTCATCGGGGCTCCTTGGGAAAGACCGCCAGGGCGGTCAGTGCAGGTATTGTTCGGCCCGGGGCTTGAACCTTTCCTGAAGGCGACGTTCACATCCGGTTCATGTTCGGCGGGTGACAATCCTGCGATGCAGTGCCCCGCCCGCCCATCCCACGCGCCGTTGGCGCGCAGGTGGCAGGCGGCCTGCCGCATGCTGTTGGTGGTGGCCGCTGCTTGCATCGCGTGCGCCGTGCCGTCGGTTCAGGCCAGCGGCAAGGACGACCACGAACGCGCGCGCGCCGCCGTGAAGGCAGGCGAGGTGCTGCCGCTGCCCGTGGTGCTGGAACGCCTGCAACGCAGCCATCCGGGGCAGGTGCTCGAGATCGAGATCGAGCGCGACCAGGGCCGTTGGATCTACGAGATCCGCCTGATGCAGACCGACGGGCAACTGCTCAAGCTCGAGCTGGACGCCGCCACGGCGCAGATCTTGAAAGTGCGCCGCAAATGAGGCTGCTGCTGGTCGAGGACGAACCGACGCTGCGGGCCCAGCTGCGCACCGGGCTGCTGGACGCGGGCTACGTGGTCGACGCCGTGGACAACGGCCGCGACGCCCAGCACCTGGGCGAGACCGAGGTCTTTGACGCCGTCGTGCTCGACCTCGGTCTGCCGCAGGTCGATGGCCTGACCGTGCTCCGGCACTGGCGGACGGCAGGCCGCACGCAGCCGGTGCTGATCCTGACTGCCCGCGACAGCTGGCATGAGAAAGTGGCGGGGATCGATGCCGGCGCAGACGACTACCTGGCCAAGCCGTTCCACATGGAGGAGCTGCTGGCCCGTATCCGTGCGCTGATCCGGCGCGCCCAGGGGCTGGCGTCGCCGCTGCTCCACTGTGGCGCACTGGCGTTGGACACGCGCAGCGGGCGGGTGACGCTGGACGGTCAGCCGGTGAGCCTGACCAGCCACGAGTACAAGCTGCTGTCCTACATGATGCACCGGCCCGGCAGTGTGGTATCACGCACGGAATTGACAGAACACATTTACGCCCAGGACTTCGACCGCGACTCCAACACCATCGAGGTCTTCATTGGCCGGCTGCGCCGCAAGCTGCCACCGGAAACCATCGAGACGGTGCGCGGCAGGGGCTACCGGCTGGTGGCGCTGCCATGAGCAGCGCAGAGCAAGGGTCCGCCGAAGTTGCACAGGCTCGCGGTGCCGCCCGTGGCAGCTCCTGGGTCCTGTCGTTGCGCTGGCGCCTGCTCGCCGCCACGCTGGCAGCCCTGACGCTGGCGCTGGTGCTGGCTGGTGTGTTGCTGGCGGGCTTGTTCCGGGACCACGTGCTGCGCCAGTTCAGCAGCGCACTCACGGCGCAGCTCGACCAGGTCACGGCCCGACTGGACTTCGACACCACCGGGCAGCCCGTGCTGGACCCGCAAACCCTGAGCGACCCGCGCTGGACCCGGCCTTACTCCGGCCTGTACTGGCAGGTGGATGCCATCGCCCGCACCACCCTGCGGGGCGTTTTGCGCTCGCGCTCGCTGTGGGACAGCCAGTTGGCGGTGGAGGACGATGCGCTGGCCGATGGTGCTGTGCATCAGCATGTGATTGCCGGGCCTGGCGGCGCGCGTTTGCAGGCGGTCGAGCGTACGGTCCGGAGTGACGGCACGTCGACCGCGCGCTGGCGCGTGGTCGTGGCGGCGGACCTGCGCGAAACCGAGGCCGCCGCCGGGCGCTTCAACCGCGTGCTGATGGTGTCGATGGCGGTACTGTTGGTGCTGCTGTGCGCCGCGGCCCTGCTGCAGGTGCGGATGGGCCTGGCGCCCCTGAGCACCCTGAAGGGCGCGCTGGCCGGGCTGCGCGAAGGCCGTTTGCAGCGGCTGGAAGGGCGGTTTCCCCAGGAGCTGCAGCCGCTGATCCATGACTTCAACAGTGTGCTGGACCGCAACGCCGAAGTGGTGGGCCGCGCGCGCACCCAGGCTGGCAACCTGGCCCACGCGATCAAGACACCGCTGGCCGCCATGGCCCAGGCCGCTGCGCACGCATCGACCCACGGTGGCGAGTCGGAAGGGCTTGCAACGCTGGTGCGCGAGCAGGTCGAGGTGGCGCGCCGACATGTCGACTGGCACCTGGCGCGCGCAAGGGCGGCTGCCGCCCAGGGCATGCCGGGCGCGCTGGTGGCAATCGACCCGGTGGTCGCCGGCCTGCTACGGGTCATGGAGCGCGTGCACGCGGCCCGCCACCTCGACCTGGCCTGGCAACCGCAGCCCGATGGCTTGCGCTTTGCGGGGGAAGTGCAGGACCTGCAGGAGATGCTGGGCAACCTGCTCGACAACGCCTGCAAATGGGCGCGTGGTGCGGTTCAGGTGTCGGCGGCACTGGTGGGTGAGGGTGCGGCGCGGCGCCTGCAGTTGCGGGTGGATGACGATGGCCCGGGCATCGGTGACGACCAGCATGCCCTGGTGGTGGCCCGGGGAGCGCGGCTTGACGAGTCGGTGCCCGGCAGCGGCCTGGGGCTGGCCATCGTGCAGGAACTCGCAGGCCTGTACGGCGGCAGCCTGCATCTGGGGCCCTCATTGCTGGGCGGCTTGCGGGCCGAATTGCTTTTGCCCTGCGGCTGAGCTCTGCCGGGCGGCCCCAGGCTTACAGCCAGGCCCAGATTGCGGCCAGGATTTTGCGGCCGGGCAGCTTGACGGGCAATCGCCAGAACAGGCCTGAGCCGGCAGGCGGGTAGTAGGTGTGCCTCATTGCCGTTGCGCGCCTGCGGGTGCGGGAATGCCCTGGCGCAACCATTCGACAACTGCGACTTCTGGCTCGCGGTGCTGCCAGCGCTGGTCGTTCCAGAGGTCGCGTGCAACTTCGTCGCGTTGTTCGCGGTGCAAGCGCGGCCACTGCGCGTGCAGCCGGGCGGAGCAGCGGGCAACCCATTCATTGGTGTCCATCGATTTTCTCCTGACATTCGATCGTACTGTTGTTTCGTACAGTATACGACGGGATCAGGACAATCACCAGGTTCGGAGGCTTCCCGGCTGGCCGCCTGCTAGCATGTTGCATCCGATGACTTCAACTTCAGTAACCTCTGCAGCCGACCGTCGGATCTCTGCGCGCCAACGCTACCACGGGCCGATTGCCGTGCGGCTGCAGGGCGGCCGGGCCTTCGTGGCCTATGGCCTCGACCTCAGCGTCAGCGGCATCGCCTTTCGGTGTGACGAGAACCTGATCCCCGCCACCCGTTGCGAGTTGCACTTCTCCGTCCCGCTGGCCGATGGCGCCCCCCGCACGTTCACACTCAACGGCGTCGTGGTCTACGCCGCGCTGGCCGGTGCAGTCAATGGTTTCAAGGTGGCGGTGCAATTTCAGGGCCTGAGCGTGCAGGCGCGCGAGTTGCTGACTGAATACGCGCTGCAACTGCGGTGATGCGTCAGCCTGTGGGGCCTGATCGACCCGCCGGTGCTGGCATCGCGTTGTGTGCGAGGGTGGCCGATGCCAGGTGCCTGACAGGGTGCCGGTCCCCTTAGCGTGGCGGAATGGCGTAGGTGCCCACTGCATGGGCGACTGCGTCGTCGCTGCCTTCCGAAAACAGGTGCACCTCGCCCACCGCCAGGGTGCGGCCGACCTTGATCATCTTGCACACGCCAATGATGTCGCGCGTGGCCGAGGGCTTGCGCAGGAAGTTGATATTCAGGCTGGTCGTGACCGCCAGCGGAACGATGCCGATCTCGCCCAGCAGCGCGATATACAGGGCCACATCGGCTACCGTCATCATGACCGGGCCCGACACGGTGCCGCCGGGCCGCAGCTCCGTTTCGCCCACGACGTGGCGAATCGTCGCCGACTGGTTGCCGACTTTCTCGATCGTGCACTTGTTCTGCGGGAATTCCTTGCGCAGAAATGCAGCCAGTTCGGCTTGGGTCACCATGGTCGTGTTCCTTTTGTGAGCATACGAAGGGACCAGTCGGGCCGATTCAAGCGCGCTGGGGCGCCGCCCGACGCCAGGCTCAATCGTGTCCGTGGTAGATCTTTTCGCCAGCCAGCACCGCGATATGCAGGCGGTTGTCGGCCGGGGGGACCGGACACAAAGCAAAGCGTGTGAATGCGCAAGGCGGGTTGATGCTGCGGTTCAGGTCCAGCACGATCGGCCCGGGCCCTGCGGACACCAGAGGCACAAACAGAAAGCGCCCGCCGCCATACGACAGCGTGCCCGAGCTGGCGTCGCCGAGCACGAAATGCAAGGGGTTGGCTGATGGATTCTGCGGCTGCAGCGCATAGTGCTGGCCATCGATCTCGCAGTGGGCGCGCGCACCGTCCCAGCGGGCCGGGATCTGCAGCTGGGACTGAAAGGGAAACAGCGCGGTGCCGAGGAACCGAGTGCGGGTCTCGGCCTGCGCGTCCCTGACCCGCATTGCCAGTGCGTCGTTGCGCTCCAGCAGATGGAAGCTGACCGGGCCCTGCTGCACCAGGGTCGGTTGGGCGCTGCTGTCGGTCTGCAGCGCCACGGTGCGACCCGCGGTATCGGTCCACGACGCGGTCTTGCCTGCGATGCACAAACTGCCCCAAATGGCGGGGCTGCGCCCGGAGGCGCCCGGCAGGCGGATCGCACATTCGTCACCCGTGCCCACGGTGTGCACGCCGTCGTCGAGCCAGATCAGGTCGGCCAGCGTGAGCCAGCCGTCGGGCGCCTGCAGCACGCGCAGCCGCTCCTGGTGCCATTGCTGCTGGGCCCGGGCGGCGGCCTCGTGGGATGCGGCGGTGGGTTGCAGTTCCTGCAAAGTCGTCTGCGTGTTCATGAACGGTCGAGGGGGCAAGGGGGCAAGGGGATGAGAGTGATATGAGGATAACAGGGCCCTCGCGCAGCCGCGCCTGTTCGATCGTCAGGGCCCGGGCTGGATGCCCCCGGCGCACTGCAGGATCTGGTCGATCACGCGGTGCGTGGCCAATGCGTCCTCACCAGTCACCCGGGGCGGTCGGCCCTGCTGCACGGCCGCGACGAAGTCCTGCAGCAGTGCGCGGTGCGCATCGTGCGAGAAGTCCATGATGTTGGCGCCACTGCCGGTGCCACCCTCCGAGGCGATTTCGAGTGTCTTGCCGTCCTGTGTCTGCAGATGCAGTGCGCCACCTTGCAGCACGGCACTGCCCCGCGAACCGATGACCTCGATGCTTTCCGGCAGGCCGGGCAACATCGCCGTGGTGGCCATCAACTGCCCCGGTGCACCGTTACCCAGAGTCATCAGCGCGCTGGCGAAGTCTTCGGTTTCCATGCGGTGCAGCCGGGTGCGGCTGACCTGGGCTGCCACCACCGACCGCACCCCGACGAGTGCGCGGAACAGGTCGATGCAGTGAATCGCCTGGGTTAGCAAAACGCCACCACCATCGCGGGCCAGTGTGCCGCGGCCGGCCTGGTCATAGTAGCTTTGCGGTCGCCACCATGGCACGCGCACCGATGCCGCCTGCACGTTGCCCAGTTGCCCCGTGGCCAGAGCCTCCTGCAGCGCAACCGCGCCCGGCTTGAAGCGGAACTGCAGCACCACGCCCAGCTGGCGCTGGCTCACCCGGGCCAGATCGACAATCGCCTGGGCGCGTTCGAGCGAGATGTCGAGTGGTTTCTCGAGCAAGACGTGCTTGCCGTGCGTGAAACACTGGCGCGCCAGCTCCAGGTGCGAGGCGGGTGGCGTGGCGATGATGACCGCCTGCACCGCCGGGTCGGCCAAAGCGGCCCGGAGGTCGTCCGATGCCGCCAGGCGGCCCGCGAAGGGCCCCAGATCGGCAACCGAGGGCCGGCGTGCGACGGCGTGGCGCAGTTCAACCGTGTCTTGCAGGTCATGCAAGCTGCGCAGGTGGGGCTGGGCGCCAGGGCCGATACCTATCAGGGCAACACCGAATCGGGAATGCATCATCGAGGCACTTCGGCCCCGCAAGGGGTGAAGCCGGGCTGTGAAAGACGATGCGGAGCTTACCCGATCGGGGAGTGCTGGCCCGTCGGGCCCGCTCAGCGCCTGACGATCATGATTATGCGCACCAGGCCCCAGCCCAGTGCCAGACCCAGCCCATCGGCCAGCCAGTCGCTCCACTCGGCAAACCGGTGGGGTGTGAGGGCCTGAAGGCCTTCGATCAGCGCGCCATAGGCCAGGAGGGCCATCAGCACCCCAGCGATACGGGCCGGGTAGCTCCAGCAGCCCAGCACGGCGAGCACAGAAAAACCCAGCAGATGGTTGGTCTTGTCCCAGCCCGTCGTGAGCGACTCGGGCGGGCTCGGCACCAGCGACAACGTGAGGACTGCGATCAGGCACAACAGGAAGGCGATCCGCCACGCAGGCGGCGAAAAGACCGGGGGTAAAGGGTGCATGGTGGGCAGGCGCAGCGCGGCGTCAGGCAGGACGGACGAACCCGGACTCCACCCAGGCCAATGCGCTGGGTACCGTGAGCCGGAAGGCTGGGGATGCCGGCGATTGGCCCAGGGGCTGGTCCAATTCGTCTGTTGCCGTCAGCGTAGCGGTGGCGCCTTCGTCATCGGGCACTATCGCCAGACTGACCCGCAGGCGCCGGCCATCGGTGGTAACCGTGACGTTTCGGTTGAGCTGCGCATGCAACTGCTGCTCGTGGCGGCGGACCACCTCGTTGGCCGTCTTGACCAGGGTCAGGAATGCGGCATTGTCCAGGGGCTTCGGGTTCTTCTTGTCGCGTCCCATGGTCCACGGGCCGACCAGGGCCGGCTCGGATTCGCCATGCAGCGCCATGGCCACCGCCCAGCCGTCGTCGTCCTCGTTCTTGATCACGCGGGCGGTCCAGCGTTCGTCGCTCCAGAGGCGGGCCTGGTGGATAGGTTCGGGGATGGGGTCGGTCATGGGCTGGTAGGGGTCCGGTTGGAAAACACGGCAAGGTTACCGTGTTTGAGGGCCGCCGGTCGCGCGACATCGTGAGGCGACTGAACACCGAGATTGCCAAGCTGATGGACAACCCCGAGACCAAGAAGGCGATGGACGACGCGGGCAGGGGCCACGCACGGGTTGCGTGCGGAATCGAACAGACCGGCTGGGGTGCAGCAGTTCAGGTGCTGCAATTCGCTTCCTCACATTTGCCGCTGCCGGGAAAAGATGAACGCGGCCCGGTTGTCAGAGCCGCGCGAGAAAGAGCTCGATCAAAAGCAAATCGTCGCGACCCTGGCGGCAGACTTCCGTGCTGGCGGCCGTTCAACCGCTGCTTTCGGCAACGCACAAGGCGCTGTAGCCATGAACGCAACCCGTCATCGGACCCAAAGGTGCGCGCCCGCGCCCGCCGCCGAAAGTCAATAGGTCAGCAGTGGCGTCTCGTGAACGAAGTCGTCTCTGGCGAGTTGCGCAAGAACGAATGTAGCCACGTCGGCACGAGCGACCTTGCCGGCCGTGACGCCAGTCAGGTCAAGCAGAACCCGGTACTTTCCCGTTGCGTCATCGTTGGTCAACTGGCCCGGGCGCACGATGACCCAGTCCGTGTCGCTGCCGCGCACAGGCGCTTCCTGCCGATCCTTGTCCTCGTAGATGGTGTGCAACAAGGTCGGTTCGATCACCCGGTCGTAAAAAAAACCGCCGTGTCCGCGGCTGTCTCCGGCACCGATACCAGTGATGCAGACGATCCTTCGAACCGCGTGCTTGTGCATCGCATCCAGCAAGTGCTGCGTCCCGTCTGAAAACAAGGTGACGTGGTGGAAGGTAACGCCGGTTCCCAAAGAACAGATCACCGCAACCTGCCCCGCCATTGCTTCGTCTACGTCCTTCGGGCTCAGGACGTCGCCTGCCACCACGTGCAGATGGGCGTCCGACACTGCCACCCTGGAGGGGTCGCGAACCAGCGCGGTGATGTCATGCCCTTGGTCCAGGCCCTGTTCGACGATTGCCTCACCCGTGCTCCCGGTCGCTCCGATCAAGAGGAACTTCATGGGCTATCCCTTTCGCCCGTCATGGTGTCAACGCAACCTTCAGCACGCCATCGCGCTGGTGGCTGAACAAGTCGTAAGCCGCCTCGATGTCCTCGAGCTTGAAGCGGTGCGTGACCATCGCACCGAGATCCACGCGGCCACCTTCGATGACCGACATCAGGCGGCGCATGCGCTCTTTGCCACCCGGGCACAACGTGGTGATGATGCGGTGGTCGCCCAGGCCTGCGGCAAAGGCGCTCAGGGGAATCTTCAGGTCAGTGGAGTAGACGCCCAGGCTCGACAAGGTGCCGCCGGGGCGCAGCACGCGCAGCGCCGCCTCGAAGGTGGCCTGCGTGCCCAGGGCCTCGATGGCAACGTCGACGCCGCGCCCGCCGGTCAGGCGCAAAATCTCCTCGACCGGGTCCACCTTGCTGCCGTCCACCATGTGGTCGGCGCCCATCCGGCCCGACATCGCCAGCCGGCCAGGCAGCCGGTCGACGCCGATGACCACGCTGGCGCCGCTGAGCTTGGCGCCCGCGGTGGCGCACAGGCCGATCGGACCCTGTGCGAACACCGCCACCACATCGCCGATGCGGATACCGGCACTCTCGGCGCCGCTGAAGCCGGTGGACATGATGTCCGGGCACATCAACACCTGCTCGTCGCTCAAGGCCTCGGGCACCGGCGCCAGGTTGGCCATCGCGTCGGGTACCAGAACGTATTCGGCCTGGCAACCGTCGATGGTGTTGCCGAATTTCCAGCCACCCATCGACTTGAAGCCATGGGGTGTGCCGGCACCATCCTGTGAGCCTTGGCCGCACAGGCAGGCGTTGCTCCAGCCGCTGGGGGTGATGGCACCGGCAATGACCCGCTGACCCTCGTGGTAGCCGGTCACGGACGAGCCCAACTTCTCGATCACACCCACTGGCTCGTGGCCGATGGTGAGACCCCTGGCCACCGGGTACTCGCCCTTGAGGATATGGACATCGGTGCCACAGATCGTGGTGGTGGTCACGCGCATCAGGGCATCGAGCGGACCGACCGACGGTATCGGCTTGTCGTCGATCACGATACGCCCGGGTTCCACGAAAACGGCTGCTTTCATCATCGTCATTGCATACTCCAGTGGGTTGAAATTTGATAGAAGAGGCCAGTGCGGTCGATCACGCTCTTTTCCTTGTCGATCCTTGCCGCCTTCACGCCCGCGCCCCCCGCGTTCGCCGCTGGCGCTGCGGTGGCACTTCACGCAGTTGTCCAACTCGCCGCTGCCGGTTGACGTTCGATACAGCTTGGCTTCGTTCGCCCCGGCCTTCCGTGCGTTACCGTACATGGAGGTGGATCAGCGGTTCGACGAACAGACCCCTTTTGCAGAGGGGAGGGGCGGCATCTTCTGCTGGCCCCGGCCGATTGCGGCGGGTTTTCCAGGCGTTCCAGAAAGCGCTTGGTCAGAGTGGCCCGTCAGACGCCCTCAGCCACGCTTGTTGGCTGTCTTGCGGAGTCGATCAACGCGACATGGCTTTCACCGTTCCTGCTGATGATTTCCCGGCGCCAGCATTGGCCTGGTTGGCGAGTTCTGTCAGGTTGGCGCGTGCCTGGGTGAACGGAACCCGATTACTCGCTGAAAAGGCCATGACCCGCTCCTTGGAAAAGTCGGTGACAGGATTCTGTGCAATCCAGTGGATCGGATATGTTCAGTGCCGGTTGGCCGCCACGATCTTCAAGCCGGATGTGACCTGGCTCCGCAACAAGGACTTGCATCGGCCGGGACATTGAGAGAGTGGACGACAGCCTGGCCTGGGCGGCGCACAATCGATTCTGATGTGTCGGCAATCCTGGCCGGCTGCACAAAAAGATTGCCGCCCATGTTGAATACGTTTCCTGGCCTGCCTGTCCCGATCACGTCATTCCGCTCCCGATTGACCCGATCGAGCGAGCGGAGCGCCCTGAGCGCGGCATGGCTCAGGGCCGGCTGCCGATCTGCCATCGGTGCGCTGATCCTGCTGGTGTCCGGCTGTGCATCACAAGCTCCGGCCCCCGCGTCAAGTGAGCCGACTGAAGAAAGTCGTACGGCGTTGGCTTGCATCGTGCCCACCAACTGCGTGAACTCGCTCGACAGTGGCGGTATTGGGCCGCTGCGTTATGCGGGAACCCCCACGCAGGCACTCGCTGTGCTGCGCGCCACGCTGGCCCAGTTCCCCGAGGCGCGGATCGTCAGTGCGGATGGCCTGGCGATGCTGGTCGTCTTCACGACGCCACAGGGGTTCAGGGACCAGGTCGATTTCAGAATCGATGCACAGGCGCAGCGCATCGACTACCGCTCACGCTCGTCGTTTGGGTTGTTCGACTTCGGCAAGAACCGGTCGCGCATGGTGGCCGTGGCTGACCGCTTCGACAAGAACGCCAGGCGCTGAAGGTGTAACGTGGGGTAGCCAGGCATTCGTCTTCCCGGTGCTTCGGGTGGGTGATCGTGATGGCGAGGATTCTGGTTTGCCCTCTGCGCCACGTTGTCTTAAGCGCGGACCATCTTCCTGCATGGGCGGAGGTCCATGGGTTACTCCTTGGGCGGTCAGGCCATTTAAGATCTCGGCATCCACTGCGTCACAGCCCGCATAAGACCGAAAAATTTCAGGAAGACAAGCTGCAGTTTGCAGGTAGTGGCCACAATCCGAAGGCAGTTGCGCCGGGCGAAGTCTGGTACCGAAATGGGACTATTTCTGCGGTTCCAACGTACTTGCCATAGGCGAGCGTAGACCTGGGGCAAGGGTCTGCGATCTTGTTGGGAGTCTGTCTAATCGGTACTGCAGTGGGGAACAAGGGCCGCACGACGCTCGCGCGCCGTTGGAGACAAATTATCAGCAGTACAAACAACTTATTGGGCAATCGAATAAGCAAGCCGCATCAAATCGGACTGCCTGCGCGTTCCCGTCTTGGAGAACACCGACTGCAACTGCGTCTTTACTGTTGCCAAAGCCACGCCACGCTGGTCGGCAAAGGCTTCCGGGGTGAGACCGTCAGACAGGACCTTTACCAGTGCGGCCTCTGAGGGGGTAAGTTTGTAGAGCGTCGTCACGAGGGTCTGTAGGTCATGTGCCGGACGCCCTTCCATAGTGAGGAAGCCAACAGCGGCAGCCTGGCTGCCTTTAGGGGTGGCAGTGAGCCGCGGTGCAAGACGCAGCACGATGCCGTTTCCCGGTGAGCCACTCAGGCGGATCGATCGTGAGAAACGGCTGTCGAACTGGTAGCATTGGCAGGCCGCGAGTGACTGCTCCAGTGCGGTGGTGTTGGGGGGCTCCGTGGCACAGAGCCGGCCCGCCGATACCAGAGGCACCAGGGATTGTTTGAGAAACTTTTCTGCCGCGGGATTGGCTAGCAGAATCCTGCGATCCCGAGACAGAACCACCGTGGCAGTTGCTACCTTGTCGAGCGCGATAGCGGCATTGCCCATGGCAGCCGCCCGCATGCGATTGCGCACGCGCATAGCGCGTGTGAAGTGGGTTTGTAGCCGCTGAAGCCTGGCATCATCTTCTGCTGTAAAGGTTGGCGCTCCAGCGGGGCGGTACAGACACATTGGCAAAACTGGCAGATCGTCTGAAGAACCGTCTCCGACCATCACGCCGAGGTTGTGGCCTATCTCGAGGGGCCGCAGATAGTCGGCAAAGAAGCGGGACGACTGTTGGGCTTTGTCCGAAATCAGATCCTGCGACTTATAGATGAAGCCGGTGGGCAGATGGCCGTACCTGCGCAACAGTTCGTGGTACCAGACGTCCACCTCAGCAACCTCCCTGAGGTACCGCTGAACGATGCCAGCCTGCAAGCCCAGAAAGATGGAGATTCCACCTTCAGAAACGGGCACGAAGGTAGTGACCATTTGGGCCGAGCTTGCATCAAACAGCCTGACCATGTCCCACAAAACATCCTGCCATGGCCTTTCTTCCAAAGCGGCGGCGTAGATATCGTGTACGAGCTGAGCTTCTTGGTCCACCATGCCGACTCCTCAGGATGCCGCCATATCCAGAACCTACGATGTTTGTTCAAGTCGCCATACCCATGACGCGACCGGCATGCACCGCCCAATGGTAAATCCACTCCGGGATTTAGGAAACAAGGTGTCAACCTGAAAGCGCTTGCCGCGCGGGGCGCCGTTACCAACTGATTGATCGCATCTCGCCATAGCGACTCGGCTGACACGGCAAAGTTTGTTTTGCGGAAAGGTCCGGGTGCGCCCGCGAGACTTATTGCCGCAGCGGCGGACGGAATAGTTTTTCTCCCAGTTCAACCGTTCGGTGGATGCGTATAGACCCTGTTTTTTCTAGGATCGCTAGGCGGATATTCAGATCAGCAGGAAACCCATAGACAGTGCTAAGTGCTGCGCGTGGTCGATGCACGGTGATGGAACTTGAGCATCCGCCCATCGGCTGCTGGTAGACATGGATATCTGACGATAGGTCCATCCCAGGCCGGACCTCGAATCTGAACCACCTAAGGGGCAACGATGCACTCGCTAACCACCATTGAAACGGCCGAGAAAATGAAAGCGCTCAGGCAACCTCTGACTGGGTTTCGAGTCTTGTCCGCCGGATTCTTGCGTAGCCGAATCGGATTGGCCGTTG